>Ga0326728_10009051_pt1 | contig 24226 bp, 26 predicted proteins | sample MB3enrmetagenome_FD_207602 | JGI IMG/M metagenome (GOLD analysis project Ga0326728, IMG submission 207602) | Lab enriched peat soil microbial communities from McLean, Ithaca, NY, United States - MB31MN | ecosystem: Environmental > Terrestrial > Soil > Wetlands > Peat | place: USA: New York... | reverse complement strand
ATCGTTATGGCGACTAGAAGTAGCAAGGATAGTAGAATTTTCTCAGACAACAACTGCGGAAAAGCTGAGGTAATAGCATCAACGCCCGCTGTCAGACTCACTGCGACGTTCAGTAGATAGTCTACAATCAACGCCGCACCAGCCACTAAGCCGGGGACTGTTCCGAAGTTAGCGCGGGCAACCGTGTACGAGCCTCCTCCACGGGGGAATGTTTGGGTAATCTGGTAGTAAGAAACCGCCAGAAGCGTGAGTAGCAGAGTTATGGTCAAAGCAATGGGAAATGCCAGAGCTAACCCAACGCTCCCAGCGACAACCAGGCCCAGATAGATCTCCTGATTGGCATATCCAATTGATGATAGTGCATCAGGCGAAAATGCCGCGAGCCCTTCGAGTTTACTTACTTTCTGAGTTTGGATGCGTTTGGGTCGCAAGTGTGAAGATATCGAACGTTTGACTCCGTTCAATACAGGGACTCCAACCGTGGGGTTGCTATGTTGTGCTGATTCATGTCACCATTTAACGTGCCGCAGTTAGTCACCCGATCAGGATGATCGATATCGCGCGCGTGAAAAGGTATTTCCAGTTCTTCCGAGGCTTTTTGCATGGGCTCGACGATTGTGGGATGACAGTGCGGGCACCGGGTTGCGTGAACTCTTCAAAAGGGGTTACGTGATCAGAAAGAAATTTGCGAGCTGTATCACAAACTCGGCATTCCGAACCATGCGCAAGAAGCCTAACCGTGAACATGCACATTACCTCCCTCTAGGGGATTTGTCTGGAGCTAAAATAGGTTGACCAAACTCTTGCTTCAAATACTCCCTGATCATGTTCAGCCAACTAGCCAAGCGGTTGACGCTTCATATTCCTGACCTTGACTTTGTTTTCGTAGATTCTAGTTTCTCGTGTTCTAGCTGGGCTTAATTCATGTTTGGCATCGCATGGGAATTGGAGATTTAGTTTGGAGCTGGGGATGGGAGCCGAGAAAATTGACGATTAATTTTCAGTCGCCCGCTCCGCGTAGTGCCTTCTAACGAAATTTCTTGATAGTTTTCAACAACTTCCTAAATTACGTCCAGACGTAGGCTTTCGGTATCGAAGCTGTGGTTCTCGCAATTGTGGTGTGCTTAGAATTCACTGAAACCCTTCAACGAATTTTACGATCGATCTCCAAGTGGCCGCGATTGTTTAGATCCATGCATCAAGCTCTACGTGCTTAGTTGTGTAGGTTTGCTTGGAATTTGCAATTCCGCTCCCTGAATATCGGTGAATATGACTGAAAGCGTCCTTCTCATACGTTTGAAACCCTAAGTGGCGAACCTATCAGAAGTCTGTTGGTGAGAGATAAATTGGAAATCATGGAATATTATCGCGATTCAAACGGCTTCTGGAAAATCAAAAACTTCAGAAGACGACGCCGCGCCACAATCTGAACTATCCGAACCACGCCAAAGTTACTTACATGCACTCCCCAATGCAAACCCACTTTCATGCATGGATCCTTAACTTTGAAATTTGGAGCCGGGGATGGGAGCCGAAAATAATGTCCAATTCCCATTTTTTGATTGGAAACTAAGCCACGTAGATCGCAGCTTAGTCTGGTTTAACGTACGTTTTTCGTGAGATTTTAGCTAAGTCTGTATAGGGAACGCCCTAGCGGGTTTTAGGTTACCGCGGGCTTACGCACTCAAGATGCGGACTCTCGAAGTGATATGGTTCCTTATTCTACGCCGCCGGTGGATTGATGGGGCAAACGCACGCCTCATGCACATCAGTTGAACCTGGGGCGGGGTTTCATTACGTATTGTTTATTCCGTTGCAGTGCCTACGCCGTTCGTGGATGATAGAACGCTTGCGTGATAAATGATGAAGAATTGTGGTGGTTTGAGAATAACTGATTTAGGTTATTCACTTAGGCAAGCTCAGATGAACCGTTGCACCACTCGCCTCTCAACAACCACTCAATCTAGTCACATACCGCGCCAAGTTACCAGTACCGTATTGTTATATACACCAATCGAATGTCATTATAATCGAAGTTTCAGAGTTGCAAATAGTATCCGTCAAAGACATGCCTAGCGAACTCAAACTACTTCTCCTGAAGGAACTTGGGTTGGGTGTGGATGGGAATGGATACATTACGAAAAGCGGCAACCAAGTCCTCGACCCGTACATTGAACAGCCAGTGAATGTTGAAAACATGGCAATATTCCCTGGCAGTACGATAGTCCTAGATGACAATCCGCTTAGCTTAGCCTCGTATATTGAGGAATACGGGGAAGTCTAAAGCATTGGGGGTTTCCCCCGACCCCGTAGAATCTGCTGCTCACGGAGCTACAGCTGCAGCCATAGACTGGACGGAGGAAAAAATCCGCGACCTAGTAAAACAATTTCTGAACCGAAAACTAGCCTTCATCAAGGATGAAGAGAACATTGACCTCGTCAAAGCGGAACGCAAATCGACAGAGTTCACCATTCTCAGCCAATTCGTTCCGAAAACCTACATAATACAAGTTCAGATGGGACTTGCTCTACGCGAAATAGCAACCGACCAAAATAGGGTCATCCCACTTGTTGACAAGATACGAAGAAAATACGGACGCGACGGCTTGCATATTGCTGAAATCACACAGGTAGGCATAACGTACCAACTCTTAACACACCTTTCTCAACTGTACCGCGACCCACCCGAAGTGACAAAGCGGCTCACCTATTTTCTTGGTCATGCAGAAGACCTTGTTATTTTTGTGCGAAGTACCGACAAACCGAATGCAATAGTTACTAAGATTATCGTCAGAATAGAAGCTGCCGAAACTCACATCATAATACTATTTGGAAGTGGGTACGCACAAGGTGTCGTGGATAAGGTTCTCACGCAATTAGATGGTGAAGCACCTGGAGAATACGTTATCGAGAGATGGCGGGAAGGCGTGCAGATCATAGCATTCATTTTCAGCTCAGAACTGAGAGGCAACATTTCTCATTGGTCAGACTCATTATCTACAGATGAGAAATCTGTCAAGCATTAGATCCCAGAGACCGCCAGGGAAATTCTTGGTGAGCATCTAGCAAAGACAGAAAACTGAGGAAGTGCCTTGGCCTCTGAGTTAGCTCTCACTGGAGCCGACAAACTTCTTACACATTTGCCCGCATTCTTGCTACGTCGAATGTACACAAGAACTAGGCTGGACAGGGAAATTCTCATTGATGTTAGAGTTCAAAACGGCATTAGGTTCATTCTTGGTTCATATGTGCCAATGGGAGAGGTTTGGTTTACTCTAACAAATTTCACGAATCTTGGCTTGAAGGTACGTGAATTCTCAGGTGAGGTGCATAGCGAAGGACGATCACATTCCATCATGAGCTTCTATGATAGACCGCTGGAGATTAAGAGAAAACAAACTGCGGTCATCTATACGAAATGCATGTTGAACGAGTTTCAGGTAGCACGGCTCAAGGAACTGAAAAAACAACCCGAAGGCTACCAAATAGCAACAATCTATGTACGAGCACAGCTGGATTCGAAAATCGGAACGATTGAGTGCAATCCAACGATCCCAGATCGAGCCATGATTATTCTTGTGTAAGAAAGCTAATGAGTGATTCTGGGTGAGTATTTAATGGAGGCTGAAAATTGAACCAAGCCGCAGCGGTACTGTTCTCAGATGAGCAAGAGCTAACTGAATTTGGAACGAAGTTGTTAGCTTATAGACTTGATGTCTTAGAGAATGATGTGAACCGTTGTACTGACATTGATCCAGATTTGATGATGCGTTCTCAAACTGCACCCTTTTCTGCTTTGCTCTACTGCTTTGCAACAATCGACTTTCTTGGTGCATTATATGCAGGTGATGCGAGCGAAATGCGACCTACAACCAAACAATCGCACAGGTACATGACCGATTTCATGCAGTACACGAACGATCAAACAGATTTGTTACAGCAAGTTTTTCGTCATCAGATAGTTCATTTAGCGCAACCTGATCCCAGTTTCGTGAGAAATTCCGACCGAATCGCTTGGACCACTGAAACCCAGCACAGTACGGACCACCTAAAGTTGGTCAAACTTCCCAAAGGATCGAGCAAGTACCTTCTAACATCAAATTATACGCTTGAATATGATTACATGTTTTTTGTCAGCATTAAAGACCTTGAGAGTGACATCAGGGCTTCGGTCTATAAGCCGAATGGATACTTCGACCGACTCCAGACCGACCTTCCCTTGAGGCAAAACTTCGCGAACGCAGCGTTGGCAATTTATTCCTAGCGATGAGCCGTGATGCAATACCCACAAAAATGAGCTCGTTTTTCAGGTATGCGCCCTGATTGCAACAGAACCTAACTTCTTTCACGAGACGGAACGGTGAAATCGTTGAGATTGCGAGTGAAAGTGCCGAAACGAGAGTATCTGCGTAGCGTGGCTATCCACAAGGCGAGGTGTGGGTGTGGCCCTGATCATGGGGGTATGATTAGAAAGCGTCTGCCTAGAAAATGGGTGCTGAAATCTATTCTGGGACAGAAGACGCGAGGAGAGAGTGTGTTCTATACTGTGATAGTAAAACAGAGAACTCCAACAAGAGCGTTGAATAACGGAGCCAGAGTGCGATAATGATGCGCGCTAAGTCTTGGCTTCTAAAGTTGCCGCTTCATTGTTTGGAGAAGCGGACAGGGATTGCTTCGGCAGAACTTCGAAGAATGGGGCGGCTTTCTTCGTTACTGCTAGGATGTCTTCCTCGGTTACCAAGGCCCAACGACGTGTAATATTACTGATCCTTATACCAAACTGGTGTTCGAGATTGTATGGATTGAATATCTCCGCTTCCAACATGCGGTTAATCCAGTAATGTCGGAAGGTGTTAGGGTGAATTCGAGTCCGTTTCCACTTCTTGTCGCCCTTTTTGAGTCGTCGAAGGTATACCTCTTGGACTTTCGCGCGTTTGGCGGCGCCATCAACTATGCGGTCTATTTCTCTAGCGTCGAAATCCCAGACGAGCTTGTTCTTTTCCCCGTGTTTTTGCAACATCTGTTGGATGAGATTCATGGATTCCCAATGCAATCCGAATTGGTAGTCGTGCTTCCCCTTACGGGCTGACCTGCCCTTAGCATTCTTGAGGCCCCGCGGGATCGTGACTATTCCGTAAATCTTACCTTCCTGTTCTGGACATTCTTTGACCATGAAGTGTCGAAGTCCGGTAAGAACTCCTATTGGCTGACCGGTCTGAAACAGGAAGCAGATAACTGCTCTTTTTTCGAGATCAGGAGTTGCTTCAATCATCCTGCGAACTTCCTCATACTCCAAAGGTGGGTAGTCTGATTCGTATTCGCGGACGATTGATCGGTATTTCAGCGGTATTGTGATGGTGACGGAATTTTTCCCGAAGAATCTCTTGATTGCAAAACCTCTTCTCGCGACGTAACCCTGTGACTCGCCTTCAGGTTGATCTCGTGACTCTAGATATTTTGCAATTCTTCCGTCGAGTTCATAATGTTGCTCGCCTTGCCGTCGTGCCTTTAACAAAACACGAATACCAGTATCGTGCGCGGCGGAACTTGGGTCTAGGAAGAGGCAGAAGTCGTCAAACATTTTCCGAAATTGTTTGTTATTGCTAGGATCACCGAAAGCTCGTTCGTAGGGATCGTCACGTATGTCAGTTGACAAATGAACCAACCCGCCTTCAGGTGATCCACTGGAGCCTTATGAACAATGGAGTGGGGTACGAATCGATTTTCAGGACTCGAAAGTCGAGCGATAGGGGCAGTTCGATCGGTTTCGTGGCGGAGCGAGACCGAATATTCAGTACCGTTAGGTTGGCCCTAGAATGCGTTTTGGTCGAATTGTGACTCATTACATTCATACCGATGTTTTTGTGATTCGAGAGAAATCGTAAATGACATGCGCGACAATCCGCTTCGTCTCCGACTCGAAGGCAACCTTGTCCTTGTTGGCGGGGGCGACATGTTGAAATCCATTCCACCAGTTAGGAGCTTCCGGCCTTGGGAGTCTCTAGTTCTCTGAAACCTGTTTGCAGAATCAAGTATTGTGTTGGGCCGATCTGAATTACGTCTCCGGCGGATAGATCGCGTGCAAGGTTCTTTTTCTTGAAAGGAACCCCGAATGGATTCGGCTCCAGGCGGAACATGGAGGCGATCATGCCGAGGGTTACGAGGTTTTTGAATTCTGCCTCCCCAACCAGATCGTAGAGGGTCTCCAGCATCCACTTTTGGATCGTTGAAGTTGCCTCTATCTCTGAAGGATCCGGTTTACCCTTGAGGAGGTAAACTTTGACCTTCAGCCGCCGACTCCCCTGTCCGTTGGGTTGATTCTCTTGTCTAATTCCATAACTCGCTTACGACGTTTGTGCTGCGCGGTCTCTTGCATTATCAAGTTCCTTCTGCAATAGGGCTCTGTGGGCTTCGCGGGCCGGCTCCATTCCTGGGGCAACCTCAAACTTGTCAGCAAGCATCTCCTCCAACTTGGCGATTCGCTGATCCGATGGCAAGCCCTTGAGGGTTCTAATCATCAGCCTAGCGCTTTGGAGCATTACCCTAATGTCACCCTTTGAAGCGGGTTCAGCAACGGAATCAGCCTTCTCACTTTCTTCATTTGACTCGGTGGTTCTCTTATCGTAACATTTTGGGCAGAGGTCGAAGAACTCGGTCTCCCGTGGGTAAGGATGCATGAATGTATGATTCGAGACCTCTTCGCTGAAGAGACCGCAATCCTCGCATTCCAGTTTCAAATTATCCTCGGTCCAAGGCGAGAGCATGTTGCGAAAGTAGCGTTCAAACACCACCTGGTCATTACCAGCATACGTGTCAGGGGGCTCGTTCGGCGCCCCAGTCTCATCTCTGCCCAGCAAGTGAGTTTTGATGGCGGTTAGCGTCTGGTTTTGAAGTTCGATCATATCTCTGAGAAGTTTGACTCTGGCTCGTTTCTCTGCAAGTTTCTCCCCTTTCGGTCCTTTCCGGACATCTTCGATCGACTCATCTAACGCAGAAAGGCTCACCCTCATCCGGTCCAAGTAACCATTCAGCGGCCTATTACACCTCAAAAAAATATCCCCCTCCCCCTACCTGGGCATGGCAGGGGAATCCAAGAAACTGGAGCCTCCGAAAGCTGATTCGCGACTGGATAGCAGACACAAACGGACATTTCGGGAGGGTACGGATAACGGGCATTAGCGGAGATATGTTGCCGCGATGCGGGGGGCACCAGACGCTTAGACATGAGCCTACGCGCCGCCCGTGTTGGTTTGTTGTGGGGGGTGTACCCCAGATAGTGGCAATATTGTTTCGGGTGGAGATATATTGCCAGCATGTGGGGGATATACTACCATTCGGCGTCTATCGTTCGGGTCTGGTTCAAGCCTGATTAGCGTCGCCGCCTCGAGAGATGGTAGGATTTCCCGGTCTAGTCGACGCCAGGGCAACGGTCTACCATAACGTTCCAGGTAAGCTGATGCAATCTCGTCTTTCCGTAGGGATCGTTCTGGATCCAGAAGCGGCTTGATAACTGCCGTATAGATCTCGTAAAGTTGTGGACTGAGGCCGAGCTCATTAGATTCCGCGATCTCCGTGTACAACGCGAACCCGGCTTCAATGTCTTCATTCGTGGCCGCGATCGTATGCTCCCGGATTCGTTCTCGATGCCAGAAGTTCAAGAGAGCATGCGCTTTGATCAACGACATGATCCTGCTGACGTCCCGCTGGTGGCGTGGGGCGAGATGTCGATGCGACTTCATGAATCGCTCATAGACTAGATCCTGGTCCTGGATGGTTACTTGGTCGATATCGGCCTTCTGGATTTCCTGAATGCGGGACTTGAGCCATCGCCGGCGCGGATGCAAATTCACCCAGTCTGAGAACGCTTCCCGATCGGAGTCCCGTTTGATCCTGAGAAGGACGCTCTCTTTGAGTTTCTCCTGGTCGGTTTCAGGTGAGAGAATGAAAGTCCGGGTCTTCTCCTGTTCGTCCAGGCTTAATTTAGCGGCGCAGAAGAAAACGGTTGGGTACCCCTCGAGAACGACGCTCTTAGTTCGCAAGGATCCGCGTTTGCTTTTGTCGGTGATCTTGTAGAGCAACTCTCGCCGGTCATGGCTGAGAAGTGGTCTTAAGCGTTCCATGAGCGTGTAGTGAGGTTGGTCTAGGAAGATGAGGAGTTTCTGGCGTAGGTCGACGCGGAGAACATGGTTCTCTTTATCCCAGGTTCCATGTTCATGAAAGAATGCTGTTGGAGACGCGGTGGCCATGATTCGGAGGATGTCGGGAGGAAAATACGCTGCGACCTCGAGGGCTGAGTAGGATTTGCCGCCTGAGCTTTCACCAGACATGATGAAGTTGTTTTGATCCTGGTCTGTGAATGTGAGAACACCTCCGCAAAGAAGAATCAACTTGTTAGAACGATCATGGCGAATCGTGGATCCTAGGACATCTGAGAACTCCTCGAAGGTCGCCGGCCTGCAAACGTCGTAATGTCGGGCGGCCATGATGTCTTTCACGTCGACGCCTAACTTCTTAGCCACGGTGACGTCGGATTGTGGATCCTCGTTCTCGTCCTGGATTGAGACAAATAGCTCTTCCTGCAGGCTTTGAGTTGAGTAGTAACTGCCGGCCTCGGTTACGCGAACCTTTACGATTCCAATGGCTGGCATGGGAGCAGTTGACGGTCTCGAGGTCTCTGGCGCCAAGGATCTGTCTGGGTAGAAGTCAACAGGGTGCGCGGCGTGTACATCGCCGTTAAGGAAGAAGTACGCCTTTCGTTCTGGATCCACGTAGACGCCTAATCCGTTGCAGGTTCGACAATGGCCGTACTCTCGGTTCAAGACGTCGTCCTGTTTGCCTGCCACCTTTGAAGGAATTCCGTGCCTTCATCGGTTGCGCTGAGTTTGTAGGTTATATCACCTATCTTCGAAGTTTGATTGGCTGATGCCTTCAACCGTTCAAAGAGCAATTTTGCGATTGGGACGCCCAGAAGCGCCTGGGTGATTTTTATCGTCGAGAGTTGGGGAAGCTTGGTCGATTGGGTCCATTTCAGGGCATTCAACTGTTCGTTGTTCAGGTCGCTTGCAGATCCCGGTGACGCGGGACCTAGCGCTGACGGGATAGGGCTTTCGTTCTGATCCTTTATCCTTCGATTCTCCATGTCTGAGGTCATTTCCTCGGCTGAAACTTCGCCGCCGCCTACAAGGTCGGCAATAGCTCGGTTCTTTGCCCGGGTGTGGGCTAGGGTGAAGATGTCATGTTCCTCGTGGGACCAGTTGTTCTTCTCTTTCTTCGATGCAACGGCCACGCCTGCGCTGCTTCTACCGCTCTTCTCATGAAAGGCGCGGACTACCACTCGGTACGCGAAGGTACCGTCCTGGTCTTTTCCCTGGGCTGGCACGCGGTCGAAACTCACAATCTCATCGGAAACTCCACAAGCCAGCGCCCACTTTCGCCATGCACTCTTCTTGAGATACTGCCGGCCAGCTATGGTGACTGAATCGTCTTTGGTTAGGAGCCGTTGTTTGAACTCTTGGAAGGTTTTGAACGCTTCAGCCAAACGTTCAACGTTGATGGGTGCAACAATTTCGACCAGTGGTTGCTTGACGTCCTTCGCCAATTCGCTGGACAAGGTCAGTTCGTCTCCTGGCTACGGTGTCGGAGGACGACAACTCGATCGGCGTTCATTTTGTCTCTTTGAACTTCGACGACGTCGCCTTTCTCGAGGCCGAGAACTCGCGCTATGGCTAAGCCGAGATCTTTGAAGCTGAACGAATCCTCAGGCAACTTTGGTCGCTCTCCTGTTGGCAATATCTGCCAAGGTCTGCAGCTGCTTGACTTGTACTCGCTGACCTGGCGCCACAACTAGAAGCGCCCCATCCGCGAGTAGCAGGACCTCGTCACCCAATCCGAGACCAAAGGCCTCGAGCCAGGGTGGCGGGAGCGCGACCGTTTTGGAACCGCCAACCTGCATGATCTTTCGAACGCTTGCAAAGGGCATGGGAATAGGTTAGAACATAAATTCTAATAAAGGGTAGCAAAAGTAGCTACCCTATGGGTCGAATGTTACCCTCCTCAGGCCGGACCATTACCGTGAAGTCCTATCGCAGGAGCCTTGAGTATAAAATGGAAAGGATCCTGCTCTTCATCGCCTCAACCGCTCCCTCAACCAAGAAGACAATCGAGAGAAAAATGAAACCTGCCGTGGATAAACCTACGATCTACAAAGCCATCAAACGACTCGTCGAGGGGAAACGTCTAGCGGTCGTTCGCAAGGAAAAGAGCGGGATGGTGAAATACTATGACTTGACGAGGCTTGGAGTAATGGATGTTGTTCTGTGCGCGTTCGAAGATGCGGGCGAAGATGCTGGCAAGATAAGCAATTTTGTAAAGAAATTATTCACGCGGTATCCTGAATGGCTTCCAGACGTCGCATCGTTGTGGCCGACTATTGAAAACGCAAGCACTGACGAGCCTCGATACCTCAAAGAACAGCCCAATACCAGCTTAGAAGCATTGGCCCTATCCTCACTGGTATTCGACATTTGCGAGGATCAAATAGCTGATGCAGTTAGGTTCGAGCAATACGGCGTAGCACCAAGGCCTGAGGTCGACGAGCCCGTTTCGACGATCTTACTCAGCCGGATTGACCTGGAGGGCGATATGAATCTGGATGAAGAGTACGCCTTAAGATGGATGATGGCCCTGCAGAACAACTCTACACTGCGTGAAGCCGCAACGCAAGCTATCAGGAGGCGTCTCGGCCGGAGCGTCGCTAATGCGAACAAGTATCTAAAACAGCTCAATGCCGCGCCAATCGAACTAAAGCCTACAGAGTAGCTAAGATAAGAATGGGTTAGGTTGTGTCTGTGATTTTCTTTTTGAATGCGGTTTCTAGGATTCCTTCGACGCGAGTCAGGCGTGCCTGGAGTTCCTCGTTCATTTTTGCCATCCTGGCTGTTTCCTCGGTTGATTCGGTTGTTGGGTTGCTGATGATGTTGAGGTAGGGGGCTGCGAGCTCGTATTGGGCTTGCATCCAGTTCGCGTCTTCGAAGAACTTATCGTACTTGTTCGGGTCGAGTTCGCCGGTTCGGCCGGACCAGAATTTTACGCAGTCCATGTCGAGGCCGGCGCCTTTCGCTTTCACGTGGAGGTAGGTGGCTGCGGCGTCCCGCATCTCGTGCATGTTGAACCCATACCTTGTGCCCAGAGGGCCTTTGCGTTGAGGGACCTTCCCGGTGTGTCTGAGTAGGCGTAGCCACATCGCCTCGAACGATGCTTTGTCGAGTGGCTTCTCCGGATCCTTCACCGCCCGGGCGCCCTCGATCACCCATAACGGTTCTCCGCGCTTTGGCCAGTGGCCGCGGTCCTCCTCCCAGTACCGGGTTAAGGCATCGATCGCGTCCAGGTGGATGTAGGTGTGGAATTGGCCTTCGATGTCGTTCTCGTTTTCCTTCCGTCCTGGGAGCGTGAGTTTGATGGGGCATGTGCCCTTTTTCATTTCGGCGACCACGTGGTCTGCCAGGTTTCGGTTCACGTACTCCAAACGTTCCGAATCCATGAACGATTGCCACTTGAATATGACGAGGCTTCGGTTGCGGAGGCTGCCGGCGTGGAAGATCTCGACAATGTCTTGGACAGTTAGTTTTCCTTGGACGGGGGGTTTGTCGCCGTGGATCCGAAAGTTCGGGTCACTGGGTAGGGCGCAGTAGTTGTGGCTGAAGTATGATCGGACCACACTGTACGCTTTCCGTTTGCTGGACTTCCGTCCCTTCAACGTGCCAATATACTCCTGCAGCATCTCGAGAAGAACAAACTCGTCCTCAGCTTGTGTGTGGCGAATCAACAGATCCCGCGGGGTCGCATACTCCCAACCGGGCTTTGTGTGAATCCAACGCATGAAACGATCGAAGTGACTAGCGTCCGCTTTGCGCGTATCCTTATCCAATCTACCTAACCAAACACCACGAGGATCCGCAGGGATCCGTTCAGGAGATCGACCACGCAACACCGTCCGCTTAGTAGCAGTCTCCACCTATACCACACCTAGCTACCAACAAGGACCGTAGTAAGCTGGCGCGAGCTATAATACGATGGATGTTGGTAGCCCGGGGGAGATTCGAATTCGGGCTGGTTTCTGTGTCTCCCGTCGGCAGGTCTCTCCTCTGGTGAGGGGATCCAGAGCCGTCTAGTGGCAGGTTTCTGGCGCCAATGCTATGCATAGTCCCATGTGCGTGGTTTGACCACTACACCACCGGGCTACCGAATTCAACGCAGTTATCGGTACATATCTTAACGTTTCGTTGGACCTGAGCGAGTCTTTTCAGATCGACTCCGACAACATAGGACAAGATTAGAATAGAGGGGGGTGTTGCTTTCGTGTCGATTGCGGTTGAAGCGATCGAAATCCTTGTCGTTGCAATTGACGTTAACGGCTGTGAATGCAGCTTTGTACGCGGGGATAGGCGCGTTGTGGACGGTTTTTCCACTAATGATCTTTGGAGTTAGGTTTTGGCCGCAAGTTTTCGCGCCTGCAGCCTTCAGCATACTGTTTGGGCCGTGGATTGGAGGAGTGGGTGCCGCAATTGGGATATTCCTTGCCGACGTTATCTACGGACACCATGACGCGCTGCTAAGTCTTCTCGTTGGGGTCCCGTCTAATTTCGTTGGATTCTTCATCATAGGATGGCTCACAAACCATGAATGGAAGGGGTTAGTGAGACGCGTTCTGGTTTCGGTGAGCCTAGTGATTCAACCACTCTATGCGGTGGCGTTGGTTCTCGGTTTATACCTTCTCTTCGGCGCTGCTACGATTGGGTCGTCAACCTCCTACTTGGGGCTTGCAGGATTAATTGTCGTCCTTGCCATTATCTTCCTCATAATCGTAAGGAACAAATGGGCAGATTTTGAGGTTGCAGCTTCAATCGGCCTCGCAATCGGAACTGGAATAATCGGTATAGGGATTGTAGCCTATAGCGCCATTTTTGGGCTTCCGGTCGCGGTCGGACTTGGCACTAAGCCTTTGGGGGCCGCATTTGTTTATCTGGTGGCGGCTTCAAACTATTTCACCGAGATTCCCTTCATGGTCATATTGACTCCACCCGTCGCCGCAGCCTGCCGAGCAGCCTTTCCGAGCCTCCGGGTAATTGAACCGGGTACCCCGAAGCATTAGCCGCATCGGGCGGATCCGTTGCGGGTTTCGAAAGCTTTCTCCCCGGCTGGGATCTCTAGTTTCTTCGAAATTTGCAACGTAGACTCATCCGGCGGTCCACTTGCCGACCCGGCGAGAATCGGGGCGCGGGGTGGCGGGTTCGCAATTCCCCGAGGTGCCATTTCGCGCGCCATCATTCGAAAAAGTGCCGAGACAAGGATTAAGATTAAGATCAACTCGAAGCCAGCCCCAGAAGCGCTCACAACCCGCTCGGCAATCGAACAGCTTCTGAAAACGCAAGGAATGACTCTCGACGTAGGCATCGATTTGAGGGTGGCATCTCCAATCGCTGCCGGATTCGGCACAAGCGCTGCCGGGACGTTGGCATCTTGCCTCGCGGTATCGGACGCCGCCGACCTAGCGGTTACCTTAACCGAACTTGGCAGGATCACGCATGTATCCGAAGTGCTAAACCGAACAGGGCTGGGAACGGCTGCCGCACTACTCACGGGGGGTTTCGTCTTGACCACAGAGCCGGGCGCGCCGGGAATAGGGTTTGTCGATAGACTACTCTTTCCAAAGAACCACTCGATAATTTGCGCTTACATCGGGCCCATCCCAACAAGGGATGCGCTAGCCAAACCTGACATCGCAGAGAGAGTAAACGCTTCTGCCAAGCGTACCATGGACGCGGTTCGCCAGAACCCTACTTTATCGAATTTCCTTGCAGAATCCCGAAAATTCGGCCAAGAGGCGGGTTTTGAGACAGCGAACGTTACACGCCTCATTTCGACTATGATGTCAGCCGGGGCCATAGGCGCTGCACAGAACATGATCGGCGAAGCCGTTCACGGCGCCGCAAATGACCGCAAAGTCAGAAGGATAGTGAGAGCGGTGAAGAACGCGTTTCCCTCGGGGAAAGTCTTCGCGGCCCCAATTGATAACCAGGGCGTCCGACTTCTTGAGAACTGAAGCAAAGCACTAAATCTCTAAGGCCTAAACCTGCCCTGCACTTGACACGGCGCGGCACGGTATTTCGGAGAGGTCGATAAGAGGAATGCAAGAATCCCGCAAGATGTACCGAGTTGTGGCGATTGGGGGAACCTTCGATTCCTTGCACCGTGGGCACAGAAAATTGTTGAGACGGGCGTTCGCTGTTGGGCGCAAGGTTATGATTGGTATCACGAGCGATGACTTCGCTAGATCGTTGCACAAACCCCACAAGCTGGACCTGTACAACAGAAGAAAGAAGGACCTGGAACGACTCTTGGCGACCTGGAGGGTATCATCCCGAGCTCGGTTCGTTCCACTTCATGACCGTTACGGGCCAACGGTCAGACTGTCCGGGATCGACGCCCTAGTCGTCAGCAGACGAACCGTCAAAACCGCATACGCGATCAATGCCAAGAGGAGAGCCAACGGGTTGAAACCTCTCGCGATTAGTCTCATAGACCTCGTCCTCGCTGAGGACAAGAGACCAATATCATCGACTCGAATAAGGCGCGGCAAAATCGACCGAGAGGGCAGAGTCGTCGGCTAAATTCAAGTATCGACTTGGTTGGCGTGGCGGGTAAAACAGACCAAGAGTCTTAGTACACCACCGCGTTTGTGGTAGCATAAACTTCGTATCCTTGTAGCTGGAAAGCGTTTCGTGGTCGGTGCGGTTGGAAACTGGGAAACGACGAATAAAATTCCTGTACTGGGAAGAATGCCAGTCTCATGAAGAAGCACTCACTCGTCTACGGAGGGTTCTTGGTGAAGATCGAATTAACGCTGAAATTGAAATCATACGTGTTCAATCCGATGAAGAGGCGAAACGGCTGCGCTTTACAGGTTCCCCGACAATATTGGTGGACGGAAAGGACATTCAACCATCAACAACCACGCATTATGTGTTGACCTGCAGGGCTTATCGGTTGGAGGATGGTCGTATCTCACCCTTGCCCTCGGCGGCGATGATCCGCAGAGCGCTCAAAGGAGAGTCTTAAGAATATCATATCTTATCTGGAACGTGAGATCGAAATGGCAAACCTCAAGATCGGCGACAAACCAATCGAATTCACGTTAACTGGAACAGACGGTATGAAGCATTCTCTGAACGATTACTCAGACATGCATAGGGCCGTGATTTTCAGTTGCAATCATTGTCCGTATGTTCGCGCTTGGGAGGACCGCATGGTCGCCATTCAAAGAGACTATGCCAGCAAGGGGGTGCAACTAATCGCCATAAACTCCAATGACGCGGCACAATACCCCGAAGACAGCTTCGAAAATATGAAAGCAAGGGCGAAGGAGAAGTATTTCAACTTCCCATATCTCCGAGACGAGGACCAGAAGGTTGCTAAATTATACGGCGCTCAGCGTACTCCCGAAGTATTCCTTTTCGACCGTGAATCCACCCTACGTTACCACGGGGCGATAGATGACAACTACGACGACCCGAATGCAGTGAAGCGGCACTACCTACGCGATGCCCTAGACGCCCTCGTAGGCGGAACTAAGACATCCATTCCTGAGACCCAGCCCGTAGGGTGCACTATAAAGTGGAAAACCGGCTGAGACAGAGGTTTTGGGAGAGCCAGATTGAATTCAAGGGCCTTTGAACAGTCGACTGCGGTTTAGGGAGTTGCCTCCCGCAGAAAACTGGCCTAGAACTTCATATAATACGCGTTTGAGTGGGCAGAAAGTCTGGATCACACATAAGCCCACAGCTTGTATGCCGGCGTTTGCTTACAAATCTGGCTGCAGCTACAAAGCGGCTTAGGCGCAAATTCGGCGGGTACCCACGTTTCTAGGGAGAACAGGGGCTCCTGTGAACCGCACTTCAAGCAGAATACTCCGTCCATAGTCCAGGCGAACTTGTCGCTTCCGCAGGTGCATATTGGTTCTGCGTATTCGAAGTCTGCGGCGGAGAGTCGGCGGCTCCTGGCGATCAGCTGGAGGTTTGAATACCTTCTCCGCTTCCACTCTAAGTAGCAGGATTTGTTACCGCATAGCTTGCGGGGGCGGCCGAAGATGTATTGCATCTCTTGGCCGCAGATCACACAGCGACTGGTTTTCTCCAAGCGATACGACTCCTGGCTAGTTAGACTCCTAGAGTTTCTAGTGCGGCCTGTGACTCTGTATTGGGCCTTAGGTTCCTCCCTTCGGCGCTATTGAGTGACCCACGTAATATTCCCTTCTGGTGCTCGTTTTCTCAGGTCCTGACCAAATTATTTAGTGGTCCTAATGGTCCGGGACGGTGCACTGAAAGTACACCATTACCCACCTAGTTCTCCGGCCCCGCTCTCCTCACACCTCCTCAGGCACTCGCTAGCCACTCAAGGCGGTTCCTTCTCTTCACCCCCTTGTCCCGCCCCACGCCTTCTCTTGCCTCTGGCGGCCGCTTTCGCCGGGTTTTTCCTTTTTTCTCTTTTTCCTTTCTTTCCGCTCTTTTTTTGTCTCGCCCGTTAGCCGGCTCTGCGCGAATTACGTCGGAAAATCCGGTTCGATTTGAACCCGAATTTCCGTCACTACGAAAAAGATGCGAAATCAATGATGCCTGGGATTTAGCGCAATTCTGCGCGCTTCGATTTATTGGATTGGTAGACCAGAAGCTTCGAGCAAAATAGAAGGGGTTTCTTTCGTTGGGGTTAATATCTGCAGCCACATTCGCCCATCCTGGTCGTATTCGATGAAAGAAGGAAAGCCCGTCAGCGTGATGGTTGACCCCTTGGTGGAGGCGAAGACGCGTTGGATCGGTTGAACCAGATTGTGCATGAGAGCCGAATAACTCCAGCCAGCTTCGCAACTCTCGGTGCAATTGCGAAGGCGACCGGTGGTTTTTCCGTTGGGAAAGGCCAGTACTCTAGCTCTTGCACACCTAGGTTGCGGGAACGGGTCACCTTCTGAGCCTGTGATGGTATCGACTTTGGAGATGGATCCAAAGAAACGATTCTCGAAACGTGCGGGGTATTATTCGCGCTATCGTCCCAGTTACCCAGATTCGCTTTTGCGCTACTTGGAACATGAGTTATGCTTCTCGCAAGCTTCAGTTGTGGCAGATGTTGGTTCAGGAACAGGTATGCTGTCTGAGCTCTTGCTGAAGAACGGGAATAGAGTATTCGGGGTGGAACCGAATGAGGACATGCGGCGAATTGCCGAAGCGAATCTGGCGAAGTACAAGAACTTCAGAAGCATCAGTGGCTCGGCTGAATCAACAACGCTCGAAAATGGGACCGTAGATTTCATCACCGCAGCGCAGTCTTTTCATTGGTTCAATCAAGAACAGACTAGGGCTGAGTTCCGTCGGATTCTACGAAATAGAGGATGGGTGGTTTTGATCTGGAACACCCGCAAGACTTCCACACCGTTCCTTCGGGCTTACGAGGAGCTGGTTAGTTGGATCTCCGATAATCGAAGAGTGCGGCATGAAGATATCAACGATCATGCGCTCAGGAGTTTCCTTGGAGATTATCGGGCTGCCAAGTTAGATAATTCTCAGGAATCGGATTACGAGGGGCTGGTTGGTATGTTGTTGTCAGCCTCATACGCTCCATTGCGCGGCGAGCCATTATTCGACGAGATGATTACGAAAGTATCCGAGCTCTTCAATCGATATCAGGTCGGTGGAGTTGTAACTTTCGAATATGTTACCGAAGTTTACGCCGGACAACTGGGTTAATGCGAGAATGGTCCGGAAGGGTCGACGGTTCCAAGAAGTGGTTCTGAATAATGGTTTCTACATCGGAAACCTAGGGGTCAGCTGGCCAAAGTTTCTAAAACGATAAGGCGAAAACATTCCCTATTCTGACGCCTTACAGAATTCATGCCTCGTCTTTCTTCCTTGATGGGAGATGGGGCTCCTTTACCGCAGCGACACGCCAATTCTTAGATCGATCAGAGATTGGGGAGATAGGTGTGAAATGCCTGATTCCCGATATGTATCAGAATTGAATTGTTTTCAGCAAATACCGAAGATCACGCCGTTGAGTTCTGTCTGGCTTTGTGTTGTGAACTGCTTTCTTCTCCCGACGTCTGTTCGCTCGTGGAACCTCAATGGCAAACAGACCTAGATCATTGACCGTACTGGAACGTCCGAGGATTGGAAGAATTCCAAGAGAAGATTACTACGCAGAGAGACAGAGGAGGTGGGTGTGGGTTTTCCCCAAGATCGACAAACATTCAACGCTAAACCAAATTGTAGATCTCGACATTTTCTGTACTATCCTCTTCCCGCACAGCGTGAAGAAACAAGGCGTTGCGAAAGCAATCATCCAAATTCTCGTTGAAGAAAGAAGGCCAATGTATCTCAGGGACCTTCACCATAAGGTAGTTGAGAGGATCAAAGTGAGCGCCCAGACCCTCAGCGACACCTACAAAGCGATGCTCCGAAGTGGGTTGCTAGAGAAAAAGTACAGGAATGAGCCTACGAAGCTGAGTGTGCAGTTCGCGAATCGGTTACGCGACCTGGCATCTTATTGGGACAATTATCTGGTTGCGAAGAAAGCTAGCTGACATCCAATTTATTGGAGTGTGAGTGAACTCTCCACTTTTTTGGACCTAAGCCGTGTACCTTGAATCTGGCTTGGTCGCCGCGGTGGCCTGGGGTTGTTGTGGGATTGGTGGCAATGGCGGCGGAACGTTGAGGCTCCTCGAAATCAAAATCGCATCAGCCATCGCCGCATTAGAAACAGCCTGCACGAGTTGAACGGGCGGAGCCTTCTGGGCCTTGTGCTCGTCAAGTATCTTCTTCGTGTCCTCGGCATCACCTGAAATCTTCGCCTTGCCCTTAATGCTGATCTGCGCGATTGACGGCGTGAAGTTTACTGTAAAAACGAAAGGCGCATCGAGGGTTCCGTCGGATTTTTGATCTATGTCCAGCATGTTTATGTTCACTCCAATTTGGACTTGGGGCGGCATTGGGCGATCAATCTCCCAGAACCGCTCAGCTGACATACTGGTAACAAATATGTTCACATGTATCATGCCGCTCGTCTGCTCAATTTCAGCCGATCTGTCATTTCCGCTTTAAACATTATCGCATGAACCGCTCAAACGGGGTTCTTGCATACTGAAAATTGACTAGTTGATGCATGTAACAACTAAAGCCATTTTCCGTCAGAAATAGAATCCGAATTTGAACCCGAAGTGGTGAGGATTGAAAGAAGGCGTAGCTAGTTTCGTGGTAACGAAAAAGAGGATGCCGGACGGGCGCGTGTACGAGTCGCCTCGAATATACCTCCCGACCAAGCTTACGACGGATTCAAACTTCCCGTTCGCGAAGGCCTCATTGAGGCTGTACGTGAGAGTGTCCGGCAAGAGACTGTTGGTAGAACGAGCCGCCCCGACGGTGCTCAAGAGGTTCGGACACATAAAGAGGAAGGTCCGTAAGGCTAAGTCGAAGAAGCGCTAGACCCTAAAGAGAAATGTAGGCGAAACGATTCATTGGGCATTTGTTCAGCCCTCACAATTGATACCTTGCCTATTTCAGCCAAGTCTGAAACATGGGTTCCGCCGCAAGGAATAGGTTGGCAACCTTCGATTGTAACGGTTCTGACTTCAGACAGGTCGGGAAGTCGTTCGTAGTTCGGGGCGTTCTGGAGAAGTGTCTTTGCTTCTTCGGGACTCAGAAACTTAATCTTCACTTGCCCGCCCGCATTTACCATTTGGTTGGCTAGATCCTCAGCTTTTCGTAGAGTTTGCGTGTCGGGAGGGGTGCCTGCGTATCCCACGTAACACGGTTCGTCTAGCCAAGAGTCTGTCGTCTGTATTCTGCTCGATGTTACTTCGGCCAGGCAGTGGTCGAGCAAGTGCGCAGATGTGTGCCTACGCATAACCAAATGCCTATACTCCCAATCAATTTCGCATGTAACCTTACCTTCGGAGGGGGTTCCCCGGCTTAGTTTCCCCCAGTGAACGACGACGCCGTTGTGGTAGATCGCTTTCTTCACAACTATCTCATACTCAGCGGAACGAATCAACCCTCGGTCGGACGGCTGTCCTCCTCCCTTAGGGTGGAAGATCGTACGGTCAAGAATCAGGTATGCATGCGTTCGCTTTTCAGGGACAACTTTGAGAACTATGGATTGTTGCCGCCGGGAATTCATTTCACGGAGATATACCAGGTTAGTTCTCGGCTGGCCAGCTGCAATTGCTGCGAGTTCCAAGACTCGAACATCGCCCGGGATTTCACCCGATAAGGATACTTATAAGAAATAGGAGGATAGGTTTTTCTCGAAACAAAACGGAGCCGCATTTGCTAGTGAGTTCCCTCGGTCCCACTAGTGTGCCGTCGTGGTCTACATGATTGACGTGTAAAGAGAGAAAAGAAACTGCCTGATTAGTTTGGATATTGAGTTTGATTCGGCTATAGGGTGTCAGTGTTAATATGAAATTCAGTCTCTCGGGGAAGTCTGCCATAGTAACTGGAGGCGCATCCAACATAGGTCGTGCGATAGCTTTGGCTCTGTCCGCTCAAGAATGTGACACTATGATCTGTGACTTGGACGACGAGACCTCGGCTGGTGTGGTTCAAGAATCCAAAGATCTGCAACTCAAAGGGAGAGTGGCGTTCCTGCGGACTGACGTCACAAACATTGCAGAGTTCGAGCACGCATTGAGGGAAACTTTGAACTTTTTTGGCAAGGTGGACATATTGGTCAATAATGTTGGCTGGGACAAGATGTTGCCATTTCTAGAAACTGATCCTAGCCTATGGGACAGGCTCATGGCTATCAACTACAAGAGCGTACTGATCTGCACAAAGTCGGTCCTTCCTCACATGATCGAAAGGAAAAACGGTCGGATCATCAATATCGCTTCTGACGCGGGTAGAGTGGGAGAGCCGAGAGAAGCCGTTTATTCTGGGTGCAAGGCTGCTGTCATCGGATTCTCTAAGGCTCTGGCCAAAGAGGTCGGGCGGTATTCTGTGACTGTTAACGCCGTGTGCCCAGGCACAATCATACCGCCAGAAAACGAGAAAGGCAAACTGAGCCTATGGAATGAGCCGGAATTAGCGAAGTTTAGTGAACTGCGCGACAGGATTGTGAAGGCGTATCCGCTGGGACGCTTAGGGTCTGGCAAGGATGTGGCTAGCGCGGTGCTCTTCTTGGCCTCAGAAGAGGCAAGCTGGATTACGGGGCAGACGATTAGTGTAAGCGGCGGCTACACAATGATTTAGAAGGAGCAGCTCATCCTAGCGGTTCTGTGAGCGCTTTCTGAAGTTTGGCTTCCTCTTCTCCATGAAAGCCTTTGCTCCTTCGAGGGCTTCGTCTGTTGAGTAATACAAGCTCAAACCTCCAACGCCCAATTCCGTTATTCCGCTGAGTCCCTCGCTTTCTCCGAGAAACGCATACTTGAGCATCTTCAGTGCTGTTGGACTTTTCTCCAACAGCTCGTTGCACCATTGTTTGACCTCGGCGTCAAGCCTCTCGGGCGCAACGACCTTGTTAACTAGCCCCATCTCTAATGCTTCGTTCGCTGAGTAAATTCTACACAGGTACCATAATTCCTTGGCTTTCTTGATTCCGATGTTACGCCATAACTCTCCAGTACCGAAGCCGGGGTCGAAGCTTCCAACCTTTGGTCCAGCTTGTCCGAATTTGGCTGTCGCGGACGCGATTGAGAGGTCGCAGTTGACCTGCCATACGTGTCCCCCTCCGATGGCGTAGCCGTTTACCCGGGCAATTACCGGCTTCGGAATGTGTCTGATTAAGAACGTTACAAGCTGCCAGCCGACTTCTAGCGGCAAACTCGTTATTCGTCCAGAATAGCCTTCCATGTTAGCATTGTATCCTCCTTTCTTCCTCACCGATTGGTCCCCTCCGGTGCAGAAGGCTTTGTCCCCCGCGCCTGTGAAAACCACAACGCCAATGGACCCGTCAGCCCAAGCATCAAGAAAGGCTTGAGTCAATTCCTCTATTGTAGTGGGGAGACAAGCATTGTACTGCTTCGGTCTGTTGATGGTTATGGTTGCAACTCCATCTTTTTTCTCATAGAGGACTTCACTAAATGATTTCATCCCAAGGCGCCTCTGAGACTTTTCTTAGCGGCCAGTGAATAGGTCGTTCCGTTTATGAGCTATTTGCTTCAAACACTTCCGCATCAACCGACAACGTACCGTTACTTCCCGGAACCTCTAGGATTTGACGGGGCTTTCTAGAGATAGCAATGCAGCACCGAGAGCGCCTGTGAGTTGTGGATTGTCGGGCAACCAGAGCTCAGCGTGAAGCTGCTTGGATAGGTAGTGTCGGAAAGCTGGGTTCAGTGCCACACCTCCAGTCACACATACGAGAGACGCAACACCGACGCGCCTGGAAAGCGTCCCAATCTTGTTTGCCATAGCTGCGTGGGCTCCGGCTGCGATGTCATTTGGATCCTCTCCGGCTCCAATTCGCCCAATGACCTCACTCTCTGCAAAGACTGTACAGGTACTGCTTATCGTGGATGGTGAATTGGATTTTAGGGCAAATGGTCCCAGCTCGTCAATTGAGATTTCAAGAACGCGGGCCATGACCTCAAGGAACCTGCCAGTGCCGGCGCTGCATTTGTCGTTGAGCGCGAAGTCGCTTGGTCGTCCGTTCTCGCCTATGCGGACGGCTTTTGAATCTTGGCCTCCGACATCAATCAGGAGACGGATCATCGGATTTAGTCGGTGAACGCCAATGCTGTGGCATGTTATCTCGGTTACAGACTCGCTAGCGAAGTCGATCAGAGATCGACCGTAACCTGTGCTTATCGTAGGCACGCCTGTAGTGTCCTCGCCGACCTTTCTACTGATTTCCTCAAGACATCTACGAGCTGCCTTCACTCCGGACGGACCGGTATTCACGAGGTGAGAACCAAGAATGACCCCTTGTGAGTCAACCATAACAGCCTTAGTGGTTGTTGAACCCACATCAAGTCCGATTCCCAGTCTCCCCTCTGACACAAGCTCCTCTCCTGTCACTGAAACATTTCGAGTAGTGCGTCAATACGTGTCTGGATCTGAGCCTCATTGAACAGACGACTGTCGACCATGTCGCCTTCAATTACCACTCCTGGGACACCAGTCTGCTCTGTTACAAGGTCCTTGGAAACCAGCTGCCCTACAGAATACCTCTTGCATGACCTGACGGAGAACATGACGAATCCGTCAAGATCATAGTCCTTGATGAGTTCAACCATCTTGTCTACCTTCGCTTGAAGCCCCCTGTTGAGGTATACGTTACTGTACAGTGTCGCCACATTTTGAAAGAGGTCCTCACCCTCAATGGAGCCTGACCAGGCGTGGGTATACGTGTCGGCAGGGAAGACAACACCTCGCTTTGCGAGGCCGTTGAAGAACTTGAAAATGTCAAACCACGGGGGTATGTCGTCCCATAGAAGTCTAATTTTCTCGTCTCTTATTGCCCCGATGCCTTGAGAAACACGTCCTCGCACTTCCTCGTGGAGCGCCTGGTAGAACTGAACGGCGGGCGCTGTTCCTCTCAGCGCCACGATGGGAGCCATCGCTAAGAATCTGTCTGCGCAGTTGAGGGGGCTCGGTTTGTTCTTGCAGGCTTCGAGTGATTTAGTCCAGAGATCGATCGCTTGGCCAGCATAAGTTGCTACCTCTCTAAGCCGCTGCTCCTCAAGTGAAACACCGAATGTGCTCGAGAGGAACGTGACAAGGCGTTCGATGCCTTTGCGCACGTAGGCTATGTGGTGCGGTTGCTGCTCTCCCTGCACGGGTGGAGTGTCCAGAAGGAAGACGGGTGCGCCTGTCATTTGTGAGATGGCGTCGTACCAGCGCAAAACTGTTCCGCAAATGTTGTTGCAGGCAAGGAGCGCTTGGGGTTTTGGAAGGCCCCCCATCGGGCTCTCTCCGGGTTTGCTTGTGGAGCCAATGCTTGAACGTGCGTAGGAGCAGAGTTCTTCGGAGTATCCCAACTCTTCAGCGAATTCGCAAAGTGCCGGGCCAACCTTCTCTGACCCGATCACTGCACCATATTGTTCCGGGTAGCTGGCGGTTACGCCCATGGCTACTGGTATCTCAACCGGGAATCCAGAGGTCACCCACGCGAGGCGGCCTTTCTTGCTAGCGGCTTGACCATCAAGCATGTAGCGCAGGATCACCTGTTGTAGGAGACTTTGCGT
>Ga0326728_10009050_pt1 | contig 24226 bp, 16 predicted proteins | sample MB3enrmetagenome_FD_207602 | JGI IMG/M metagenome (GOLD analysis project Ga0326728, IMG submission 207602) | Lab enriched peat soil microbial communities from McLean, Ithaca, NY, United States - MB31MN | ecosystem: Environmental > Terrestrial > Soil > Wetlands > Peat | place: USA: New York... | reverse complement strand
TGGTGCAGCTCAAAATGTAGTGTAGACCTTGGAGATCGCGTTGCTGAAAATAAACTACTTACCTGCCCCATATCCCCTCAACTGCGAAAGTTGGGCTAATACCAGGAACGATCGCAACTCCTCGATCTCGACACACATAGCCGGAGATTATCACGGGTGCCTGAAAGATTCATTGGACAAAGGTATGCCGCATCGCCATGATGCTTCTGGAAGCAAGATGATGGAGGGTAGCGATCATAATCGCGTCATCCCTTTGTTTATTCGGGCAGTCATCCTTGTCCAAGTAGCTCGCCGTCTGAGTGGTAGTGTCTCCGGCTTTTGGGGCACAAAAATCCGGTCCAGAAAGGGAAAACGCGATGAGGGCGGAATGCAGCGCAGTCTTGTTTGATTTGGATGGAGTCCTGGTGGACTCAACGCCCGCCGTGCTGCGTGCTTGGGCACGCTGGGCGGAGAAGCACGGCCTCGATCCCGAAAAAACAGCGCGGCTGGGACACGGCCGGCCCAGCATTGACACCATTCGGGAGGTGCTACCCCACGCCGATCACTTGGCCGAGAGCCGCGAGGTCGAACGCCTGGAGATCGCGGACGTCGCGGGCGTGAGTCCACTCCCTGGCGCCCTGCCATTGTTGGGCATGCTACCGCTGAACCGCTGGGCAATTGTGACTTCCGGTACGCGTCCGCTGGCCGAGGTGCGTATTCGTGCTGCGGGCCTGCCGGAGCCCCAGCATTTGGTTACGTCCAGCGACGTAGCTCACGGAAAGCCGGCTCCGGATCCCTACGTCAAAGGGGCAGAACTGCTAACCGTCGCCCCGCAGGATTGCATCGTGATCGAAGACGCGCCGGCGGGGATTCGATCCGGCAAGGCCGCTGGAGCACGAGTCATCGCTCTGCTGACCACGGTGGAACACAAACTGCTTGCATGTGCCGGCCCGGATTGGATCGCTTCTGACTGCGCTGCTATTGCCGTGGTACGCAACGCCAGTAATGGTCGTATCGTCCTGAACTGTAACGTAAGTCACCCGCCCGCTCTCAGTTCTTTCCGCTGATTCTTGCGCCAATCTAGAATTCGGCGCGCGCAGGCAATTACTCCGATGAATCTCGACAAAAGTTCTCAAATTCAGTCGACCTGCACAGGTTTGATGGACCTTCAACGATCTACTCCTCAGTCACCATCCCGTCTAATGAGCACCACTCACTTGGAATATGCTTCCCTGCTCATAGAAGTGCAATCCTTGGCCGTCCCTGGACCCCTTGGAAGAAGTTTGTAGTGGCATTGCACTCGCAGGGATTGATCGCTAGTATAGCCGTGTTGCAGAGCGATGTCGCCCAACCCCTCAATCGTACGCGGAAGTTGCTTTTCGGTATCCGCGACCCCGTAAGGTCCAAAAACTCAACTCAAGGCAGTTTCTTTCGCCAGCAAAATCCAGAGGGTGCGAGTTTCCGCTGGATCACGGATCGCTTCTCGCTTAGGGGTCTGCCGGGTCCGCGCACCTTATGGCCCGAGACAACCGGAGGCAACCAGAAACGCTGCAAGGCCTTGAGAAGAAAGGTAACCCTATTGGAGCCTGCTTGCTCCTCCCTCAGGCCGCCTGACGATAATAGTAGTTCAGCATTCCGCCCAGCCGCTGACGGCACTGGATCCCTCCACTGCTACCAACGCCTGACGCCTGCTCTATAATCAGCCGGTTGCCCAGCCCTTGGTGGTTCCGCTCGTGGTGACAGTGCGCCACGAATTCGCGGAGGGCCCTTTGCAGAGAGCCTTCTCCGAACAGGATCATCCGCTCCAGGCAGGATGCCTTGATGGTTCTGACGAAGCGCTCGGCGTGGGCATTCAAATTCGGTGAGCGCGGTGGCAGTTTCACCGACTTCACCCCACTGGTTCCGAGAGTTTCTAAAAACTCTGCCGTGAATAACGGATCCGGGTCGTGGATCAAGTATCGTTTGCCGACCAGGAAGCCTTCCGCAGCGTCACTGAAGTTGCGTGCTACCTGGCTCATCCAGAGCCCATTTGCCTGCCTCGCCAGTCCGCCAATCTCCACCCGTCGGCTCGACACGTCGATTAAGAAGAGCACCAGGAACCTCGTCAAGCCCCTCCGAGTCCAAGCCTCGACCGTGAAAAAGTCCGCAGCCACGATCACGTCCCGATGCCGGGATAGGAACTCCTTCCAGGTGGTCTTCCGCTTGCGCTCGGGCGCCGGTTCCAGACCGTGCTCCTTGAGAATCTTCGCGATGGTGCCCCGCGCCACCTCGTGGCCCAGATTGGCCAGCGCTCCTTGGACTCTCCGGTAGCCCCAATCCCGGTTCTCGCTCGCCATGCGCACCACCAACAGTTGGAGGTCATCCTGCGTGCGAGGACGTCCTGGGCCACGCCGCTTGCTGCCATCATATTTCCTGGCGATGAGCATACGATGCCAAGCCAGGAGCGTTTCCGGCGTGACGAGGGTCTTCAATTCATGAAGCACGCGCCCGCCCAGTTTCTTGGCCTTGACGGCCAAGCGCCGACGCTGATCGTCGTTCAAACGCAGCCGCTTGCTCCCGAGTTGCTCCCCCAACACTCGGTTCTCTTCCTCGAGGTAATCGATCACGTCACGTTGGTATTGGTTCAAGCAGCCAGCGAGTGAAATCAGCAGCAGGCGAAACGGATCGAGTGTAAGGCGCATGGTGACAGCGTAGCATGCCGGAGTGGAGTGTGACATGCGGCAGATCTGGACCGAACAGATTCTCTAACCTCTTGCGTTTTCAGTTGAATCCAATATTTGGACACTACTGAGGGGGAAGTCAGTGGTTCCCCATCCCGCGCCCTTTAATTGGCAGCTCAGCGGCTTGTACTTTGTCGTGGCCCATTTCCACAACATGATCGAGGGCAAGCCACCCAGTATTCGCTCTGCAAAGTTGCCTAGCCGTCAACTGACTCGCTGCCTGTCGTCAGTAGAAGTCGCTTGTCTATACGGTCTATTCTGTCTATACCGTCTATATAGGACGTCAGATTCTCAATCTGAAAACCCGGGTTCGATTCCCGGTAGCGCTACCAAAGCTGCCCAACCCACCACGACAACTTGCGAACCATGCCGGCGTTTGAGATGTCGCCTGGACTGGCAGCCCATAGGCCGACTCTTATCATCATGAAACTGCGCGGGCGAATCGCGCTGCTACTCCCGCGGCGCGCACGTTACTTCACCACCTGGTAGTGGCTCGACTTGCGGTAGTCCTGGTTGGCAAGTTTCAGCCCCACCTCCTTGATGGCCGCATCGGAAACCTTGGTGAGCGGCGAATACTGGGGATGGCGGACGACTTTATAAGGGCTGTTGCGCGCGGCGTTGTAGCAACAGAGAAAAGCCCGGCGCGGCGATGGCGACTTGTTCTGTCCTGAGCAATGCAGTAAGTTCGAGTGGAAGAAGATGGCGCCGCCCGGCCCGAGCTCGCAGTATTCGCGCTTCAGAATTCTCATCGCCACTTCCACGCGCTCAGCATCGGCCCCTGACTGTGTTGCGCCCGCGGGCGCATGGTCGATCCGGCCGAGCAGATGCGAGCCCACCAGCACTTGCAGACAGCCATTTTCCTTGGTGGCCCGGTCCACGGCAATCCAGCACGTCGCCAGATCCGGAGTGAGGCAAGCGTAGCTGTACCAATAGCCGTAATCCTGGTGCCATTCCCAGGCGCCGCCGGTGTGTGGCTCCTTGATGGTCATCTTCGAGTGCCAGTGGTAGACCTCGCCGCCCAGCAGGTGCTCCATGGTGTTCACGATGCGCTCCGAGCGCGCCACCAGCCCGTACAAATCGTCGCCGGTCCCATGCCAGATGGCCATTTTGGCCGTGCCACCTTGCGTGTCGTAAACCTCGTAAGCCGCGGCGGACAGGTTCTTGTCCACTTCCACGGCCTGATGAAGAAATTTCATCTCCTGGGAATCGAAGAGGGCTGGAACGACAAGGTATCCATCGCGCTGGTAAGTTTTGAAATCTTCGTCGGTGATTCGATAGGCGCACATAGTTTGACTCCTGGTGGGAATATTATTGACCACCCTTCCGTTCGGCGCAAGACAGGGAGGTCGCTTCTTCAGGCCCGGCGAGAGATAACAATCCGACCTTTAGGTCGCTGTGCGCTCCCGGTCCAGCTTGGGAGTCCATTGCGGCACTATCCGGGGCGCATGGGTGGCCTATAATGAAGAACTTGTTGGCGACCAGGAAGGCTCGCCGTCGTGCCCCCGCGATGGGGGAGAAGCGACGTTGACACTCCGGCGAAATCTGATACCTTGGATTCCCGATTCAGAAGCGAGGGGGATGCACCATGAGAATTGAGCGGACTTTCACGCGGCGAAAGTTTCTGGAAGGCGCACTGGCGGGGGCCTCGGGAGTGGCATTGACTCAGGCTAATTCCTCGCGAGCTGCCGCGAGTCCTCGTCAATGGAAATATGGGGTGGTCGGGACCGGCTTCCGTGCCCGCGGATCGCATCTGCCGATTTTCCGCGATTACTGTCCTGAGGTTGAAGTCGTGGCTCTCTGCGATATTACTCCTGATAATCTTCAGCAAGGTCTTAAGGTTTATGGAAAGCCCGTGGCCGCATACAGCGATTACAACAAAATGCTTTCCGAGCATCCGGAGATGGACGCCGTGGTGGTGGTGGTGCCGAACTTCCTGCATGCGCCCGTAACCATTGCCGCGCTGGAGGCGGGCAAGCACGTCCTCACCGAGAAGCCGATGGCCACGCACGTGGCCGATGCCACCAAAATGATCGAAACAGCGAAGAAACAACAGCGCATCCTGGAAGTGGGATTCGAGATGCGCTATTCCCTCCTTTTCCACCGCATGGCTGAATTGCTCGGTCAGGGCGCAATCGGTGACTTGGAACTGGTGTTCGCCGCGCTCTTTCGCGGTGATTGGAACCCGCGGAGTTGGAAATACACCAATCCGCAGACCGGGGTGAGCACGAACTGGCGATTCCTCACCTATACGTCCGGTTGCTCCCTGATGGAGGACGGCATCCACGAACTCGACGTTATTCACTGGCTGGTGAACGCTCCGCCCACGCTCATCCAGGCCCAGGGCGGCAATAATGTGTACCGAGACCGCGAGACGATTGACAACGCCGGCATGCTGATCGAGTTTGCCAACCATGTCCGCTGCAATTTCGGCTTCTCGCTCTTTGCCCCTGCCCGGGACGGACTGGTCATGCGTTTTTACGGCTCGAAGGGCGAGATGACCTTCCGCCGCGAACCGGACAGGCAATATGTTGATGTGAACCCTTATCATGCCAAAGCGGAGAGCATCGAGGTTCCCTATTCCCAACCCGGTGAGGAGCAGGTTTGGAATGACCTGATGAAGCGCCCCCACTCCGATGGCATGTCCAATGACAATGAGATTTCAACCTATCGAGTGCACCGGGAATTCCTGAAATCTCTGGAATCGGGCGCCGCGCCTTTCGCCGATGGCGAGGTGGGACGCGATGCGATTCACATTGCACTGGCAGCGGAGCACGCTTTGCGCACCAGGCAAGTCGTCCCATGGGATTCCCCCGATATCACGCTGTAGGGGCGGAATCCAATCTGTTATCGTACAGGGGCGAAGCCGGGAACGCGACAGCCCGTTGCGAGCATTAAAAATTCGAGGGGGGCCAAATGGCTACCAGTGTGGGGACTTCAGAAAAAGGGCCCGACCATCAAGAGCGGATTGACGCGGAAGAAAATCGGGTGATGCCCGGAACGCTGATTCACGGCTCGAGCCCGCAGGTTATTTACCGGCAGCATTTTACGCCGGGCCCATGCCACTTGCTCTACTTGACCTGTGGCGAATTCGAGCTCGCTCCGGCCGCAACCTCGCGCGAGTTCCGGTTGCCAGGGGAAGAGAGCTTGCTCTTTATGTGGCAGGGGGCGGTAACCGCATGGGTGGGCAAGCAATCGTTTGAATTGAGCCCCTACGATACCCTTTACATCCCCAGTGGAGCTGCCTTCCGCCTGCGGAATACTTCTGCCGATCCAGCCAGAGTGGTGCAATGCTCGGCGCCTGCCACCAGGGAGCATCCCCCGTTTCACTCCCGATTCGCCGAGTTCGCAAAAAAAGAAGAGCGCATCCGCCGGCTGAAAGGCAAGAACGTGTACATGATGTTCGATGTCTCCGAGGAGGCAGACAAGCTCGTGGCGGGGTATACGTTCTTCCAGCCGCATCAGCGCTCCTGGCCGCCCCACAATCACACCGACCAGGAAGAAGTTTATTTTTTCATCAAAGGGCACGGGTCGATGGAAGTTTACGACTCGCCAGAGCATTTGAGCTTTGTGAAGGAAGTCCGGGAGGGCGACATGGTGACCATCCCCTTCCTGAATTACCATCCGGTTTTCTCGCAGGATAGCCCGCTGGAATTTATCTGGTGCATTGCCGGCGAACGCTACTGGGTGGGAGACAAGAACAAAGCGTTTATGAGCGGAAGTACGGGCCTCATTACCACCTGATTAGCGAGCCATCGTGGCGATGGGTGGGGCTTCGGTCCCCGCGGCGACAAAGGCTCCACGGCTATTTATTTGGTGCACGCGCGGGAACCTCATGAACCTGTGGGCAGCCAGGAACTCAGCCCGCAGGGAGCGATGGGGTACTCTTCGTGCCTGCGCAATCGGCTGTAGCGGCGGTCTCCGACCGCCGCCGTCGATAGGAGATCGACGCTAAAATTCATATCGCTCTGTATAATGTAACGAGGTGATGCGATGAAGAAAGGTCCGGCAAGATTCCTTTGCACACTTGCCTTTCTCCTTATGGTCCAAACTCCCTGCCTGCATGCTCAGGCGGTTGGAACGATCGCCGGGACGGCCAAGAGTCCCGGCGGTGCTGAGCCCCAAAAACAGGCACCGGGCAACCATGCGCCACCCGGCTTCCATGCGCTGTTCAACGGCACAGATCTCACCGGTTGGTGGGGCGCCAGCACCGAGGATCCACGCCAATACATGGCCGCGCCGTCGACGGAGTTTCAAAAGAGGCACGACGCCAGCCTCCTTGACATTCGTCAACATTGGTCGGTGCAAAATGGGGAGCTTGTAAACGATGGCCACGGCCTGTACCTGACCACGGACAAGTTTTATGGCGATTTCGAACTGCTCGTGGATTACAAAACGGTACCGCTGGCCGACAGCGGCATTTACCTGCGCGGCTGCCCGCAGGTGCAGATCTGGGACTCCACGGAACGGGCCAAATTCCGCCTTGGCGCGGACAAAGGCTCAGGCGGATTGTGGAACAATCGTCCGGGTTCTCCCGGCAAAGATCCGCTGGTAAAGGCCGACAGACCGTTTGGGGAATGGAATCATTTCCGCATCATCATGGTCGGCTCCAAAGTCTGGGTATGGCTGAACGGCCAGCAAACAGTGGAGGGCGCAACGCTGGAGAACTATTTCAATTACGCGCTGCCCGTGCCGCCGCGGGGCCCCATCCAGTTGCAGACGCACGGCGGGGAAATCCGCTGGCGCCGGATCTGGATCCGGGAGATCGGCAGCGACGAGGCGAAAAGGTGGAACTGAAGGGCACCTTCATCCTTGACGCCGACCTCAGCAAGGACACGGAATTCATGGGTGGCCATCCGCATCCGGGCAAGGCTCCGCACCCGCGGACACTTCGGTTTTGCCGGCCACAACGATCCTGTGATGTTTCGCAACATTGCAATCAAATCGCTTGACTGAACGAGGCACCCATTATGAACATGAATCCAAAATACTCTCGCCGCACGTTTCTCCAGACTCTCGGCACAACGGCTATCGCCGCACCCTTCATCGCGCGCGGCCTGATGGCGCGATCGCCCAACAGCACGCTGCGCCACGCCACTTTTGGCGCCCAGGGCATGGCGTTCTCTGACCTGACCGAAATCGGGAAATGTCAGGGAGTTGAGCTCGTCGCGATTTGCGACGTTGACCTTGGACGGACGGCCAAGGCCCTGAAGCTGTTTCCCCGAGCGAAGGTCTATCAGGACTGGCGCGAACTGCTCGACAAGGAAGGGAAGCACCTGGATTCCGCCAACGTCTCCACCCCGGATCACATGCATGCGTCCATCGGGGTGAGCGCCATGCAACTCGGAATAAATATTTACGGCCAGAAGCCGCTGACCCACGACCTTTACGAAGTGCGCCGCATGATGAAGATTGCCCACCAGAAGAAGCTCGTGACCCAGATGGGAATTCATATGCACTCATCGGCGCCTTTCCGCACCGCGGTGCGCGTCATGCAGGACGGCGCCATTGGCAAGGTCAAGGAAGTCCACTCGTGGTGCCCGAAATCATGGGGCGATGCCTCTGCCCGGCCGGACCGAAGCGATCCGGTGCCCGCGAATTTCGACTGGAACCTCTGGCTCGGCGTTTGTGCGGAGCGCCCGTTTATTGGCGATGCATATTACCATCCGGGCAACTGGCGCAAGCGGCTGGATTTCGGCACGGGCACGCTCGGCGACATGGGCTGCCACATTTTCGATCCGATTTTCAGTTCCCTGGGTCTGTCTGAGGCGATCTCGGTTCGTTCGGAAGGCCCGGCGCCGAATGAATGGAACTGGGCGCTCGACGGCAAGGTTCTTTACCAGTTTGCCGGGACCAATCGTACGGCGTCCGATATTCTGCCCATTACCTGGTATGATGGGGCCGCCAAACCGCCTGCGGAAGTTGCCGCCTTGCTCGAAGGCGACGCGCTTCCAGGAGCCGGTTCCATCATCATCGGCACCGAGGGTGTTATGCTGTTGCCGAATTACCTTCGGCCAACCCTCTATCCCCGGGCAAAATTCAAAGACTTCGAATACCCCGACGCCGGCGAAGTTAATCACTATGCCCAGTTCGTCAATGCCTGCCGGGGGGAGGGTGAAACCACCACCGGCTTCGCCTACTCCGGTCCGCTCACCGAGGCCATCCTGCTGGGAGGTATCGCTTCGCGCTTTCCCCAAACCACGCTGAAGTGGAACGCGAAGAAGATGAAATTCAATCTTTCCGAGGCCAACCACTTCCTCCGGCGCAAGTACCGCAAGGGTTGGTCGGTAAAGGGACTGTCGTAGGCGGGTGCGGGCGGGCGGCGTCCTTCGCCACCAGCGCTTCGCGCAGTTCGAAGATTTCCTCGATCCTGGGGACGCCAGCGTACCGGGTAATGAATTTCCGCCGCGCTAGCCGCGCCAGCAGATGAGTTTTAACTCGGTCATCTCTTCCACGACGAAATGCGGTCCTTCGCGCCCGATGCCGCTTTTCTTAACGCCCCCGTAAGGCATATGGTCGGCGCGATAGGCGGGGACGTCGTTCACAATGACGCCTCCCACGCGCAACTGCCGGGCGGCTTGAAATGCCCTGCCAATGTCGCGCGTGCAGATGCCGGCCTGCAAACCATACTCGCCGGCATTTACGGCGTCGATGGCCTCTTGCAGACTCCGGTAGGAATGCAAAGCCACCAGCGGCCCAAAGACCTCGCGGCAGCAGACCTCCAGATCGGGCGCCACATTGGCGAGAATGGTCGGCTCCAGCGTGGCGTTTTGCCTCTTCCCGCCGGTGAGCACCCGCGCGCCATGCGAACGCGCGCGCTCCGTCCACTTTTCCACCCGCTCCGCTTCCCCCACCGTAATCAGGGAGGAAACATCCGTGCTCTCTTCCAGCGGGTGCCCGATCTTGAGTTTTTGCGTGGCTGCCACGAAGCGCTCCGTGAAGGTCTTTTCAATGGACTCGTGGACGTAGATATTCTGTACCGAGATGCAGACCTGTCCAGAATGCGTAAAGCTCCCCGTTACGCAGCGGGGGATCATCGTGTCGAGGTCGCAATCGGGTTCGAGGATGACGGAGGAATTCGAGCCCAATTCCAGGGTGACGCGGCGCAGGCCGGTCTGGGCGCGGATTTGTTCCCCCACCGGGACGCTGCCGGTAAAGGTAATCATCGCCACCCTGGGGTCTGTAATCAGGGCGGGCCCCAACTTCCCCCCTGGCCCGGTAACAACGTTATAGGCACCCGCGGGCGCACCCGCCTCCTGGACCAATCTGGCCAGGCGCAGCGCGCTGAGCGGAGTGTTCCCGGATGGCTTGTGAATCACGCTGTTGCCCGCCGCCAGGGCCGGGCCAATCTTGTGCAGGGCCAGGTTCAAGGGGAAGTTGAATGGGGTAATGGCGGCGACAACGCCCAAAGGCTCGCGCACGGTCATGGCCCAACGGCCTTTGCCGATGGGGGCGGCCTCCATGGGAATTACTTCTCCGCGCAGGTTGCGGGCAGCGTCGGCGGAGGCGATCAGGGTTTGTTGACTGCGGTCCACCTCCAGCCGCGCTTCGCGAATGGGCTTCCCGGTTTCATAACAGACGAGCAGGGCAAACTCGGGGGCATCGCGCTCCAATAAGCGTCGCATGCGTTCAAGAAGTTCGGCGCGCTCGTATTGGGTGAGCGCAGCCATCGCTGACGCCCCCGCGTGGGCCGCTGACACCGCGTGCTCGGCCGTCGCCGCATCCGCCTCAAAAACTTCCCCCACCGCCGAGCCATCATAGGGGAGATGGAGGGTGCGCAGCGCGCCCGAGCGCACCCACTCGCCGCCGATGAACATGGGGAATTCCTTTTTTTCAATCGTTGCTGTGGCCATGGGTCATCCTCCTTGGCGAGATCAAGCGCTACGATAAAGCTTGGTCATCACAAACTCCCGGTGACCCAGCGCTTCGGCAGCCGTCAGCCGGCCATTGCAGGTCCGCACCATGATCTTCAAAAGTTCTTCTCCGGCCTGCTCCAGCGTCATCTCACTCGTCAACATTGCCGACACATTTACATCGATGTGTTCGCTCATCGATGCGCAAGTCTTTGGGTTACCCGAGATCTTGATGACCGGCTCGATGGGGTTGCCCACGATATTGCCCTGCCCCGTGGGGAATACGTGGAGCACCGCTCCGGAGGCGGCCCACAAGGTGACTGCTTCGGCCGCGGCCGACGACGTGTCCATGAACCACAGCCCTTTCCCTTTCGGCGCTTCCGCCGGCTTCAGCACGCCCACATACTTCGTGTGCCCAATCTTCTGAATATTCCCCATCGCCTTCTCTTCAATCGTCGTCAGGCCGCCGCGAATATTCCCCTTGGTGGGCTGCGACTCGGAGAGATCGTTAGTTTTGCAATGGTTGATGAAATCGTTGTAATCATTCCACACCTTCATGAATGCTTCCCCCACTTCCGGTGTGGCCGCCCGCTGCTTGACGATATGCTCGGCGCCCGTCAGTTCGGACGTTTCACCGAACGACGCCGTGCCTCCCCACTCGACCAACCAGTCCACCACCTGCCCCACCGTCGGGCACGATGCCAGGCCGGTCGTGGTATCCGACTCTCCGCATTTGGCCGAAACGTAGACCTCGTTCAGAGAGCATTCTTCCCGCGCCAGTTCGGAAGCCGCCTGAACGTATTCCAGCGCCTTCCGCGACGCCTCCTCGATGGTTTTCAAATCCCCATGGCGCTCAATCGAAAATCCTGCCACCGGCTTCCCCGTGCTGGCGATGCCATCCACAATGCGCCCCGTCCAACCCGGCTCGATCCCGATGACGATCACGGCAGCCACATTGGGATTCGCCCCGGTGCCGATCATGGTGCGGAAGAAGAGCTCCAGGTCCTCGCCAAATTGCAGCCGCCCATAAGCGTGGGGCAGGGGCAGGACACCTTGAATAACCTTCGCCACCGCTTCGCAGGCCGCATTGGAAATATCGTCAACGGGAAGGATGACCACATGATTGCGAATTCCCACCCGCCCGTTTTGCCGGCGGTAACCCATAATTTTCGGATTCTTCACCATCCTCACCACCTCTTGGTCTTTAGATTGTGAACATGCACGTGCTCTCCGGCGCGAATATTCGCCACGACTTTTCCAATATCTTCACCGTATTTGATGACCGTGTCCCCCACCTTCAGATCCTTGAGGGCGATCTTGTGCCCGAAAGGAATGGCCTCGCAGGCCGTTACCTGCAACCGGTGGCCGTTGTCCAAACTCGCTCCGGTAACGTCCTGGCCCGGCCCGATATCCACCACGGCAACGCCCACGTTGTCTCGAGTGTCATGAACCAAAAATTGTCTCATCTTTGCTCCTCGTGCCTTCTCAATTTCCTCCGGCTGGGAATTTCCATCGGCGAGCACCTTGAGGCCCATGAGTCCGTCGGGACGCCGGCGCCCCGCTGTTACTCGACCTTTTTGATACTCCCGCCTCTGCTGAACAGCCTGAGAACTTTGCGGCGTTATAATATCTCAAGTATTAATCTAGGTAAGTCAAGCCTCCCCCGGCCCGGGCTTGAGCCCCGCCATGGAGTTATACACCCGTGAGCTCTCTTAAGTATTGACGCCACTTTTGCATGGCCATTTCGGGGTTGGGCATGGGCTTGGGATAATATTGCTCTTCCTCCACTTCCAGCCAACCGTCCCAGTTGCTGTTCAGGAGTGGAGCGACTATCCCCTTCAGGTTTATCCCGCCCTTTCCAGGATCACTATAAATGACCTTGCCGGACGCCGACCGCGTCTCATCCCGGAGGTGGAAGATGGCGATGCGGGAGAAGTGCGCCGCGGTAAATTCCGCCGGGTCAGTAAGGCCATAACAGTGGCCAACGTCGAGGCACAGCCCTACATCGGCGGAATCCGTTTCACTGAGCAGGTAACTCATTTCCGAGGGATTGTCCCGGAACTCCGCCTCATGATTGTGATAGCACAGCCGCAAGCCTTCCTTCTTAACCGCAGCCCCGAGCCGGCTCAGCGCCTCGGCCTTAATGCGCACCGCGTCGAGGTCCAGCTTCCCGACCGGGTGGGGAACTTCCTTTCCACTCACAATTAGGTGGCGGGCGCCCATTTGTGCGCAGTAACCCGCCATGCTCGTGAGTTTGGCAAGCTCATCCGCCCCTTTATCCTTGTCGTAGAAATAGCCGCTCGAATGCGCGGCAATGAGCTGGATGTGCCTTGACGCAAAGTCGCGCCGGCAATCCGCGGCTCTTCCTGCTTGCGAGCTGAGGCTGGCAAAGTTGGTTTCGAATCCCTCGTAGCCCAGACCCACCAGGGTGTAGGCGATTTCCAACAACTGGCGGTAATCTCTGATGGGGACGCCCCAGGCGTTCGTTTGTGCGCCCATGTGCAGTCGTTGGGCCAGATCGGCGCCGGAGGCGTACGCGGAGTGGGGCGACAGGCAAGCACCCGCCGCGGCCGTAACGGCCTTCAGGAATTGGCGGCGGTCGGGCGCCACCCCCGTCGCCCTCGTGCGAACTGTCCACTTCGCCATTCCTACGCCTCCATCGGATGGTCGCGGGCAAACTCCCCAAGAGCCGATGACCGGATCCGCGTTTGACATCTAATATTTTGCATGGATAACCTAAGCTGGTCGCTATATCCGGTCAAGCGATCTCGCGCGCCGGTCTTGCTTACCTCATCCTGCGCGCACACCTGGCGACGAGTTTACTGTGCCGCGGAAAGCTCAATCATCTCCTGGCCGTAGTGGGGAAGTTCCAGTTTCAACTTGCCCTTGATCAGATCGCGGCCGGTGAAGGTTCCCAGATCCTTCCCGGCGAAGAGTGCCTTGAGCTGATAGCGCCGGCCGGGGATGACCCAGGGAATCACGATCTGCCGGGAATCGTTGCCACCGCTGCCGCGCAGGACAACCACCGCGCCCTCTCCCTTCTCGTTGAGTTTGCCCCACCAGTGCCAGTCCACGTCGGTGGGCGCCGGGACTCCGCTAAACTCGAAGTGCTCGTAAATCCCGTAAGTGGATTCCAGCCGTGTCAACATTTGAAAGCGTTCCCGATAGCGCTGGATATTTTCCGGCGTGAGGGAATTGAGGTCGCCGGCGAACGGTTGCGGCGCTCCCATCAACCAACTGGCGATCTGGCGGTCCTGAATCTCTGTTGTAAGGCTGCCGCTGCCGTTGAAGGTGGCCGCCGCATAATACTCGATGGCTTCCAGGGGCAGGCCGCGCAGGGCGTAGAATCGCTGGCGCGCGTGGTAGGCGCCGTCGATCAAACCCTGGCGCAGTTTCCCGGTGTCGTATTTCTGCGAGGCGTCCCAAAGCTGGTTGCTATTGCCATCCCCGGAATAATCATTGGGCGGATTGTGAAAGAGGTCGGCGTGCTCGACGGCGGCGAGGTCGCAGGGAACGCCCGGCGTGCCCCAATAGATTTCATGGCTTATCTGGGTGGTCACGGACGGCGCTTCGCGGCGAATCAGGTCCTGTGATTCCAGGAGTCCGCGCAAGCCGCGCAGCAGCGACTCCTTGCGCGTCCGGCTCTCGTGTTCTTCGGCGGCGTCGCCAAAGCGGATGTTGGTGAAGTCCTGTTTGAAGTAGGTCACCCCGTAGCGCTGTGCCAGGCCGGCGAGGTCGTGAGCGTAGTATTCCCGCCAGGGGCTGGCAAAGCTCATACCCAGGCCGCCGAGCCGCTGAATCGCCGGGCGGCTGGCCGCGTTGGGCAGCTCCGCCAGATCTTTCGAATCGGGGTCGCGGAAGCAGGAAACCCACAATCCGAGTCGCAATCCTTTCGAGCGCACATACTCGGCGGTGGCGGCAAAGTCGGGAAATTTTCGCGTATCAATTTCCGTGCCCAGCCTGCCTTTCTGCCAGCCGTCGTCGAAGGCGAGCGTGTGAAAGCCCGCTTGCACGGCAAGGCCCGCCTGCCGGCGAATGACGGCGTCATCGATGTTCGATTTGAAATTGGACCACGTCACCCAGGTGGGCGCGGGCAGATTCGCGGCGCGGGCGGCGATGCCCAGGCGCTCGCGCAAGAAATTTTGCAGAGGGCCTTCCACGGCGCGGTCGAGCGGCGTTGAAACCCCCGAGGGCAGTATCTGCGTCTTGCCCGAAACGCCGAAAAAGAAAACGGGCTCGGAGGTGAAGCTCTCGCCCGGCCCCAGCACCCATTCAAAAAGCTCGTCGGTATAGCCCATCGCGCCGCTCTCCGCGATGTGGCGCAGGGCGGAGGGCACTTCGCTGGCCGCAATCACCCCCGCCGAAGCGGAGTGGTCCGTCATCCCCACCAGGCTGGAGCCCGCGCCGCGTTCCATCGGGGTCAGCGGCGTGCGCAAATCGAAAAGCGCGGCCATCTCCACGTCGTCAATTCGCAGGTGGTCAATTTTCATCCAGCTCTCGCTGGCGTTGCGGACTTCCATCCACTTGCGAACCACCGGGAAGCCGGCATAGACCTCATAAATCAGCGTCACGGAAACGCCGGCCAGCGGCCCCTGCGCAGCGGGTCCGGCACGCAGGGTGAGGCGCGTCGCACCATCCTTCGGCGGCGTGACGGTGGCCGCGAATGGCCCCAAGGTTTCGCCGCTCGTGTCGCCCTGCACGGTAACCGGGTTGACCCAGCGCACGCCTTCATCGATGGCGCCGCCGGTGATGGACACGTCGAGGGTGTCGGTTCCGCTGATCCGAAACTGGGCCGTGGAGTTGATTGTCCCTCCCTCGTCGGGCTTTAACCCTTGCGGTCTGCGGTTCGGTGAGGCGAATTGGAATTGCAGGCGGAAGTCGTGGCTGGGTCCGGCCAGCAATTCCGTCCTGCCTGCTTTGAGGCTTGTGGACGCCACGCCGTTCTTGGTAATGCGCAGAGTGCGCACCAGGCCGGGCGTCTGAAGACGCACCTCATCACCGCGCTTGCTGACGACGATGGAAGAGCCGCGTGGTTGCTCCGGCGGCAGGGCGAAAACCGCGAGCGCCAAAACTAACGATAGGATAAAGGCGAGGAACAGGTTGATTCGTTGCATGGGCATATCCTTGGTTAAGAGAAGAGCACTCATCTTGCGTCGCGGCAAAAGACTATGCAAGCTGAAGTTTTATCCCCCCAGCAAAAGCGCGGGTCGAAACACCGTGAGTGCGAAAGTCAATAACTGCGGTTCGCCCTCGTTTTGCGCGTTGAAAGGTTTTACATCAAAGACCGGCGGCGTGGTAAGTTATGCTGCCAACATTTAGTTGGCTCGAGGGAGGCGGCGGCTACGTCCGGAGGATGGGGTTTCTGTATGGTGAGGTTGGTCACGTAGGGGCGGCCCTCGTGGCCGCCCTCGGGCAACCACCAGGGTTGCCCCGACGATGGGGAAAAGGTGGCCCCGATAAGATGGGATTACCAGCCGAAGAAAAGAAAAAGCTCTATGCCCAGTATCGAAGCCTCTTGCTGGACGGCGTCGCGCCGTTCTGGCTTGAGCGGGGCATCGACCGCGAGCACGGCGGCGTGCTCTCCTGCATGAGCGACGATGGCCAGGTGCTGAGCGGCGACAAATTCATCTGGTCGCAGGCGCGATCGGTTTGGACGTTCGCGGCGCTTTACAACCGCATCGAGCCGCGGCCTGAATTTCTCGATGCCGCGCGGAACTCCGTGCGCTTCCTCCTGGCGCATGGCCGCGACGATCGCGGGCGCTGGGTTTATCACACCGACCGCGAAGGCCGCGTGCTGGAAGGCGCGGTCAGCATCTATGCCGATTGCTTTGCCATCTACGGGCTCAGCGAGTACTACCGCGCCTCGCGGGATGAGGCGGCGCTCGCGGTGGCGCGCCAGTCGTTTGAACGCGTGGTCCGCCGCATCGAAGAGCCCGACTTCAACGAGACGATGCCCTATCCCATGCCCCCGGAATGGAAAAATCACGGCGTGCCGATGATCATGACGGAAGTTGCGCATGAGCTGGCGCAAACCCTGGGGGACGATAAGCTCGAAGACCTGGCCCGCCAATACGCGGACCGGATCATGAAACATTTTGTGAGGCCGGAGCGGAAGGTTCTGCTGGAATTTCTGACCCGCGATTTCCAGGAGCTTCCGCCACCCGCCGGAACGTTTGTGATGCCTGGGCATGCCATCGAGTCGATGTGGTTTGTGCTGCACGTGGCCCGGCATCGTGGTGACCAGGATTTGATCGAGCGCGCGGTGGAGGTGATCCGCTGGCATCTTGAACTCGCCTGGGACGAAGAGCACGGGGGCCTGCTTTTGTCACGCGACATCGCGGGCGGCGAGCCGTTTCTCCCGCACTCGCAGAAGAAGCTCTGGTGGCCGCACGTGGAAGCTCTGTACGCGACGCTCCTGGCATACGAATTGACGGGTCAGGATTGGTGCCTGGCGTGGTACAAGAAAGTGGCGGACTGGGCGTGGTCGCATTTCCCCATGCCGAATTGCGGGGAGTGGTATCAGCGCCTCACGCGCGAAGGCAAACCGAGTTCGGAAGTGATTGCGCTCCCGGTTAAGGATCCCTTCCATTTGCCGCGTGGGGCCATTCTGATTGCGCAGTTGATGAGCTGATGACCTTGCGCGGCGATAACGATCTCGGCGCGTTTGGCGGGGTCCTGAGAAACGAAGTGTGCGAAGCACCTTGGAGTGCGGCGGCTCGACGCCGCCTTGGTCTTCGTGGTCGGCGTTCTTTCAAAGCGGCGTCGAGCCGCCGCACTCCAAGGTGCTTCGCACACGTGGGCGACATCTGAATGATTAAAATTCCCAAGCTGCCGTGGCTGATTGCCGGGATGCTGTTTTGCTCCACCCTCATCAATTACACCGCGCGCCTGACGCTTTCCGTGGTCGTGGGGAATGTCCTGCGCGAGTTCTCCATGACGGACCGGGATTACTCCCAGGTCGTCAGCCTTTTCCTGGTTGCCTATGCGGTGATGTATGGCGGTTCGGGATATGTGGTGGACCGCCTGGGAACGCGACGCGGGTTTGGGTTGTTCGTGTCCATCTGGTCCGCCGCCCAGGCGCTGACCGGGTTCGTGGTGGGGAAGTGGTCTCTGGCGGCGTGCCAGTTCAGCCTGGGACTTGCCGAGCCCGGCAACTTTCCGGCGGGAGTGAAAACTGTCCACGAGTGGTTCCCGCCCCGCCAGCGCGCGGCGGCGGTGGGTTTGTTCAATGCCGGCTCGTCAGCGGGCGCGGCTCTGGGCGCCCCCCTGGCGGCCTTCCTGACGGTTCATTACGGCTGGCGCTATGCGTTTTTCTTTACCGGCGGCTTGGGATTTGTGTGGTTAATCTTGTGGCTGATCCTCTGCCCCTCGCCGGGTTCCCCTCGCTGGTATGCCGCCCGCAAGGAGAACGGCCTGGAGGATTCCCTAAGCGAGCCTCGGGTCGCGGACGCCGTCATGGACCCCCGCAACACTTTCCGCCTGCTCCGCTCGCGCCCATGTTATACGCTGATCCTGGCGCGCTTCTTAACCGACCCGGTAATCTATTTCATTCTCTTCTGGCTTCCGCGGTACCTGGAAAAGGGAAGGGGATTCGATATCGCCATGGTGGGCCAATACGCCTGGTTGCCGTTTTTCTTTGGGGGCAGCGGATTCATTTTCGGCGGATGGCTTTCTGGACGCTGGATGCGCGCCGGTTGGAGCCTGCCGCGGGCGCGCAAGACGGCCATGCTGGTGGGGGCGTGCTTCGTGCCGGCGGCAATGCTAGCTCCTCTCGTACCCACTCCCGGGCTGGCCATTGCGGCGGTATGCTTTGTGGTGTTTGGCCACTCGGTATGGGGCGCCAATCTCCTGACCTTGCCGGCGGATCTGTTCCACCGCAACGAGGTGGCGACAGGGTCAGGATTTTCCGGCATGGGTGGAGCCATCAGCGGGATCGTCGCGTCGCTTTGCACGGGTTACGTGGTGACGCGCTTCTCCTATCAGCCGATTTTTCTTCTCGCCGGCCTGATGCACCCGTTGGCGATGGCGATGGTTTTTTGGCTGCTTCCGGACCGGGATTTTCCCCAAGCGCGGGCCGCAGTGGTTGCTCCGGCCTAGCGCCGATTCTACTTAGAGAAAGAAGGTAGGATTATGCAGAAACCACCACTCCGTGATTTCCAAGTCGATAAGGCTCGTGTTTACGTTTATTCGTCCAAGCTGGAAACCAGTGAGGCTGCGGCCTTCGAAGCAGCGTCCATTTTGCGGAGCGCGCTCGGGAAGCGTGGATCCGCGCGCATCATTGTCGGGACAGGAAATTCCCAACTCGACCTGATGCACGCGTTGGTGGAGGCGCCCAGCCTGGATTGGAGCCGGGTTGAAGTTTTCCATATGGATGAGTACGCGGGAATGTCGGAGGAGCATCCCGCCAGCTTCCACCGATGGCTCAAAACCTATCTCGTGGACATCGTGCATCCGGGAAAAGTTCATTATCTGGAGGGAACCGCAACGGATTTGGCTCAGGAGTGCGAGCGTTACGCCGCGCTGCTCCATGCGGCCCCGATCGACATTTGCTTTATCGGCTTCGGCGAGAATGGACACATTGCTTTCAATGACCCGGCTGTGGCGGATTTTCATGACCCCCGGGCGGTGAAACGCGTGACCATGGATGAACGTTGCCGGCAACAACAAGTGGGCGAGGGGCATTTTCCCAACATTGATGCCATGCCCAAGGAAGCGCTGACCCTCACCTGTCCTGAACTGTTCCGTGCCGAGCACTGGATCTGCACCGTTCCCGACCTGCGTAAGGCCGAGGCCGTCAAAAATGCGCTCACCGGGCCCATCACGGAGGCGTGCCCCAGTTCGATCGTGCGCACCCATCCCGCCGCGGCCGTTTATCTGGATGCGGATTCTGCGTCCCTTCTGCCTACGTAAGGATCCTTCCCGGATTGTGCAGAGCGCAGCTCTGCGGTGGTGGCTTCGCCGTGGATTGGCGGCTACCGATTCGCAGAGCTGCGCTCTGCGCAATCCGGCATCGGCCGTTTTTCCCCGAAGGCATTGCTACCAGCCTAGGGAGCGTATATATTCACCTGCGCTGGGGCGGTGAAAACCCCACCCGGCCAACAGCGGGGCGCCCAAGAAGTACCCGGGAGCACAAAACCATGTCAGGAGGAACAACTGTGCGCAAACTCATCGTCACCGTCTTTATAGCGGCGTGTCTGGTTTCCATCACCCGCGCGCAAACGCCGGCGCCAACGGCGTCCAATCCCAAACACTACACTGCCCACGTGGTGGGTTACGCCCACATGGACATGGCGTGGCTATGGCGCTGGGAAGAGTCCATTCACGACATCATGTTCAACACTTTCAGCAATCAGCTAAAGTTGATGGACCAATTCCCGGACTACACTTTTTCGCAGGACCAGGCCGTGGTTCTCGACTCGATGGAGCACTTCTACCCCGACATTTTCAAAGGACTTCAGGAGAAGGCCCGGACCGGCAACTTCATTCCCGTCACCTCAGGTTGGGTGCAGATGGATGAAAACGTCAGCGACGGAGAATCGCTGGTGCGGCAGTTCCTCTATGGGCAGAAATACAGCCGGGAAAAATTTGGCCACTACATCCGCATGGCCTGGCAGCCGGACGTCTTTGGCCACCCCGTCACCATGCCGCAAATCGCGCACAAAGCCGGCATTGAGCTCTACGTGTTCAATCGTCCCCATGACAAGACGCGACCTCCCATCATCTGGTGGCAGGGTTTGGACGGAAGCCGCGTGCTGGGTTATACGACCCCCGGCGAATACACGCAAACGATGGACCACCAGCACACCACCGTTCTGGGAATGCGCAACGCCGATCGCGCCGGAGTGAAAAACATCCTGGTGCTTTACGGCATGGGCGATCATGGCGGCGGCCCCAATCCCAGTGACATTGCGGGCATCGCCAAGCTGAATGCCTCGCCGGATGATGTGCGCGTGAAGCCCACCAACGTGGCGGATTACATCGACATCCTGCTGACCGAAAAGAAAGACTTTCCGGTGTACGAGAAGGAGCTAAACCCGGTCTTCCCCGGTTGCTACACCACCCAGGTGGAGATGAAGCGTCACAACCGGCAGTCAGAGCAGCTTCTTTTTAACGCCGAAAAGATGTCGGAGCTTGCGGTGTTCTTCGGTTATCGCGACTACTATCCGGTCCGCGATATCAGCGAAGCATGGAAGCTGGCGTTGCTCGATCAGGCTCATGATTTGGCGGCGGGCTCGGGCATCGGCCCGATATATGCCGATGCCGCCCGCCAGTATCAGGAGATTTTCGAGCGCGGCAACCGCGCGCTGAATTTCTCGCTGCAAAACCTGGGGCTGCAACTCAATACCCAGGGTGAGGGCGTACCGTTGGTCGTTTACAACCCGCAGTCGTGGGATCGCACCGACCTGGTCACCGCCGAGGTTTCCGCCTTTTCACTGCCGTCACGCATGGTGGCCGTGTACGGTGAGGAAAAGCTGCCGGTGCAGATTCTGAAGGCGCCGGCGAAGGCGGGGGCGCGCGAGACGGCCACCATAGCCTTTGTCGCGGACAAGGTTCCGCAGATGGGGTTGAAACTCTATCGGCTCGTCGCGGACACCGGCAATCCCAAGGCGGAGGCTTCATCCTTGCACGTGGGATCGAAGCCCCGGCCCTATCTGGAAAACGAGTTCTTCCGCGTCGAGATTAATCCTGAAACGGGCAACATCGCCCGGCTGTATGACAAGACGAATAAGCGCGAAGCGTTCCATGGGGAAGGGAACTTCCTGACCGCCTGGGAAGACACGCCGGAGCAGGCCCTGAAGACCTCCAAGGAATATGCGGGGCCGGCCTGGGATGTGGGCTTCACCGGCAAGAAATGGAATATCGATAAAGCGGCCCGCGTGGAAGTGACCGAGCAGGGACCGGTGCGCGCCACGCTGCGCGTGGTCCGCCGCTTCCGCGACTCCGAGTTCACTCAGGACATCAGCCTGATCGCAGGCATTCCGCGCGTGGATGTTGCCATGACGCTGGACTGGTACGAGCGGGCTACGTTCCTCAAGGCGGGCTTCCCCGTCGGTGTCGAGTCCAGCAAAGTGTCGGCGGAAATCCCCTACGGCGTCATCGAGCGCGACCAGACTGGCGAGGAAGCCGTGATGGGAAAGTGGGTGGATATTTCGAACTCCGACTACGGCGTGGCGATCATCAACAACGGCCGCAATGGATATTTTGCCGAGGACAACACCATTCACCTTTCGGTGATTCGCGGACCGTGGGGTCCTGACCCGCGCGCCGATGAGGGCGAACACACGTTCGGCTACTCCATTTATCCCCACCACGGAGGTTGGCGTGAGGGCAAAGTACAATTTCAGGCCCTGGCGTTTAACTCACCGCTGCTGAGTTTGCAGGAACCTGAGCACGCCAGCCCGCAGGAACAGTGGGCCGGAAAGAAGGGCGGCTTGCCTGACGCCCACTCCTTCATCAAAACCAATAGCGACCACGTGGTTCTGTATGCGCTGAAACAGATGGAAGGTTTCTATGATACGGATGCCATCGCGCGCTTCGTGGAAATTGAAGGCCGCGAGGGCGACGTGACCATTGAACTTGCCCGCAAGGTCCGCGCCACGGAAACTACTTTGCTGGAAGATGTCAGCGTGGGGCCGGTGGGGGAAGGAACAACTATTCAATTCCACATGAAGCCGTGGGAAATTAAGACGCTGCGCTTGACCCGCGTGCGGTAGGGGTGCGGGGCACGGGGTAAGGGACACGGGATAAGGGACAAGGGATTCGGGGCACGGGATTCGGGATTCGGGTTCCGAAGCAGGTGGCGCGCTATGCTGCTCCGCGATTCTTGTGACACAGGCACTCCTGCCTGTGTCGTTTTTCCTGCACAGCCGGGAGTGGCTGTGTCACTTCTTCCGCGCTGCTCCCCTTCATTCCTCGGCGCGAAAGTGTTCATACGGATCATAATTTGTACGAGCCCGCGTCCCACGCGTCCTGCCCAAAAGCCGCGGACCTTGGAAAACAGATCCGGGCTACCACGCTAGAATCGCAATTGCAACGACATCTCGATCACCCGCGGATCGTCGGAGGGAGGGTTGGCAGGAGGTCCGACGAAACCAAAAGTGTTGGTGCTATAACCGGTTGCGCCCAAGTTGACCCACTCCGAGCTGTTGAAGGCGTTGATGAAGTCGGCCCGGTAGGTGAGCTGCCAGCGCTCTTTAATCGTCGTCTCCTTCTTGATACTGGCATCCAGACGGTGTACTCCCGGCCAGCGAACCCCGTGCATGTAGGGTGACCACTCGTAAAGCTGGTTCGTCTGCAAGATCTTCCAAGCGGGCGTGGAATCAACGCTGCAAAGCCCTGTCGAATACACACCCGACCCATCGGCCTTTTCGACACAGGTGTTAAACCAATGGGACAGCGTCGGATTGGGGGTGCTCTGCGGAGCCCCCGTGGGCATAACGCCGCTGGGCGTGGCCATGGGGAAGCCATCCATGAGCATGGGGGTGGCACTGAGCGACCAACCCGATACGATCCGGCTAACCACCGGATTGGTCTGATTGAGGAATTTCTTGCCCGGCCCAAACGGCGCGAAGTAAGCAAAGTTGATCTTCACCTGCCGTGGGCAGTCATACTGGGCAATGGTCTGCGCCGGCTTGGGATCCTGTGGGTTCAGGAAGCCCATCGCGTACAACTGCTTCGACCACGTGAAATTGGCGCTGAACTCCAGCCCCCTCGACAACCGCTTGTTCACTTCCAGTTGCATGCTGTTGTAATGGGATCTGCCGATGGGAACATAGAGCTCGTTCACGGCGGAGAATTCAGGATAGGGGTAAAGCAACTGCGATTGGGTAATGGTGGATTGTATCAAGTTGGTGCCGGTCAGCAAGTTGTAATACGGCGAGGTGGCGGGCACCGTAGCCAGGAAGGGGTTGTTCACCTTGAAAGACAGCGCACTGGCGCTGTATCCGGTAGGGTTAGGTTGAAAGCTGGGCGTCCAGGGCAAATCCGCCAGCGGAACGTAGTCGAGGGGTTCGGTGACCATCAAACGAGACGTTCGGGAACCGACGTAAGCCAGGCTGAACATCCAGTCACGCCCCACCGAGTGCTGGACCTCCAACGAGAACTGCTGGGTTCGCGGGACATCCATGTTCGGATCGGGGAAGGAGATGGATTTACCGATGTTGGAGGCCAAGCCATATCCCGACCCGTAAATCGGAGCGAGACCGCTGGGGAAGGGATTGGACAATGGGTAGTGCGTGGAGTCATAGATGCCTACCGTGCTATACGCGGTCAAGTTCGTCGTATTGCTGAACCCCGGCGCGGCGCCGGGCTCGAGAAGTTGCTGGCCGTAGATAATGTCCCAGCCCCCCCGGATGACGGTGTCGTGACCCAGGTCATAGGCGAATCCGATTCGCGGCCCGAAATTGTCCAATTTCCGGTTGAAGATGCCGCTCGGCGCACCCCCCACTCCGGCGTAAGTCGGACCTCCCACCAACTGACCCACCGTCGAGGTGGTGCCATAGTAATTCGTGTACGAGCCGACGTACCCCAAGGGATTCGCGCAGGTGGTACAGAAGCCATTGAGCAGCCGGTTGTATTTGTCGTGCACGGGACCCTCATAATCCCAGCGCAGACCCAGATTCAAAGTGAACTTCCGGTTGACGTGCCAGTCGTCCTGAACAAATAGCGAGTACTCAT
>Ga0326728_10009049_pt1 | contig 24229 bp, 26 predicted proteins | sample MB3enrmetagenome_FD_207602 | JGI IMG/M metagenome (GOLD analysis project Ga0326728, IMG submission 207602) | Lab enriched peat soil microbial communities from McLean, Ithaca, NY, United States - MB31MN | ecosystem: Environmental > Terrestrial > Soil > Wetlands > Peat | place: USA: New York... | reverse complement strand
GGCGGCCTCCGGCACAGAGCCGGTAACCGGGACGGCGTTCCGCCGCAAACGCAGTGCAGCATGCTCCTTTATGGGGCGTGCGCGGTTCGTTAGAGGTCTGTCCGGGTCTTAAGGCACACGGGTCAAGTCCCCCCTCACTCTGTCTCTCTCCCCGCGGGGAGAGAGGACGCTCAAAATTCCGCCTCACTCGGGGAACGGGCCGCAGCAAACTCCCTCTCCCTGTCCGCATTCGCAAGCGAGTGCGGACAATTTGAGTGGCAATCTCGCCAAGGCGAGCTTGCTGGGAGAGGGTTGGGGTGAGGGGGTCTTGAAGCCGTTTCCGCCTGTAGAGCACAGACGCTAAGCGCGGATGAGGCCGGCGGCTGCGGCGCGGCGGGCCGGGCGGTGCTTTAAGAACTCCGGCACAACATTCTCAACGTTGTCCACCACGATGTAGGGCGTCTCCAAGCTGGGCCGGATGAAAAGCTGCTCGCGCATCCTGTCGAACATTTGCAACAGCAAATCCCAATAGCCTGCGGTATTGACGATGTAGATAGGCTTCTCATGATGACCGAGCTGCGCCCAGGTGAGCTGCTCGACCAGCTCTTCGAGCGTGCCGACGCCGCCCGGCAGGGCTACGAACCCGTCGGATAGGTTGAACATCAGCATTTTGCGCTCGTGGAAGCCATTGGTCACGTAGCGCTCGGTGATGTTTTCCAGCGCATTCTCAAGCTCCAAAAGCGAGGCGGGAATAATCCCCGTAACGTGGCCGCCACGATCGCGCACGGCCCCTGCCACTGCTCCCATAAGGCCGTTCCCGCCGCCGCCATAGACGAGCCCGATCCCGGCTTCGGCCATCGCGCAGCCAAGCGTTAGCGCGGCGGCCTTATAACGCGGGTCGCGCCCGGCGCCTGATCCGCAATAAACACAAAGGCGTTTAGTTTTTTTCGATTTCATAGGCCGTCTTCACATTGCGAGCGCTCAAGGTCAAGAGGGTAGATGCGGCAAGCTTGCGCGCCGCTTGAGGGGCTTGAAACTCTCGCTATAGTTTAGGGAGCGCTTATATGGAGTGCGTGCGACCCTCCTGCCAGCCATGTGCGGCAACCTCAAGGCTAGAAGCCGAACATCGAAGAGGCATTTTTTGCGTCATCACGCCGTTTCCCGCCATGTCCCTGCCCCTGAGAATGGGGACGGCCCGCGTCACGAGGCGATCCTAAGACATTTGCTTGGCTTTGTGTGGCCTGAGGGAAGGCCGGATCTGAAGCTCAGGCTCGTGCTTGCGGGCGTTGCGCTCGTGGCGGCGAAAATCGTCACCATCGCCATGCCGCTCGCTTACAAGGCTGCGGTCGATTCGCTGACGGGCCTGCCGCAAAACTCTGGCAGCGCCGCTGCCGCTCAAGCGCTTGCGGTCCCCTTCGCCTTGATCCTCGCCTACGGTGTGGCGCGCATTTCGATGATCGGCTTCGTGCAATTGCGGGACGTGCTTTTTACCCGTATCAGCCAGCACGCTACGCGCGTCCTTTCCACCGCCACCTTCCGCCACGTTCACGATTTGTCGCTTCGCTTTCATCTGGAGCGCAAAACGGGCGGATTGTCGCGCGTGCTCGAGCGCGGCAAGGGGGCCATCGACCTCATCGTGCGCATGGGCGCGCTAAACCTTGTCCCCACCATTCTTGAGGTTACGTTCGTTTGCCTGCTGTTCGGCTTTTATTTCGGCTGGCAGCTCGTGGCCATCGTTCTTACGATGATCGTGTTTTATTCCTGGTTCAGCTTCTTTTTTAGCGAAAAGCGAATCGCCATCCGGCGCGAATATATCGAGGCCGACACCGAAGCCAGCACCAAGGCGGTCGACAGTCTTCTGAACTACGAGACCGTGAAATATTTCGGCAACGAGCGCTGGGAGGCGGAGCGTTACGACCGCTCGATGGCGAAATACGAGCGCGCCACTATCCGCACTTACGGCTCGCTCGCGGTGCTGAACGCGGGCCAGGCGCTGATTTTCACAACAGGCATGGTGCTCTCGATGCTGTTCGCGGCCCGGGGGATCGCGAAGGGAACCATGACAATCGGCGACTTCGTGCTGGTCAATGCTGTGTTTATTCAGCTCTATCAGCCGCTCAATTTCATGGGCATGATCTACCGCGAGCTCAAGCAAGCGCTGGTGGATATCGAGGCCATGTTCGACCTTTTGGGGCAGGCCCCCGAAGTCAAGGACCGGCCCGGCGCCAAGCCGCTCAGCGTCTCCAAGGGCGCGATCAAATTCGAGGATGTGCACTTCGCCTATGACGAAGCGCGGCCGATCCTTCGCGGCGTCGATTTCGAGGTTCCGGCAGGGCACATGGTCGCCCTGGTTGGGCCTTCGGGCGCTGGCAAATCGACAATTTCGCGGCTTCTCTACCGCTTTTACGATGTAAAATCGGGCCGCATCCTCATCGACGGCCAGGATATCCGGGATGTGACGCAGGAGGCGCTCCGGGCCGCCATTGGCATCGTGCCGCAGGATACCGTGCTCTTCAACGACACCATCGAGTACAACATCCGCTATGGCCGGGTGACGGTTACGGCTGCGGAAGTCCAGGAAGCGGCCCGTCTCGCGCAAATCGATGAATTCATCCAGCAGTTACCGCTCGGCTACAAGTCGATGGTCGGCGAGCGGGGCTTAAAGCTCTCCGGCGGCGAAAAGCAGCGCGTGGCGATCGCCCGCACTATCTTAAAGGCCCCGCCAATCCTGATGCTCGACGAGGCGACCTCGGCGCTCGACAGTTTCACCGAAAAGGAGATCCAGGCCTCGCTCGACCGCATCGCAAAAAACCGCACCACGCTTGTCATCGCACACCGGCTTTCGACGGTGATACACGCCGACACGATCCTCGTTATGGATAAGGGGCAGATCGTCGAGCGCGGCACGCATCTCTCGCTGCTTGCAGCCGGAGGCCTCTATGCCGGGCTATGGGCGCGGCAGCGCGAGGCGGAGGAAGCGCGCCGCAAGCTCGCCGAGATCGTCGAGGAGGGCGCCCTGACCGCGGCGGAGGCCGCGGCCGGCTTAATGACGGCGCCCAAGCTCGTCGCAGCGCAGTAATCCCTTTACAAGAAATCAGGCTGAGACGTTTCCAGCCCGCACGCCGATGTAATTTAGCGAGCCTCCAAGGGGCTGGCTGACTCTCCAAGCATTTTCCTTGCGATTCTTCGGCGCTAGCTATTCGCCGGTTGAACCGCACGCGAACTCGGACGGGAGATAACCGAGATTGTGGCAAGTAGGATCCCACCCGATGGCGTTCGACCTAAGCCGCCAACCGTGGCAGTCCACCAAGGTTCCCCCCGCAGTCCGGTGCATGGGACAATAGCCTGCCGTTCTTGTGAAATGCCGGTGATACGTCATAGTCCTGGCTTCGTAGCTGGCCGCAGCTGCCGGCAGGGCGAACATTGTGAAACAGGCTATAAGAGCGACTAGCTTATTCTTAGCACTCATGGATTTCCTCCTGTGGTGAGCACTATACGCGGCAATATCTAGCTAGACGAAACAACTATACCAGAGCGCTTAGGTTCACAAAATTATACGAAATTGTGATTTCAATTGTTTGTGCGTTTGTTATCTAGACTGTAAGCAGCGTGATTATGCTCAAGCTCTGGCCCTTTTTCAGCAACGAAAGCCTAGCGATAGCTTCAAAAGCGCGAGGGTTGCAGTTAAGGATTTCCAGCTTTTCCAAAGCGATGCCGGCGCGCTTGCGCAGGCGCGCGCTCTGTTGCACAGTGCAAAAATTGGACAGTTCGGCTTGTGCTGGGGCAAGGCATGCTGCGGGCGGCGGCGCGGTTATGTGTATTTTTATGTCTGCTCGCGGGCGCGGGCGCCGGCGCCGCTGCGGGCGAGCCGCGCTTTGCGCTGCTCATCGGCAATCAGGCCTATAAAGATGCAGTCGGACCGCTCAAAAACCCGAAAAACGACATCGCTCTTGTCAAGGCCGCGCTCCTGAAGGTGGGATTTGCCGAGCCGGACATAACCGTCATCTCCGACGCAGACCGGGTTGCCATGCTCGAAGCCTTCGAGGCTTTCGCGGCACGGGTGGCGCGCGCCGGCCCCGATGCGGTGAGCTTTTTCTACTATTCCGGGCACGGCGCGGCCAGCGAGCAGCGCGACAATTACCTCATCCCTGTGGATGTGCCCGAGCTTTCCGCGGCCGGCTTCTGGCACCGCTCGGTGAAGCTGAGGGAGCTGATCGACCAGCTCACCGCCCAAGCGCCGGGCGCCAAGCATTTTGTGATCTTCGATGCCTGCCGCAACACGCTCAAGCTGAAAGACCCAGCCACCAAGGCGCTCGCCCAGCCCAAGGGCTTCCATCCGGTGGAGAAGGTTCCGGGCGGCATGCTGATCGCGTTCGCCACCGCCGAGGGCGAGCTTGCCTCGGACGCGGGCGAGGCTGCGGGGCCTTACGCGCGTGTGCTGGCGGAAGAGATCGTGAAGCCCGGCGTCGAGGCCATGCAGGCGTTCCGCGAAACGCAATTGCGCGTCATGGAAAGCACGGGACAAAAGCCGTGGATGCAGGCGAGCCCCATAGCGCGGCTGTATTTCGCCGGGCGGGAGGCGCCTTCGCTTGCGCCGCTGGCAGCTTCTGAGGCAGAAGCCCGCGCGGCTCGGGAATGGACGGCCTTGGATAAGAACAGCCCGGCCATGCTCAGGACCTTCCTCACCATCCACGGCAAGAGCAGCTTTGCGCCTTACGCGCAGGCGCGGCTGGAGGAGTTGACGCAAGCGCCGGTTTCGCCGCCTGTGCAGACCGCGATTGTTGTGCAGAAATCCAAGCCGCTCCCTGTGAAGCCTGCTGAGGACCGCTGCGAAAATGGGGTGCTCGTAGCGGTGGCGGTTGGGAAAAGGCCCTGCATCAAGCCGGGCGCGGGCGAGAGCTTCAAGGATTGCCCCGAGTGCCCGGAGATGGTGGTGGTGCCGGCAGGCAGCTTCACCATGGGTTCGCCGGAAAGCGAGCCGGAGAGCGATATTGGCCAAATCCCGCAGCATAAAGTCACTATCCCGAAGCCATTCGCGGCTGGCCGGTTCGCCGTCACGTTCGCGGAATGGGATGCGTGCGCTGCAGATGGCGGCTGCGGTGGCTATAAGCCCAGCGATAGCGGCTGGGGCCGTGGCGAGCGGCCGGTCATCAATGTAAACTGGGACGACGCCAAGGCTTATGTGAAATGGCTCTCGCAGAAGATGGGGAAGGAGTACCGGCTGCTCTCGGAGGCCGAGCGGGAATATGTGACGCGGGCAGGAACCAAGACGCCCTTCTGGTGGGGATCTTCGATCTCGACGGGCCAAGCGAACTACGATGGCAGCGCGGAGCCTTATAAGGGCGGCGGCAAGAAGGGCGAAAACCGGAAGAAGACACTGCCGGTGAGGTCTTTCCAGCCGAACCCTTGGGGGCTCTATCAGGTTCACGGCAATGTTTGGGAGTGGGTTGAGGATTGCTGGAACGGAAGTTACTATAATGCGCCCGCCGACGGCTCCGTATGGACAGCCGGTGACTGTAGCCACCGCGTTGTTCGCGGTGGCTCCTGGTACAACAATCCGGGGGATCTCAGCGCTGCCTGCCGCAACGGCTACATCGACCCCTCGGAGCGTAACGATGCCTTCGGGCTCCGGGTTGCCAGGACGTTAAGTCCTTAATCTTTACATCCTTACGTCTTGCGCACAGCTCCCGTCACGCGCAATGAGGCGGACGATTTTCCGCGGCTGAGGATCGAGCCTTGAAACGCCTTGGAACCGTGCGTAAATATATGCGCACGGGGTGACGATGCCAACGCCGGAAACCAATCGCCAGAAAGTGGTCTCGCGCCTCAGGCAGGAAGGCTGGCTGGAGGAGCACGGCGGCGAGCATGATAAGTTCAAGCACCCAGACCGCAAGGGCCGCATTATCGTGCCGCGTCACCGGACGCTTTCCCTGGCGTCGCGCGGCAGATCGCCAAACAGGCGGGATGGAGTGACTAACATGGCAAAGGCAAAGACACGTTATGCTGTTGTCATCGACGGCGAGCCCGGTGCGTTCGGCCTGTGGGTGCCCGATATGCCCGGCTGCACCTCCATGGGCGCGACGGTGGACGAGCTGCTACAAAACGCGCAGGAGGCGCTGCGCCTATGGGCCGAAGACGCCCTCGCCGATGGCGAGGCCTTGCCCGCGCCCAGAGGCTTCGAGGAAATCGCCAAGGAACCTGATGTTGCGGAGGCTCTGAAGCAAGGCGCCGCCTTGGCCATCGTGCCGCTGCTGATCGAAACCGGGCGCGCCGTGAAGGCGAACCTGTCGCTCGACGCGTGGCTTCTCGCCGCCATCGATGACGCGGCCGCCGCGCGCGGGCTCACCCGGTCCGCGTTCCTTTCCAGCGCCGCGAGGGAGAAGATCGCCGCGGAGAAATGAAGGAGGGGCGAGCGATGTCCAGATCGCCGATTATCACTGACCGGGATGGCGGGCTTTTGCCGAACCCGCATCCGGGCGAAATCTTGGCTGAAGAGTTCCTGAAGCCCATGGGTTTGAGCCAGAACCGCGTCGCGCGCGACATTCATGTACCGCCGCGCCGCATCAACGAGCTTGTGCTGGGCAAGCGCGCGGTGGCGGCTGACACGGATTTGCGGCTCGCGCGTTACTTCGGGGTTTCGGAGGGCTTCTTTCTGGGCCTGCAGGGCGATTTCGACCTGATGGAGCGGCGGCGCCAGATCGAGGCGGACCTCGCTGCGATCACGCCACGCGCCGCGGAACGATGCCACGCCTAGCGCACGCAATTGCATCGGGCGCGTGCGGCGCGCGTAGCCATATGATACCATTTCCGGCGAGAACGAGAGGAGCCCATCATGAGCGGCCGCGTTAAAAGTCTAAGCCTCGAAGCGCGCAAGCTGCCGCTTGCCGAGCTCGCGGAGCCGATCGAGGATCTGCTCGCGAGCCTGGACGCGCCCGACGCCCGGATCGACGCCTTATGGGCCGAGGAGGCGGAGCGGCGCCTTCAGACGATCGATAGCGGCGAAATGCCCACGCGCGATGCGGCCGAGGTCATCGCGGAGCTTCGCCAAAGGCGGCGCGGGTGAAGGTTCGCTATGCGCGGGCTGCCGAAGCGGATTTGGCTTCGGCTGTTGCTTATTACGATGGTCAGAACCCCGGCCCTGGCGATAGTTTTCTCGATGAGGCGGAAGCTGCCGCTGAGCGCATCGCAAGCTTTCCGCATGCGTGGCAGAAATTGAGCGCAAATACGCGACGTGCCGCCTGCACCGTTTTCCCTATGGGCTGATTTACCGCGTGAAAGATGACAGCGCGGCCGTTGTCGCCGTGGCGCATTTGCACAGCGAACCAAGCCAATGGCTCAAGCGCGGCGAAGAATGACATAGCAGGGTGCTTGCCCGGGGAGGGCTAGCGGTTTTGGGGAGAGTTGACGCTGGCCGGCCTGCAAGCGGCGCTTATGACGGCCGCGGGAGGCAAAATGGAACAAGCCGATTGCGTTGTCATCGGTGCCGGCGTCATTGGGCTGGCGGTTGCGCGCGAGCTGGCGCTCGCCGGCCGCGAGGTGATCGTGCTGGAGGCCGCCGGCGCCATCGGGACGGAAACCTCTTCGCGCAATTCGGAGGTCATCCACGCGGGCCTCTATTATCCGCCGGGATCGCTGAAAGCGCGCGCCTGCGTGGAGGGCAACAAGCGCCTTTATGCCTATTGCGCGGCACGCGGGATCGAGGCGCGGGCTATCGGCAAGCTTCTCGTGGCTACGGGCGAAGCGCAAACCGGAAAACTCGCGGCCATTAAGGCAAACGCGGAACGATGCGGCGTCAGCGATTTGCGCTGGCTCACGGCGGAGGAGGCGCACACGCTCGAGCGGCAAGTCCGCTGCACCGCCGCGCTTTTCTCGCCAAGCTCCGGCATCTTGGACAGCCACGCCTTTATGCTGGCCCTGCAAGGCGATATGGAGAGCGCTGGCGGCGTCATTGCCTTCAACAGCGCGATGCGATCCGGCCGCGCCGGCGCCGGCGGGATCGCCATAGCGGCGGACGCGATGGAACTCGAAGCCAGGCTCGTTATCAACGCCGCCGGCCTCTTCGCGCCTGCGCTGGCGCGCACCATCGAAGGCATGCCCGCAGAGGCTATCCCCAAAGCCTACTTCGCAAAGGGCAATTACTTCGCGCTTAGCGGCGCGCGGTCCCCGTTCCACCATCTCATCTATCCGATGCCCGGGGAAGCGGGCCTCGGCATCCACGCAACGCTCGATCTTGGCGGCGGCGTCCGCTTCGGCCCCGATGTTGAGTGGGTGGAGGCCATCGATTACGCCGTCGATAGCGCGAGGGCGGAAGCGTTTTACAGCGCGATCCGCCGCTATTGGCCGGGCTTGCCGGAGGGCGCGCTCGCCCCGGCTTATTCGGGGATCAGGCCGAAGATCGTAGGCCCTGGCGAGGCAGCGGCCGGCTTCATGATCCAAGGACCGCAGCGCCATGGCATTGCCGGCCTGTGGAACCTTTTCGGCATCGAGTCCCCGGGGCTCACAGCTTCGCTCGCGCTCGCGGCGGAGCTCCGCCATCGGATCGAAGCCTAAACGCGCCGGCAGGCGCTGGCGATGGCCGGAAAAATCTTTGCGCCCCTGTGCCGCAGAAGCGACACATCCGGAATTTGCCCATCGAAACAAAAGCGAAGCGAATCGAAGGCCGCCGGCCTGCCGGCGCCATCAACAGGCTATGCACCGGCTGCGTGTGTACGCAACTGTGCACACGCTTGCGTTGCAACAACAGGGATGGCATTCAATTCCCGTGTACCGCGTAAAGCTCACCTGTTAACAACGTAAGCGGGAAACTCATGTCAGTTGGAAAGTTCATTCGTGTCTGCGCCGCTGCGCTCGGCGTTCTGTTCGTAACGGGTACGGCTCAAGCAGCCGATATCTATGGCGGTTATGGCGGCTATAAGGACGAGCCGGCATATGTGCCTTTGCCCTCGTGGCAAGGCTTCTATATTGGCGGCTTCGCTGGCTGGGCTTGGACCTCGGTCGAGGCTGCCAATAACGCCATCCTCCTTGGAAGCTCCGGGAGCGTCTCTCTTAACAGCCTGACCGCATCGAGCATCTTCGGAGGCGCTCAGCTCGGTTACAATGTCCAGGCCGGTAACTTTGTCTACGGCGTCGAAATCGATCTTGGCGGATTGGATGCTGGGACAAGCGGAACCTTTATCGATCCCAAAAACTCCAATAGGATTCTCTACGTATCGAGCGGTACCGGGTTCTATGGCGATGTAACCGGCCGGGCCGGACTAATCCTTGGCAACGCTCTCATCTATGCCAAGGGCGGCTTCGCGTTCTTTACCGGCGACATCCACGTGGCCGATCCCCACGATAGCATCAGTCAAAACAGCGGCACGTTCACAGGCTGGACGGTCGGTGGCGGGGTCGAGTACATGCTCACGCCAAACTGGACCGTCAAAGCGGAGTACCAGTATTTCGACTTCGATAACAACAATTTCAGCTGCTGCATCGGTTCCTCGAACGGGCGGCTGGACAACAACCTCACCGCGAACACCGTGAAGGTCGGGTTCAACTACCTTCTGCACTCGCTGCATTCGCCGCTCAATTAGAGTCTCTGCGCGTGTCCGGCTCTTGAATGAAACGGGCACGCGCGGGCCGCCTCTCTTGCGGATAGTTGCGTGGCGGGCCGCACTGCGCTATGAACGGCAGCCAAGCAACGCGGCATGGCTAGCTGTGCAGCCGCAGAGGCGGGAGAATCGATGCTCAATTTAGCGGCCCTGGAACGAATTCCTGTTCAAGCAAACCCCTTCCCATTCGTTATCGTCCCCAATTTCGTCGATGAGCATGCGCTGGATCTTGTCGAGAAGGACTACCCCTCGATTTCGCAGCCCGGCAGCTTTCCTTTGGAAACACTCCGTTTCGGTCCCGCATTTTCCAAATTCATGAAGGAGCTTCGCGAACCCCGGTTCCGCGATCTTCTGGGCGATAAGCTCGGTATCGACCTCAAGAGGCGCCCCACAACCATTACTGTGCGCGGGCGCGCCCGCGAGAAGGACGGGCAAATCCATCTCGACAGCAAGAGCAAGCTCGTCACCGTCCTCATTTATATGAACGGCAAGTGGGAAGCCGAAGGCGGGCGCTTACGCCTCCTCAATTCGCCCGCCAATCTCGATGACATGGTGATGGAGGTTCCACCGGCGCGGGGAACTCTGCTTGCCTTTCTCAATACGCCAAACGCCTGGCACGGGCACAAATCCTTCTGCGGCGAGCGCAGGGTTATTCAGCTCAATTGGGTGCGTGACAATTGGGTGGTCTGGCGGGAGAAGGCACGCCATAGCGCTTCCGCCTTGTTCAAGAAGTTGAAAAGTTAGCCGCCGCATCGTGCGGGCCGGGGCGCCTTCGTTTTGCCGGATAACGGATAGAAGCTCGGCCGGTTGTGTGAAATCATCATCGCCGATGCAATAGGGGTTGCGAAAGAGCATGCCGCTGCGGATCGAGACTTTCAGCAACGTGTCGGGCGGCAACGCCTTTTTCAAAGCCCTCACCCATCCGCTTGCGGCAGAAAAGGCCCATGGGCTTCTGCGCACTCTTCGCGCCCAAGGTCCCGTTGCCCTTTACGATCCGCTGAACATGGCCGGGACGGTCGCGCAGGCCTGCGATATCGCGAGCCTTCCGCTCGCCGGCTATTACGTGCAGGATGTGGAAGCTCAGGGGCGGGGTTTCGCGGGCCAGCCGGCGCAGCTTATAACCGCCTTGCCGGACTCGAAGGCGCCGTCGCTTTTCATTACTGCGTTCGAAGCCTCCCGCCTTGCCGGTCAGATCGAGCATCTGATGGCGCCCAATATGGCCGTGCACAGCCTCGATGCGCTGCGCTTGCCCGATGACATGCTGAGCGACCGTGCGCGCTATCTCGCGCCCTTGAATTTTGCGACGAACTTCGTCTTCTTCCGGGAGGCCCAAGGCCATCATACGCGCCTCGTCTCAGCGAATTATTGGGGCGCCTACGGCGCAAAAAACGTCCGCTTTTGGTGCCGGCTCTACGGCGAGGGCGGCGAGCTCCTCGCGGCGTGGGAAGATAAGGCAGGCCCTGCGAACAGCACGTTCATGCTCGACAGCAAGGAAGTCCGCGCCCGGTTCGATCTGCCGGAGTTTACGGGACAGCTCTTTATTCATGCCATCGGCATTCAAGGCCACGATGTGGTGAAATACGCGCTCGACACCTATGGCGATACGCCGGACGTTCTGTCTTGCACGCACGACGCCAATTCCTGGCCCGCCGATTACTACGCCGGCCTGCCAGCGCCCGCCGATGGCGAGGATGTCGTTTTTTGGCTGCAGAACAGCCAGCCCTTCGAGATTCCAGCCGGCGAGATCGCGCTTAATATCATGGGCCGCGACGATGCAGTGCCGCTCGGCCAGCCGGTCGCGCCTTTCGCAACCCGGCGGTTGAGCGTTTCGGAGCTTTTGCCGCATGCGCGGTGGCCCCAGCAGGTGGAGATCGCAACGGGTAAATACTTGGTCCGGCCGCGCTACGAGGTGTTTGCGAAATCGGGCCGCCAGCGTATCGCCCACGTGAACGTGGAGCGGAGCGATCTCAAGCCCGATCCGAAGCTCGCCGAGCTTTCGCCCATGCTCGGCAAGGGCCACATTTTGCCCGCGCCCGTCCTGCCGCTCGGCCGGTTCGACTCCCTCATCCTGCCAACGCCCATGGCGCGCGGCATCGCGCACTTTCCGCTGAAGGCCATCGTTTACGATGCGAGCGGAGAGGCGGCGGCAGAGCACCGGTTCGGCAACCTTAGCCGCGATCACGCGAGCCTGCTCGATGTAAGCAAATTGCTTGGCCAGAAGGGCAAAGGCCTGCCTTCCGGATACGGCCATGTTGAAATCACGTACGATTTCGAAGCGGGCCGGGAAGCCGATGGCTGGTTGCACGGACTGTTCCGCTACCTGGACCGGGCGAGCGGCCACGCCGCGGAAAGCTCCTTCGGCAGCCATATGTTCAACTCCGTGCTCGTGTACAAGAATGAGCCGCAAAGCTATTCCGGCCGGGCGCCGGGGCTTACCACGCGCCTTTTCTTACGCGTTGGGCAGAAACCCTACGATACGCTTTGTCATCTGATCTATCCGGCCTCTACGCCGTGGCACGCGAAATCGGACACCGCGCTGATCCTGGCGTCGGGCAAAGGCGAGGAAATCGCGCGCGCCCGCGTCGCGATCCCTTGCAGCGGCTCCTATCATTGGCGGGTGAGCGAGACCTTCGAGCGCCAAGCGCTCAAGGCCGCGGGCGAGGGCGCTTACGTCACCATCCGCGATACGATCTGCCGGCTGTTCGGCTACCACGGACTCCTCTGCGGCGACGCCTCCTTCAGCCTCGACCACATGTTCGGGTTTTAGAGCGTGATCGCCTTTGATGGACCCGAAGGCGCGCGTCTTACGTTTCTGTTTCCGCATGACTCCCGCCTCCGCGCATTCGCCCGAAGGCAGAATATGCACAGAAAGGCTTTCCTTGGCCACGTCGAACGCGATCACATGATTGAAACGGGCCGCAGCTGCGGGCATGATGGGTTCGTTCATCCGGGCGTCCTGGATTGTATGCGGCCGTCAAAGGCCTCTCTACCGTTCGGATGGCCAAGAGAAAGCGGCACGGACCCGAGATCGCCAGCGATCGCAAGGATTAATCCAAAGCACGGTCGCGTGCCGCCCGGTGCAAAGGATGGCCATCCTTTGCACCGGGCCCAGTCTCCTCTGATACCGAATCCGATTGATTGATTGATTCACGTTATGTGCTGGATTCCCAGGAGGAATCGAAGCGGTTATATGGAAGGGTCATGATTCGTTTGCGGGGGCAAAGTCATGACGGCGATAGCATCGCATTTGAGCGCGGCAGAATTGGAGGCTCGCTACAAGACGGCGGGCGACGCGGCGGCCAAAAGCCATTTCCACGCGGTATGGCTGTTGTCCTTGGGCTATACGGCCGCAGAGGTGGCGGAGCTTCTCTCCTTTTCGGCGCGCTGGGTCCGGCTGCTCGTCAAGCGGTATAACGAGCAGGGGCCGGACAGCCTTGGCGACCGGCGGCAGGGCGACGGTGCGGCGCCTGCGATCCTCACGCCGGAGGCGCTTTCCTCCCTGAAAGAGCGGCTCAAGGCGCCGCCCGGCGATGGCGGCCTGTGGACTGGGCCAAAGGTTGCGTGCTGGCTTGCCAGCTTCCACGGCCTCAAATCTGTGCACGGTCGGCGCGGCTGGGATGCGCTCGTTGCCATCGAATATTCCATCCAAAAACCGAGGCCCCGCCATCCCAAAGCCGCGGGCGAGGTAGAGCGTGCTGAACTAAAAAAAACTGCAAGATGCTGCCGCTGAAGAGAAACAAAAGCATCTGGAAGCCGCCGTCGAGATCTGGGCGATAGACGAGCACCGGATCGGCTTAAAGCCCATCCTGCGGGGGGTCTGGGCGCCCAAAGGCGAGCGGCCCATTGCCCTGGGCCATCACCGCTACGAGTGGCTCTACGTTTGGGGCTTCGTGGAGCCGGCTACCGGTGCCACGGTGTGGAACGTCTCGAACGCGGTTTGCAAGGAGATGTTCGAGGCCATTCTGGTAGACTTCGTCAAATCGGCAGGCGCCGGCAAAAGCAAGCGCATCGTGCTGCAGCTCGATTGCGCCGGATGGCACGGCCCGGAGAACCTGGCTGTCCCGGACGGCATCCGGCTCGTGTTTCAGCCTTCGCACAGCCCCGAGCTGCAACCCTCGGAGCATCTTTGGGAGTTCGTCGGCGAGCCGCCGGTCAACACCTATTTCGAGACCATCGAGGATCTCGAGCAGGTTGTCAGCAAGCGCTGCGTTGCCCTGATCGGGCAGCAGGAAGCGATCCGCGCAAGCACGCTCTTCCATTGGTGGCCGGAGCAGGGCAATAGGAAGTAATCAACCGGATTTGGTATGATTCGTAACCTGAGGGCTGCCGGGCCGCCGTCAACATACAATCCAGAGCGGCATTGGCGACGTCGCCCTGGATTGCTTCGCTTCGCTCGCAATGACGGCGAGTTATGTTAGCGCCCGTGCGCGCATTCGGGGATTCCCGCGTTCGCCGCTGTCGCTCTTTGCATCAGACCTGCCTCTTGGCTGCCTTCCGCCCGAACTCATCCTGCCGCTGCTTGCGCGCCACGCGGTCGAGAACGCCGTTCACGACGGCCGGCTCCTCGCCGCCGAAGAAATCGCGGGCGATCTCGACATATTCGTTGATGATCGCGCGCGCCGGCACATCGGGCTTTTCCAGAATTTCGTAAACGCCGGAGCGCAGAATGGCGCGCAAGATGCTGTCGATGCGCGACAGGCGCCAGCCTTCCGCCAAATGTGCGGCGATCTCGGCGTCGATCCGCGCCTGGCTGTGTGCCACGCCGGACGCGATGTCGCGGAAGAAGCTTCGATCCGCGCCGGCATAAATTTCGACGGTCTCGAAACGGTGCGAGACAAATTCGTCGAGAACCTCGCTCAGGTCGCGCTGGGTGAGGTCCATCTGATAGAGTGCCTGCACCGCGGCAAGCCGGGCGCGCGTGCGCGCGGGCAGCGCAAGTGCGCCGCTCCCCGTTCCAGGTTCGCCATCGTTCTCAAGATCCATCATCGCGCTTTCGGATATCAACCCGGCATAATCGATACTACGCACGAACTCAGCGGGGCCGCTTTGCAAAATCGCGCTTCACGCGAAGAACTTCAAGACAAGCCTCAACCGCATCGCGCCCCTTGTTCTTGCCGTTCACGGCCGCGCGCGCAATTGCCTGCTCCTCGTTTTCGACAGTCAAGATGCCATTCCCCAAAGGAATGCTGTGTGTCGTGGCAAGCGACATGAGCGCGCGCGCGGACTCTCCTGCGACAATCTCGTAGTGGGACGTTTCCCCGCGTATGACGCAGCCGAGCGCGACAAAGCCGTGGAAGGGGTTGGCCGCCGTTTCGCTGAACATGCCGGCCTCGATTGCTACCGACAGCACTTGTGGAATCTCAAGCGCTCCTGGAACCATCATGACCTCCCAGGTGGCGCCCTGCTCGCGCAAGGTCATCTCGGCTCCGATAATCAGCTGATCGGAGATGTGGTGATAGAAGCGGCCTTCTACGACGAGGATGTGGATGGGGTTTTTCATTGGTCGTCTATAGGGCGGCGGGACACGAGGTTCAGGCCGTAGCCCTCCAGGCCCACGATTTTGGGAGTTGGCGAGTTCGAAAGCAAAACCATGTTTTTAATGCCGAGGTCGAGCAGGATTTGCGCGCCGATGCCGTAATCGATCAAGCGTTTCTCGCTCGGCTTGCCATCGGAGGCCTGCGGCATGGCCTCGGCCAGACGCGCCTGGATAACGCCCTCGCGGACATCGCGGATGACAACGATGACGCCGCGCCCCTCCTTGCCGATCCGGCGCATGGCGCGCTCGACTAGGGAGCGGCGGCCGCCATTGCGCCCCATCCCGAACAAATCTTCCAGAATGTTGACGGCGTGCATGCGGACAAGCACCGGGTCCGGCGTGGCGACATCGCCCTTTATGAGTGCGAGGTGCTCGGTGTTATCGACGGAATTGACGTAGACCCTAAGCTTGAACGGGCCGCCATGCGGCGTGTCGATCTCCCTCTCCTCGACAACGTGCACGAAGCTTTCATGGCGGCGGCGGTAGGCGATCAAATCGGCGATGGTTCCGATTTTGAGCCCATGCCTCTGTGCAAAGGCCAAAAGATCGGGCATGCGGGCCATCGTGCCGTCGTCGTTCATGATTTCGCAGATAACGCCGGCGGGCAAAAGCCCGGCTAGGCGCGCGAGATCGACGGCCGCCTCGGTATGGCCGGCACGGACCAGCACGCCGCCATCCCTCGCCACCAGCGGAAAAACGTGGCCTGGGCTGACGATATCGCGCCAGTCTTTCTTGGGATCGATCGCCGCCGCTATGGTCTTCGAGCGGTCGTAGGCCGAAATACCTGTCGAGATGCCTTCCCTGGCCTCAATCGAGACGGTAAACGCCGTGGAGTGGCGCGATTGGTTGGAGCGGGCCATGGCCTGAAGGTGCAGCGTCTCGGCGCGCTCCGGCGTGATGGAAAGGCAGATGAGCCCGCGGCCGAAACGGGCCATGAAATTGATGGCGTCCGGCGTCGCCATTTGCGCCGGGATGACGAGATCGCCTTCGTTCTCGCGGTCTTCGGCATCCACGAGAATGAACATCCGGCCTTGCCGCGCATCCTCGAGAATGTCCTTGGTGGGCGATAATTGCCGGTGAATTTCCGACTGATCGATAACGCGCAGATTGTCGCTTTGCATGGGTTCCAGCCTATTGTCCCAAAAGCCTTGCCACATAGCGCGCGATCAAGTCTACTTCCATGTTCACAGTGCCGCCCGGCTTGGCCCCGCCCCAAGTGGTAACCTCAAGCGTGGTTGGGATGAGGTTGATGGTGAAGACCGGGCCGGAGACTTCGTTGACGGTCAGCGATACGCCGTCGAGCGCCACAGAACCCTTGGGCGCGATATATTTGGCGAGCGCATCGGGGGCACGCAGCTCGAAGATCTTCGAGAACCCGGATGGCGTAACGCTCAAGATCGTGGCGACGCCATCGACATGGCCTGAGACGATATGCCCGCCCATCTCATCGCCCGCGCGAAGCGAGCGTTCGAGATTGATCTGCCGGCCCTCCCGCCAACTGCCAAGGGTCGTCTTGCTGAGCGTCTCGTTCGACACATCGAGCTTGAATTGCGCGCCGCCAGGAGCCGGTTCCACGGCCGTCGCGGTGAGGCAGCAGCCATCGCAACAGATCGACGCGCCAAGCGCGATGGACGCAGGCTCCCAGGGGCAGGCGATCGTGAAGCGGCCGTTTGCGGCTGCGGTGACAATTCCCTTAGCTTGTACAAGACCGGTGAACATCGAAATCAAGCCTGCCAGTGAGCGGTGCTGCGGTAGACGTGGACGGTATCGGCGCCAGCCTTCCGGCGCGCCGCCAATATATAGGAAGCCGAAGAGGATATCAGCTCCAAACCTTGGCCTGCAAAGGCCGGGAGGGTTGAACCCGGATCGAGGCGGACTTCGCCCTGCATGACGATTACCTCATCGGCGAGGCCGGCGTCCAGGAACGCGCGCGCGGTGGTTGGGCCGCCCTCGACGAGGAGGCGCGTAATGCCTTCCGCGGCAAGGCGCATGAGCACGAGGCGAAGGCTGAGGCTGCCCGCGGACGAAGCCCCGACATCGAAAACCTTGACGCCCGGCCGGCCTATGAGAGCGCCGCATTTCGAGGAGTCGCCGCATACGATCCACACGGCGGGGCCGCCGGTTTGAAACAGGCGCGCGCTCATGGGAACATCGCAGCGCGGCGCGAGCACAATCCGCACCGGCGAACGCCCTTCAAGGCCGGGCAGCCGGCATGTCAGCTCCGGGTCGTCGGCTTCGATGGTCTTTCTGCCAACGAGGATGGCATCGGCTCGCGCGCGCAGGAGGTGGGCTTGCGCGCGCGCCGTCTCGCCGGTGACCCAAACGGGATTGCCCTTGCCGAGGGGGACGCGCCCGTTTGCATCCACTGCGAGCTTAATCTGCACGAACGGCCGCCGCTCGGTGACGCGGAGCGCATGGCCGAGATTGATCCAATCCGCCTCTTTGGCGAAATCTGCCCGCAAGACCCGGACGCCGTGGCTCTCCAGCCAGGCGAGGCCGCGGCCGGCCACGCGCATATCCGGATCGAGCGAGCCGTAGACGACGGTCGCAACCCCCGCATCGGCGACGGAGTGCGCGCAGGGCGGCGTTGCGCCAAAATGGCTGCACGGCTCAAGCGTCGTGAACAGGACCGCGCCGCGCGCCCTTTCGCCCGCCTGCTGGAGCGCCTGCACCTCTGCGTGCGGCCGCCCGCCCGGCGCTGTGACGGCGCTCGCCACGATCTCGCCCGTGGCTGCGTCCGCGATAACCGCGCCCACGGAGGGGTTCGGGGAGGTAGCGCCAAGGTTTCGCTCTGCCAGAAAAAGCGCGCGGGCCATCAACGAGGCCACGCGTGCGGGCGCAAATGGCATGTCTGCGCCTTGGACGGCACTGAAAGAATGTCCGGGCATGTCCGTCATATAATCTCCGCTGTCATCCCTTTTCTGCGCAGCGGCCCTCCGGCAGCAAACTCCGCTGTCATGGCCCGACTTGATCGGGCCATCCAGGGAAACAAGCAATGGTTTCCGTATGTAAGCTGGATGGCCGGGTCGAGCCCGGCCGTGACAACGGGCGGTTCGGCAATTTCTTCACACGCTCCTTCGCGCGAATGACAATCCATCGGTCACCTAACATCCGTTGGCATCGTTCATTCATTTTTCGCGGGCGCGCGAGCGAAAGAATCGCCCAGCTCGCCGAGCACGCGCTGGAAGTCCTTGGCTTCGCGGAAATCGCGATAGACGCTCGCATAGCGGATGTAAGCGACGCCGTCGATAGCCTTCAGCCCTTCCATGACAAGGCCGCCCACGTCCTGCGAGCTAATCTCGGCATCGTTCCGGTTTTCAAGCGCGCGCACGATGGAGCTGACAAGCTGCTCGATGCGCTCCTCGCTCACCTGCCTTTTGCGGAGCGCGACTCCGATCGACCGGGTGAGCTTGTCCCTGTCGAATGGAACGCGCCGGCCGTCTCGCTTCACAATCGTGAGCTCGCGAAGCTGGACCCGCTCGAAGGTCGTGAATCGCGAGCCGCATTCCGGGCAGGACCGGCGGCGGCGGATCGCTGCATGATCCTCTGAAGGCCGGCTATCGCGCACCTGTGTATCAAGCGCGCCGCAATGTGGGCACCGCATCTTTCGTCAGCTCGATTTCTGCGGCTCCGCTCTGCCGCTTCGTCTACGCCCTACTGGTTGTATAGATCGGGAATCTGTTGCAAAGGGCAAGGGCCTCTGCCTTTACAGCTTCCTCGGCGTCCCGCGCTTTGTTATCGCCCTGTTTCAGCCCATCGAGGACTGCGACGATCATGCCGCCGATGGCGGTGAATTCGGCGGGCCCAAATCCGCGCGTTGTCCCCGCCGGCGAGCCGACGCGAATGCCCGACGTGATCGTTGGCTTCTCGGGGTCGAAGGGTACGCCATTTTTGTTGACGGTGATGTGAGCGCGCCCGAGAGCCGCCTCGGTGGCCTTCCCGGTCAAGCCCTTCGGCCGCAGGTCGACGAGAAGCAAGTGCGTGTCGGTGCCGCCGGATACGAGGTCGGCGCCGCCGGCTTTCAGGGTTTCGCCCAGGATTTTGGCGTTTTCCACCACAGCTTGCGCGTAGGTCTTAAACTCGGGGCGCAAGGCCTCGCCGAAAGCGACGGCCTTCGCGGCGATAATATGCATCAAGGGGCCGCCCTGCAGGCCCGGGAAGATCGCGGAGTTGATCTTCTTCGCGAGGTCGCTGTCATTTGTGAGGATCAGCGCGCCGCGCGGGCCGCGCAGCGTCTTGTGCGTGGTGGTCGTCGCGATATGCGCGTGAGGGAAGGGGCTTGGATGCGCGCCGCCCGCCACGAGCCCGGCGAAATGAGCCATATCCACAAGCAGAAGCGCGCCAACGCTGTCGGCGATCTCGCGGAAGCGCTTGAAATCGATGATGCGCGCGTAGGCCGAGCCGCCGGCGATGATGAGACGCGGCTTATGCTCTTTGGCCAGCCGTTCCACCTGGTCGTAGTCGATATAACCAGTATCGCGGCGCACGCCATAATGCACGGCGTTGAACCATTTGCCTGAAAGATTGGGCGCCGCGCCATGGGTCAGGTGGCCGCCCATATCGATGCCCATGCCGAGAATGGTGTCGCCCGGCTTCAGCACGGCGAGAAAGACGCCCTGGTTAGCCTGGCTGCCGGAATGGGGCTGCACATTCGCAAATTCGCAAGCGAACAGGCGCTTCGCGCGCTCGATGGCCAACTCCTCCGCCACATCGACGACGTGACAGCCGCCGTAATAGCGCCTTCCGGGATAGCCTTCGGCATATTTGTTGGTGAGGACGGACCCAGCCGCTTCGAGCACCGCGCGCGACACATAGTTCTCGGACGCGATCAGCTCGATCTCGTCCTGCTGGCGGGTAAGCTCGCTGGCTAAAACGCCGGCAATCTCCGGATCCGCCTGATCGAGCGGGCATGAGAAAAACTTGCCTTGGACGGAATGCGGATCGTGCTGTGAGCGAAGCTTCGCGGTTACGGGGGACATCAGGCCTCTGTTCGATCAAATCGGAATTTGCGCGCAGTATAAAAACTTCGCGCAAGATTGCAATCGAAGGCGCCACAGCTGCGCGGCTTTGGTTTGCACGCGCCGGTTTGCTTCACACGATTGGCGCCGATAGGCTGGCGTGGTTTCTCTCCGGCTCCTCACCCGGCTGCGCTGCAAGCCAAGTCTGATAGGGTTCGGACGCAGCCACAACAGCCCACTCCTCTTCGGAGCAGAGATCGGCGAGAATCTCGATTGCGATGCGATCTTGCTCGCCGCGCGGTAAGTCCACGAGCCGCAATATGGCCTGATCGAGCAACTCCGAGCGGTTTTGCCCCATGCGCCGTCCTTCCCTGGCGTATCGCGTTAACACAGCGCGGCTTGCTGCCGCAGGTTGTTTCACATTCATGAAACATGAAGTGTAAGGCCGGCGCGCCCAAATTGCCAATTTTGATTGCTTTAATAGGAAGGTTTGCGCCTTATCCACAGGCTGTCCCCGCACCGCGCTTCGAGGCCGCGCTATTTAAACGGCAATCGCCCTTAACAGGCTAAGGCGGTCGGCCTCGCTCGCCCCGTCACCCTTAAAGATAATGCGTCCCCGTTCCACGGCGCAGATCCTGTCGCAAACCTCCATTCCGCGCCGGACGTTCTGCTCGACCAGCAGGATCGCGTGCTTATCCGCCTTGAGCTGCATCATGATAGCGAAAATCTCGGTGGCGACGATGGGCGCGAGCCCTTCGGTGGGTTCATCGATGAGAATGAGTTTCTGATCTCCCAGCAAAACCCTGGCGATTGCCAGCATTTGCTGTTCGCCGCCGGATAAGGTATTTCCCAATTGCCGCGCCCGCTCCTTCAGGCATGGAAAAAGCGTGAAAACACGATCGAGACGCGCGGATTTCTGCTTTGCGCTCCGGCCCGGCGTTTGCAAGAACCCAAGGTGTAAGTTCTCCTCGACCGACAAGCCGGGGAAGATCCGGCGATCCTCTGGAACGAAGCCGATGCCCAAGCGGCAGATCGCATCTGGAGTAAGGCCGCCGATGTCCTTGCCCGCGAAGCGGACGGCGCCGGCGCTCGGCCGGAGCCAGCCCGCTATGGTGCGAAGGATCGTGGTCTTACCGGCGCCGTTACGGCCGAAAAGGCCTACGGCCTCACCCTCTCCCACGGTCAGATCGATGCCCTGAAGGACGTGGGAGAGGCCGTAATGGGCGTGAACGTTTTCGAGCCGAAGCACTATTGCCCCCCAAAATAGGCCGCCTGAACCTCTGGGTTCGCGCTTACCGCGGCTGGCGAGCCTTCCGCCAGCTTCGAGCCTTGATGAAGCACGACGACGTGTTTCGATAGGTCCATTACGAGTTCGATGTCGTGCTCGATCAGGAGCACCGTAAGCTCGCCGCCGAGCGACTTGATCAAAGCCTTCGTATCTTGCGTATCGCCATGGGACATTCCCTGGGTGGGCTCGTCCAGCAGCAGGATTTGGGGTTCGGAGGCCAGAGCTGCAGCGATTTCGAGGCGCCGCTGCTCGCCATGCGAAAGCTCGCCCGCGAGCCGTTCCGCCCGATGCGCGAGATCGAACCTCGCGAGCAGCGCCTCTGCCTTGGCTTCGGCTTTCGAGGACATCCGGACCGGCAAAAAGCCCCTTGCCATTGGCTCCAAGATCTGGGCTGCCAGCCGCAAATTCTCGAAGACGGATAATTGCGGGAAGAGGTTCGTGATCTGAAAGCTGCGAGCCAAGCCTTGCGCGCGAATCTTCGAGGGAGAGGAGCGGGCCGGCCGGCCGTTTATGAGAATTCTGCCCGAGCTTGGCCGGATCGCGCCGGAGATAAGGTTAAAGAACGTGCTTTTGCCAGCGCCGTTGGGGCCGATGATCGAGGTAATGCCCCCGCTTTCGATTGCCACGCTGACGCCGTTCACCGCCCAAAGGCCGCCGAAATGCACGCTGAGGTCCAGCGTTTCAAGCACAATGGCGGCGCGCTCTTGACCGGCCGAAGGCTGCGGCGCCCGGTTTGCCATCATACCGCATCCTTTTTCGGGCCGCCGAATTGGGCCTTGACCACACCGGCGAGGCCTCGCGGAAAAAACAGAACGGCTGCCATGAACAGGGCACCGATGACGATCTGATGATACTCGGTGAAGGTGCCGATCACGCTCTTGCCGAAGACCAAGAGCACGGCGCCGAGCAACGGGCCGATCAGCGTGCCGGTGCCGCCTATTACGGCCGCGATGATGGCATTGGTGGACATCTCGAAATACATGAGCTCGGGCGAGACGAAACCGCGCAGCATCGGATAAAGGCCGCCGGCAACGGATGCGATCGCCGCGGCGGTAACGAATGCCGCAAGCTTGATGGGGCCTGCGGGCCAGCCGAGAAAGGGCAGCCGCGATTGATTGATCCGCAAAGCCGCAAGAAGCCGTCCGAAGGGCGTGCCCGCAAGAAAGCTCAGCGCGGCGTAGAGGAGCATGGCCGCAACGAGGACCACGAGAAAGAAGCCAGCCGGGCTGTTCGCTTCGACCGTTGCGAAACCAACCGGCACCTGAATAATCGGAATTCCGATGATGCCATCGGAGGCGCCCAGCTCGCGCGTATTATAGATAACCTTCGCCACGACCTGAGCGAGGCCGAAAGTAATGAGCGCGAAATACACGCCCCGGACCCGGCTCGCAATCAGCCCGCCCAGAAGCCCAGCCAAAAGGCCGGTTCCGGCGCTCGCCGCGAGCGCGAGCCAGAATGAGGGCAGAACGTCCTTCATGACGAGCGCAGACGCGTAAGCGCCCAGCCCGAAATAAAGGGCCTGCCCGAGGCTGAGCAACCCGGCAAAACCAAGGAGAATGTCGGCGCTGACGGCAAGGCCGCCGAAAATCAGCGCCTCGGTTGCCAGCCTTAGGAAGAAGCTGTCGCCCGCCGCCCGTGCTATCGCGGCAAAGACTGCCAAGGCGCAGAAAAAGAGCAGCGCCAATCCATGTAAGGAGCGCGCCGCTCTGCGCTCCTGCGCATAGACGCGTTCGGCGGTGGCGCCCCTCCCAGGAACTCTGCCGCTCAGCTCTTGGCCCTTCTTTTCCGCGGCCGCCTCAAGCATAGCCGATCTTTCCGAAAAGACCTTGCGGCCGGAGCATCAGCACAAGAACCATGATGCCGAACACAATGGGATCGCTCCAAACCGGCGAGATGAACAAGCTTGAGACCGCTTGAATCTGAGTGAGCAGGAGGCCTGCCAGCACGGCGCCCTTGATGCTTCCAAGGCCGCCGACGATGACAACCGTGAAGGCGAGCACCAGGAAGTCGTGCCCCATGGTAGGAAATACGGAGAAGACCGGTGACAGCAGCACCCCCGAAAGCCCTGCCAAAGCGACGCCGAAGGCGAATGTGGCCGAGTAGACGCGCTCGACCGGCACGCCGAGCGAAGCGGCCATATTCCTGTCGTAGGCGGCCGCCCGGATCATAGCGCCAAGGCTCGTGCGATAAACGAGGAGATAAACCGCGGCGATAATTGCAGCGCCAAGCGCGATCAGGGTTGCGCGGTAAGCCGGCAGGAAGATGCCGAGAAGTTCAAGACCGCCCTTAACCGGCGTTTCCGGTCTCACCGTGTTAGGCCCGAAGCCCATCCTCAAGAGGTCCGCGACGACCATCGAAAGGCCGAGCGTGAGCAGAAGGCTCAACGTATGCCTGTCGCCCGAATTAAAGGCGCGCCTAATGAGCAAGCGCTGCACGGCATAGCCCAGCGGCAGCATCGAAATGGGAACGAGAGCGATAACCGCCCAGAAGGAAAAGCCGGCTCCGAGGAGTACGAATCCAGTGTAGGCGCCGATCGCGTAGAACTCCCCATGCGCCATGTTGATCACATCGAGCAGCCCGAATATGATCGTCAAGCCGAGCGCCATAAGAATAACGGACACCCCGAAAGAGAGGCCGTTCAACATCTGAGGGGCGAGGACGAACTGGATATATTCCATTCTCGGATCCTGAGGATAGGGAAAGGCGCCCTCGATGGCTCACCTCTCCGCCTTCACCGGCTAGAAGCTGTCTTATATCGACGTAGCTCAGACCCCCTCACTCTGCCTCTCTCCCCAAGGGGAGAGAGGACGCCTGAACTTCTCTCTGCGCGTGGGGAGAGGGCCGCAGCTTAGAGCCCTCTCCCCTTGGGGAGAGG
>Ga0326728_10009048_pt1 | contig 24230 bp, 19 predicted proteins | sample MB3enrmetagenome_FD_207602 | JGI IMG/M metagenome (GOLD analysis project Ga0326728, IMG submission 207602) | Lab enriched peat soil microbial communities from McLean, Ithaca, NY, United States - MB31MN | ecosystem: Environmental > Terrestrial > Soil > Wetlands > Peat | place: USA: New York... | reverse complement strand
GCAAGCGGCCTCACCCATCTCGCGGGCATTCTGCACACCAAGTACAACGAGTACGACTCAATCATCAAGCCGATGCTCGTTTGGCTCAAGTCTCAGGGGGTCCGGTTCCTGGCCGGAACATCCGTGACCGGCATCGATGTCGAGGATAACGCGGGCGAAACAATCGTCACCGGGCTCGCGCTGCGCGATTCCAACGGAGAGCGCCGGATCTCACTCACCCGCGACGGCCTCGTTTTCTTCACCAACGGATCGCTCACGCAGAACGCGGCCATGGGCGGCACAAACACGCTCGCGAAGCTAAATCGCGATACAGGCGAGCGCGGCTGCTTCACGGTGTGGGAGAAGCTTGCTGCCCGGGATCCCAAGTTCGGACGTCCCGCAACCTTTATCTCGGACATCGACAAGACGAACTTCATCATATTCTTCCCGACCATCAAGGGCGATCCGGCCTTCTTTGACTTCATGGAAACTAAGACCGGAAATAAGACGGGAACCGGCGGCGCCATAACGGTCGTCGATTCCAGCTGGAAACTCGGTTTCATCCTTTACAGCAAATACTTCCCGAACCAGCCAGACGACGTGAATGTCCTCTGGGCTTACGGTCAGTGCAGCGACGTGCCGGGCGACTTCATCAAGAAGCCCATGCAAGAGTGCACGGGCGCGGAGATGTTCGCCGAGCTGCTCTACCACTGCGGCCTGAAGGACAAGATAGAGGCGATCCTGGCTCGCTCCAACGTTTCGACTGCGATGATGCCGTACATCACGTCCCAGTTCATGCCGCGCAAGATCAGCGACCGGCCGAAGGTGATCCCGGAGGGCTGTGTGAACCTCGCTTTCATGGGGCAATTCGCCGAGCTGCCGCTGGATGTAGTCTTCACCGTGGAAACGTCGGTGCGTACCGCGCTCGTGGCCGTTTGGGGGCTGACGGGCCTGCAGAAGCCCATGATCCCGGTCTACGAACCTGGCTTCGATATTAGAGTTATAGCAGCCAACCTCAAGGCAAGCCTCGGAATCGACGAAATCTCGCTTTCGGCGCTTCCACAAATCCTGCTCTCGGGGCCCTCGCTCAAGCTGGTCGCGAGTAGCCTTAAGAACATGCCAAGACCGCCAATGTGATTCAGGGCGCGGGGTAGGCGCCACCGGGATTCACAGCAACTTCCACGCCGATGCGGCCAGCGCCCGCAGGCCAACAACGCGGTGATCGCAAGGTGATTCTTAAGAAGAGGCCCGATTTCCGGCTGGGGTCATCTTCGTCGTTTGCACAAACGCGCATGCCGGCAATGGGCCCGAAAGCAGGCACGGTGGGCATCGTTCGCGCACAGTCTGCAAAAACGAACCCTTTTGCGAGTTGGCCGGGCAGAAACAGCCTGCTTAGCAATTGCAGCCCCTGTTGGAGCGCTTGCGCGCGACGCCCCTCGCAAAGACGGGCGCATGTCTATCCGGGCTCATTTTCGAAGCGCCAGCGCATGGTTAACTTCGGAATGGTTAATGGCCACGGATTTGCATTTCTTCCCGCCGCAGAAACCGCGATTTTTCGCGTTTTCACCCGCAAAAACGGATTCTAAAAAGTCCGTTAAATATATTTCAGGCCCGGAATTAACCATGAAAGGGCGCATCGGGCTTGCGGAGATGCGCCCCCCGGTCTTTGAAGTTCCCTCTGTATTATCAGCGCGCTAACCCGGCCATCGGCACCGCTTAAAGCTTTAGCAAGGCGCTTTTCCCTAAGCTGGCGCCTTAAGAAACGGCGTCGAAACCAGCGGAGCAGCCATGGCCGGTCCCGGCAATTGTAAACGAAGCGGCGGCGCGGAGCGGTGCCGGGCGGGCGCATCGGGCAACCGCGCGGCGCACGGGGCGAAGGCAGGGGAGGCAGGCAACCGGATCTCGGATCACGCGCCGGTGAGCGCTTTCAGCACTTCGTCGGGATGCTCGGCCATCAGCATATGCCCGGCGCCGGGGAGGACGGTCACGCGCGGATTGGGGAGGGCGGCGGCGAGGGCCCGGCCCGCTTTGAGCGGGGTCATCAGGTCCCGCTCGCCCAGAACGAGCGTGACGGGCGCGGAAATCCGCGCGGCTGCCGCTGGGCCGCCCTTATAGCTGTCGCAGGCCAAAAGATCGGCGAACAAGACGCCGGGACGCGCACGCTCAAGCAGCCGTTCGGCCCCGCCCAGCATCCAAAGCCCCGGCGCCAGCGAGCCGCCCAGCCCCGCGCTGAAGCCATGCCCCCAGATCGACACCATATCGATGGCGTCATGATCGTTCGCCTTCGCGGCGGCGAGGAGATCGGGCGACACGGGGATCGCCGCCGCCGCGCCGATGAGACCCAGCTCCGTGACATGGCCCGGGTGCCGCGCCGCCGCTTCCAGCGCAACGAGCGAGCCCATGGAATGGCCGATGAGCTTTGCACTTTTCGCCCCGGCGGCCTCGATCAGCCGGATTACCCAATCCGCCATAGCCTCGATGGAGGCCAGCGGCTCGCCGCCCGAGCGGCCATGTCCCGGCAGGTCCGGCGCTAGCACGCTCCAGCCGTGATAGGCGAACCAGCGGCTCTGAAGCGCCCAAACCGAATGGTCGAGGCCGGCTCCGTGGAGGAAGACGGCCAGCCGAAGAGAAGGATCGAAAGCACGCCCGCCATTGCTAGCAAACGTCTCGATGTTATCGGCGCGCAGCAGCATGGGATCAAACCTTCTGTGAAGCGCGCAGCGCCTGCGCCAGATCGCCGATGATATCGCCCACCGCTTCGATGCCGATGGACAGGCGCACCATGTCCTCGCCGATGCCCGCGGCGGCCAATTGCTCCGCATCCATTTGCTGATGGGTGGTGCTCGCCGGATGGATGACCAGCGTCTTGGCGTCGCCGACATTGGCGAGGTGGCTGGCAAGTTTCAGCGCCTCGATGAATTTGCGGGCCGCCGGCCGGCCGCCCTTGATGCCGAAACTGACGATCGAGCCGGCCCCCTTGGGCAAAAGCTCTTGGGCAAGCCGGTAATCCGCATGGGTTTCGAGCGAGGGATGGAGCACCCAGGCTACGGCTTCGTGGCCGGTGAGGAAGTCCAGCACGGCGGCAGTGTTCTCGACATGGCGCTGCACGCGCAATGCGAGGGTCTCGATCCCTTGCAGCAAATGAAACGCGTTGGCGGGCGACAGGCACGCGCCGAAATCGCGCAAGCCTTCGCACCGGGCGCGCATGATGAAGGCGGCAGGGCCGAACTGCTCGGAAAAGACGAGGCCGTGATAGCCGGCGTAAGGCTCTGTGAGCGTTGGGAATTTGCCGGATGCCTCCCAATCGAAACGGCCGCCGTCGACGATGGCGCCGCCGATGGCGATGCCATGGCCGCCGATCCATTTGGTCAGCGAATTCATGACGATATCGGCGCCAAGCTCGATGGGCCGGCAGAGATAGGGCGTGGCGAATGTATTGTCGATCAAGAGCGGCAAGCCCGCGCCGTGCGCGATTCCGGCCACCCGCGGAATGTCCAGCACTTCCAGCCCTGGATTGCCGATGGTTTCGCCAATGAGGAGGCGCGTGTTGGGCCGGATGGCCGCGCGGAAGCCATCGAGATCGCGCGGCTTGACGAACGCCGTTGAGATGCCGAAACGCGGCAGCGTATGGGCGAGAAGGTTGATCGAGCCGCCATAGAGCGAGGCCGAGGCGACGATATGATCGCCCGCCCCGAGGAGGGTGGCGATGGCAAGATGCATCGCCGCCATGCCGCTTGCCGTGCAAACGGCGCCAACACCGTGTTCGAGCGCCGCAAGCCGTTCTTCCAGCACCGCTGTCGTCGGATTGGAAATGCGCGTATAAATATGTCCGGCCCGCTCCAAGTTGAAAAGCGCGGCGGCGTGACCGGTATCCTGAAACACATAGGACGTGGTTTGATGGATGGGCACCGCGCGCGAGCCCGTGACAGGATCGGGGTGCTGCCCGGCATGCAGGCTCAGCGTCTCGAAGGCGGGCGGCTTGGGAACGGACATGCGTTCACTTTCTCGTTGTTTCGCGGCAAGGAAAAAGGCAGCCGGAACGGCTGGCATTTACCCGCAAGACCTGTAAGCAAGGTCACCCGCCCAAGCTCTTGTCAAGCTCGAACCCGGGCCGATTCCTTAAACTGAGCGGTTGCAAACCTTGAACGGGGACGCGCCTTTTCAGATGACGTAAGTGAAGGACTCGTAGGTCCCTTCGGCCAAGCGCTGGTCCATGCTTTGCGCGGGGTTTGCCGATCCTGCGCCTTCGATGATGCGTGCAGGAACCCCAACCGCCGTGCAGCGCGGGGGCACCGGTTGCGTGACGAGCGAGCCCGCCGCAATCTTCGAGAAGGCGCCAATCTCGATATTGCCGAGGATCTGCGCACCCGCCCCAATCAAGACGCCAGTTCGAATCTTCGGATGCCTCTCGCCCTTCGCGATCCCGCTTCCGCCGAGTGTAACCCCATGGAGGATCGAGACATTGTCCTCAACGATGACGGTCTCGCCCGCAACGAACCCCGTGGCGTGATCGAGAAAAATACCCTTCCCGAATTGCGCCGCAGGATGAATATCTGTGTGAAAGACCTCCGAGGAGCGGCTCTGAAGGAAAAGCGCCGCGCCGCGCTCGCCATTGTTCCACAGCCAGTGGGCAAGCCGGTGCGTCTCGATGGCCGCGAAGCCTTTGAAGAAAAGGAATGGCTCAAGAAGCCTGCTTGATGCTGGATCGCGCGCCACGGCCGCGGTGAGGTCGGCGCGCGCGGCGGCACTTATGGAAGCGTCCCAGCGAACCGGCTCGAGAAGAACCCGCGCGAGGCTGCCGGCGGGGAGCGATGGGCAGGAAAGCCTCGACGCAAGTGTATGGGTCAAGGCGTGCTCGAAAGATGGCGTATCGAGGATCCCGTAATAGAGCGAAGCGAGGAAGGGGTCGCTTTCGAGCGCTCGCTTAGCCTCGGCCCGCAGACGCGGCCAGACCGCATCTTCGCTGATTTGCGCTTCCTGATTTTCAGGCGCTACCGCTGCGGGAGGTTCGTTTGGGGATAGCATCACGCACTCCTGGCTCTTATTATTCGTAACCGGTATCCCGCCGCGGAATGTGGCGCTGCGAAGGGCGCATTTTTCCGGCTTAATTCTACCAGCGGCAAAACTTGGTCTAAGGGAGCGCTCACGGATGGACCCTTCGGATGCTGGACGGATCGATCCTAAGATACCCAAAGGTGGAATGGTGTTCCATAAATAAGGCGCAGATGCGGGCAAGAAAGAGAAATCTACTCGAGATCGTTGATATACTAAAAGATAGTACTAAAAACGCGATTTTCGGAATATATCGATAGGTGCTTTCGCTATTTTTTTAGAACTGGTCTTTTTCTCCTTTTTGACAGCGAGGATGGCAAATTTCTCCAAAAGCTTTTCATCGCATATTCCAAGATGTGAGCGCTCTTTCCAGTGTGTTGGATGAAAACGCGAGCGTAAGTACGCTTTCTTTTGCGGAGGACTTGGTAGAAGTTTATCCGTTAACGCTATCGATTGACGCGTTTGCGTTTCCAGAAGCAAGAGAAAGCGAGTAAGTCATGAACACAACAGCAATGCCGGCGATGATGCCGATGAGCAGCATGATGCCCATGATGAACCCCATGATGCCAATGATGAATGCGATGATGCCGATGATGGGCGGTTCCATGCCTATGATGGGTGGAATGCCGATGGGCGGCATGATGATGCCGATGATGATGTGCAAAATGACCTGCACCATGACGGGCGATGGCATGACCTGCGAAATCAAACCCATGGACCCGGCCATGAAGGACATGCTGATGCAGTGCTGCAAGCAAATGTCCATGATGATGGGCAATGGCATGCCCATGATGATGATGTGCGGCGGCATGGGTCTTTGCTGCATGATGTAAGCGTGGCGGCGCGCGGGGCGCGCTTCGCAAGCGAGCCCCTACTGGCGGCTGCCCGGATTGCTTTGAGCCTTGCGCGCATAGCTCATGACGAGATAGAGCGTCGCCTCGATATCGGTCACATTATGATAGCTATGGGGCACGTTGGCCTCGAAGAGTATGGCATCTCCCTTCGACAGTCTAACCGGAGCCGCGTGTCCAACCGCAATATCGACAAGGCCCGAGGTAACCACCAAGTTTTCACGCGTCCCGGGTGCGTGCGCCTCTGAGCTATGCTTGTGCGAGGCGGCCAGGCGGAGTTCGTAAAACTCGGCTGGGCCCTCTAAAGCCGCGGGAAAAAGCGCTCGCGATTGAAAACAGCCATTTTCCGAGACGATTAGCGGTGTCTCGTCCCTACGAAGCACGTGAGCGCCTCGAACCTCCCGCTCGTTCAAGAGCTGGGCGAAGGGAATGTCGAGCGCAGTCGCGATTTTCCAGAGAACTCCAATCGTCGGCATGCTTTTTCCGGTCTCGATCTGGCCAAGCATGCCCCGGCTCACACCGCAGGCCTTCGAAAATCGTTCGAGCGAGAACCCCCGGCTTGTCCGAAGGCGCCGGAGATTTCGCCCGAGCCCTGCCAGCAAATCGTCCGTGTGATCGCCTTTCGCGTTCTTCTGCTCGCTGGCATAAACGCAGACGCCACCCTCCGTTGCCCGGGCAGACATGAGCTATTAAGACCCCATGGATTGGGGGGCCGCAGGCGTCCAAACAATAACCGGCGCCCAAAAAACGGGGAGCCACGCAACAAAACCATGGGGCATCCCAGCATGAGACATTCCCGGGTTCATGTTGCTTGTTGCCGCTGAGGCCTGCCGCTTCTTCTCACGATAAGCATCCAATGAAAGCACTTTAGCTGAGCTTTGCACGTCGCACCTGCAATGATAATCTCCGCGGCTTTGCATACGGCCGCGGTTCCCCGGAACGTAGGATATTTGTCTGGTAGATTAGCTTTTGTCAAAGCTGTCCTGACGAAAAATATGGCGGTACATACCGATATTTCTGGAATAAAATACCGTATTGCGTCGAAAGTTCGACCGGAGCTGGAACATTTGTTCTTGGAACCTGCAACGGATGTCTTTCTTTTAGGGGCCGCTTCAGGCAGGCTTCGGGGCCGGCAATTGAGGACGCACTCAAGCTGGGGCTGGCGTGCCGCGGCAGGTGGCGCAATCGCAGCGTGGCCTGAAAGTGATCGGCGCTCCCATTACCGCAGAAAGACAGTGAAAAAAAGTTGCGGCATTTTGGGAATCTGCCGCTATGATTCAGAAAATAATTCCGAAATAGCGCCACATCGAATGAATTGTTTCTTGCGCGGGCCGATTCCCCCTCGATTCTTCTACGATGCCGATTTGACTTGATCCGCATCCAAAACGATTGTGAGGCGATCAGGCCTTATGCAGGTATAGCATGCTAGCGACCACACTCGAGCGCGTTATCGCGATTCCCGCAATATCCCGGGCCGCGGTACCTTCTCTCATCACCGTTGAAGACGTCTCAAAGGTCTACCCTTCAAGCCGGGGGAGCGCGCCTGTCACCGCATTGAGCGATGTGAGCCTCTCGGTGCCGCAGGGGGCGATATACGGCATAATCGGGCGGTCCGGTGCGGGCAAATCGACCTTATTGAGATTATTGAATGGGCTTGAAAGGCCTACAAGCGGCCGCGTGGTTGTGGACGGGGCCGAAGTCAGTACGCTACCCGAGCGCTCGCTTCGGGGTGTGCGGCGCCGGGCGGGCATGATCTTTCAAAACTTCAATCTGCTTTCATCGCGAACGGTATTCGAGAATGCGGCCCTGCCCCTTGAACTGGCCGGCGCAAAAAAGGATGCGATCGCAAAGCGGGTCGCATTGCTGCTCGATCTTGTCGGCCTCGCGGACAAAAAAAACCGTTATCCTGCCGAGCTTTCGGGCGGCCAAAAACAAAGGGTAGGGATTGCCCGGGCGCTCGCCACAGAGCCTGCGGTGCTGCTTTGCGATGAAGCGACCTCGGCACTCGATCCCGAAACGACGCAATCCATCCTCGGCCTCTTAAAAGAGCTGAACGGACTCACCGGGGTTACGATCGTTCTCATCACCCATGAGATGCAGGTCATCAAATCGATCTGCGGCCATGTCGCCGTGCTCGACAGCGGTGAAGTGATCGAAAAGGGACCAGTCTACCAGGTCTTTGCGCATCCAAAATCGGAAGTAACCCAACGCTTTGTGGCGGAGGTCACAGGCGGTGCGCTGCCGGACGATCTTGCGAAAGACCTTTCTCCAGTTCAAGGGCCGCGCAGGCAAGCTGTTCTGCGCATCGTCTTCACCGGGCAGCACGCAAACGCTCCGATTTTGAGCCGGCTCTCGCGGCTACTCGATGCCGATGTGACTATCCTCTCGGGCCAAGTCGACCGGATAGGCGGTGAGCCTTTTGGAAATCTGCTTGTCACCGTTCCAGCGAGAGATGGGATCGTGGAGGCGGCCATACGTCTTGTGCAATCTCACGGTTTGCGGGCGGAGGCGCTGGGATATGCCGGCTGAGCTGATAACTCTTCTTGCCAATGCCACCTTACAAACCCTGTACATGGTCGCAGCCGCAGCGGTGCTTGGCACATTATTGGGCCTGCCGCTCGGCGTCTTTCTTGCCACAAGCGCGGCGGGCGATCTCTTTGCCGCGCCCTGGCTGAATCGCCTTCTGGGCACGATCGTCAACGCAACGCGCTCAACCCCCTTCATCATCCTCGTGGTTGCCATCATCCCCTTCACACGGGCGATCACAGGAACGTCCATCGGCACAACGGCGGCCATCGTTCCTCTGACCGTAGCCGCGACGCCTTTCATCGCGAGGATTGTGGAAGCTGCCATCCGGGAAGTCGATCAAGGCTTGATCGAAGCGTCCCGTGCGATGGGAGCAACGCCTTTGCAGATCGTTCTCAAGGTTCTTCTGCCGGAGGCCCGGCCGGGCATTCTACTCGGCTTGACGCTGACCGTCGTGAGCCTGCTCGGCAACTCGGCGATGGTGGGCGCCGTTGGCGGCGGCGGCCTTGGCGATCTTGGCATCCGGTTTGGCTATCAGCGCTTCATGCCCGAGGTGATGGCCGCCGTCGTGATCGTTCTGATTGTTCTCGTCCAGGCCATTCAGACCCTCGGCGAACGGCTCGCAAGCCGCGCCAACAAGCGCATTCGCAGAGTTTGACTTCAACCGGTATGGAGAGAGAGATGTCCCGTTTTTCGCAAGCCCTGTGCAGGGCTGGACTAGGGCTCGGCCTTGGATTTTGGGCGCTCTGCGCGCTCGCCGGCGCCCGTGCAGAATCGATCAAGGTTGGGGCGACGGCAGGGCCGCATGCGCAAATTCTCGAAGCTGTGAAGAAGGTGGCAGCGGCGAAGGGCGTCGGCGTCGAAATTATCGAATTCTCAGATTACGTTGTGCCGAATGCCGCGCTGGCAGCAGGCGATCTCGACGCCAACTCCTACCAAAACCAGCCCTTCCTCGATCAGCAGAATAAAGACCGGGGATACAACATCGTGCCCGTTGGGCTGACCGTCAATTTCCCGCTCGGCGTCTATTCCAAGAAGTATAAGAGCTGGGCCGAGGTTCCGGATGGAGCACAGATCGCGATCCAGAACGATCCCACCAATGGCGGCCGCACGCTCCTGCTCCTGCAGGACAAAGGTGTCATCACATTAAAGGACGGCGTTGGCTTCAGGCCCACAGTCCTCGACATCGTCAGCAACCCGAAAAAGCTCAAATTTATAGAGATCGATGCGGCTCAAACGCCACGATCTCTCGACGACGTCGATGCCGCGGCCGTGAATACGAACTTCGCAATCCCGGCGGGGCTCAATCCTCAGAGGGATGCCCTTCTGAAGGAGGACCCGAAGGGGCCTTATGTAAACTTCCTTGCAGTGCGCGCGGCCGACAAGGACAAACCCTGGGTCGAGACTCTCGTCGAAAGCTATCATTCGCCGGAGGTGAAAGCTTTTATCGAAACCAAATTCGAAGGCGCGGTGCTGCCGGGCTGGTGAGAAACCCGGCGCCTTGCCACCACATGCCTGCGCCCCCGGCTATCTGCTCGCGCGGCATAACGGGGGGACGCATCGAGCCGTCAAGTGAAGCACGTACGCGAGGCTTCAGCGCATCGAACGGTTCCCAGCGCCGGTCGCGCGGCCGGCCTAGCGGGACATCGACGATTTCAAAGATCCGTCGAGAATTCGCATGACTTTCCCTACACACCTATTTCGTTGGCAAGCGCCGGAGAACGCTACGCTGCACCGGATCGCCAGCGGCGAATCCGGGTCAGGATGAAGGCCGGAAGGCAGCGGAAAGCCGATTTTTGCCAACTCGTTTTCCAGAAATTTTGTTGCCCGGAAGGAGGTAGTCTAGCATGTAGTTGGAAGAAAGGCCTGAATGTATAAGCGCTGGTAGAATATATTTGCCGCCTGCGCCGGAAACCGCATCTGTGCATACTCTCGAAACGCCGCTTCGGAACCGGATCTATTCTTTTAAGTGCTGATGGGGTTGGACGGCTAGCGGAACTGCGTCCGGGAGCTTAAGCTCTATCGAACATTTACAGCTGGAGTTAGATTCTATGGGAGCGATAGACCGCTTGTTTTTTGGAAATCAACGCAACGGGAAAAAACCGGAGGCCGCCTTGGCTGACAAAGCCGGGTATGACAGTAACGATCGGGCTCCAGGCCGGGGCCGCATCTACGGATCCATCACCGAAACGATCGGAAACACCCCGATCGTGCGCCTCGGCAAGCTGGCGCGCGAAAAGGGCGTCAAGGCGAACCTGCTCGCCAAGCTCGAATTCTTCAACCCAATAGGCAGCGTCAAAGACCGCATTGGCGTTTCGATGATCGAGGCCCTGGAAGACGCGGGCAAGATTACGCCCGGCAAGAGCGTCCTCATCGAGCCCACCTCTGGCAATACGGGCATTGCGCTCGCCTTTGTGGCGGCCGCGCATGGCTACCGCTTGATCCTCGTCATGCCCGAATCCATGTCGATCGAGCGGCGCAAGATGCTGGCGCTGCTTGGTGCGGAGCTTGTGCTCACGCCGGCGCCGCTTGGGATGAAAGGTGCCGTTGCCAAAGCTCAGGAACTCCTTGCGGCGACGCCGGACGCTGTGATTCCGCAGCAATTCGAGAACCCGGCCAATCCTGAGATTCACCGGCGGACCACGGCCGAGGAAATCTGGAACGACACAAAGGGCACCGTCGACATCGTCGTTTCCGGCATCGGGACGGGCGGCACAATCACTGGCGCTGGGCAGGTTCTGAAGCCGCGCAAGCCGGGCCTCAAAATGATTGCCGTGGAACCCGAAGAATCGCCGGTCTTGTCGGGCGGACAGCCGGGACCGCATAAGATCCAGGGGATCGGCGCCGGCTTTGTGCCGGGCGTCCTCGACCGCGGCGTGATCGATGAGGTCGTCAAGGTGAACAGCCAAACGGCGCTGGAGACGGCGCGCCATCTCGCGCGGCTTGAAGGCATTCCGGTTGGCATTTCCTCGGGCGCAGCCGTCGCGGCCGCTATCGAGGTGGGTCTGCGCCCCGAATCCGAGGGCAAGAATATCGTCATCATCATCCCATCCTTCGCTGAGCGCTATCTCTCGACAGCGCTGTTCGAGGGGCTATGAGGTAGCGCTGACGAATCCTGCGCCCTTCGCATCATCTCCTCCTTCGAGCTGGAGGCCGGCCTGCGCCAGGATGTCCCCGGCGCCAACCGGTCAGCACCTGAATTGAGAAGGGCGGCGGACAGTCTGTGTTGGTGACAGCGCACCTGGCTTCGCGTATCAATCCATCGCGTCAAGTGTCTGGGGCGGGGACGATGCCGGGGCGTATTTTCATCAGCTATTCGAAGGCCGAGCCGAAGCCCACGCAAGAGCTGGCCGATTTTCTCACCGCACAAGGCTACACCGTGTGGTGGGACACGAACCTGACCTCGGGCGAGGTGTTTCGTGAGGTCATCGACCGCGAGCTCGATGCCGCCGACGCCGTGATCGTGATATGGACCGTGCACTCCATTGTCTCGAACTGGGTAATTGCAGAGGCCGATCACGCCGCTCGGCGCAATAGGCTAATCACGGTTCGTACCGAGGATTTAGAGCCCTGGCGGATCCCGAAGCCTTACAACACCTACCATTCTGACATTGTTGATCAAACTAATTTAGTTCTTGCCGCTGTGAGGCGTCTGGCGGGCGATCCAGTGCGAGGCGACGATAACGGCATTGCGGCCGATGCAGGAGAACTTGCAAAAGCGAAAGCAGTTGCCGATGAGGCGCGCGCTAAGGCTGAGGCTGCCAACCTGGCTAAGTCGAAATTTCTTGCCAATATGAGCCACGAGCTGCGCACGCCTCTTAACGTGATCCTAGGCTTCTCAGAATTGATCAAGGACGAGGTTTTGGGACCGATTGCCAACGCAAAATACAAGGCCTACGCGGCGGATATCCACGCAGCGGGTGAACATCTTCTGAGGCTCATAAACGAAATCCTCGATTTATCGCGCATCGAGGCCGGAAGGTACGAACTCACGGAAAGCGCGGTTGATCTGCAAGCGGCAGCAAAGGAGTGCGCTCATTTGCTAAGGCTGGATGCTCAAGCAAAAAAGCTTCGCCTTCTCCAGGCATTCGAGGCGAGCTTCCCTCGCGTTTTTGCCGACGAGCGCGCGATCCGCCAAATCTGCCTGAATCTTCTCTCAAATGCGATTAAGTTCACGCCGGAAAATGGTGTGATTAGTTTACGCACTGGCGTGCTCCCGATAGGCGACGTGTTCTTATCAGTAAAAGATAACGGGCTCGGCATTCCCGAGGATGAAATCCAGAAGGTTATGGGAGTATTCGGCCAAGGATCGCTCGCGCAAAAAATGAGTGCCAACGGCCTGGGGCTTGGATTGCCAATTGTGGCTGGACTTGCAGAGCTACATGGGGGCCACTTCGAACTGCGGAGCAAAGTTGGCGTTGGAACCGAGGCGATACTTATTCTGCCGAAGTCCAGAGTTATTTCTGCTGACCGCGCGAAAGGTTAACGCAACACTATGCCCCCATAGGACGACCTTGGCTTAACTATTTACTTCTAATGTGATCGTCTCTGCACGCGTAGAGCCCCCCGCACCCCCTCCATCATCTCCTCCGCCTCAAGCTGCAGGCTCGCCTGCGCCAGGATATCCTCGACGCCGGCGCCGCGCACCTGCTCGATGCGCACGTCCGTCAGCACCGGGATCGAGAACGGCGAGGGCCTATCGAGCGGCATGAACAAAAAACGGTCCTGGAAGCGCGTGAGCAGCTCGGACAAACGCTTCAGGTCGAGCAATTCGCGCTCGGCATCGCGCCGTGTGACCTGCAGCAAAATATGATCCGGCTCGTGGCGGCGCAGCACATCGTAGATGAGGTCAGTCGAAACCGTCATCTGCCGCATGGTCTTGCGCGCGGCGTTGTTCTGCTGCTCCACGATGCCGGTGACGGTCGCGACATGACGGAAGGAGCGCTTCAGCATGCGGCTATCGAGGATCCATTCCTCAAGCTCATCGCCGAGAATATCGGGCGCAAGGAACTGTGCGACGTGGGCGCGCGAGATGGCGCAAAGCCCGGAAATCACGAGCCCATAATCGGTGATCTGGAAGCTGAGCGGCTTCAGGCCAAGATGCTCCATGCGCCGCGTAACGAGCATGCCGAGCGTCTGGTTCGCCTTGCGGCCCGCGAAGGTGTAGAACAGCGTATGGAAGCGGCGTTCGAAGAAATGCTCGACTAGAAGCCGGTCCGGGGCGGGGATGGCGGAGAAGCGCGCCTGCAGATCGAGCCAGTCGCGCACATCGTCCGGCAGCGCGCGCCAGTCCTGCGGCTTCGCCAGAAGCTCCCGCACGCCATCGGCAAGGAACGTCGAAAGCGGCATCTGTCCACCGGAGTAAGCCGGAACCTTCGGCTCGCCGCCTGGCGCGGGGCGCGCCTCCACCACCATGTCGCGGATGCCTACGAAAGAGAGCAGCTCGCCCGCGAAGAAGAAAGTATCGCCGGGTGTCAGGCCTTGAGCGAAATATTCCTCGACCTCGCCGAGGATGCGCCCGCCGCGGCCGGTGCCCCCGGCGCTGCCGGCGCCGCCGATGCGTTTCACCTTTAGCCGCGCCGCCTCGACGATGACGCCGATATTTTGCCGGTGCCGTCGGATTGTGGCCGCGTTGGCGATGCGGTAGCGGCCGTCCGGCAGCGCCACGAGGCGCTTGTAGCGGTCGTAGCTGCGCAGCACATAGCCGCCATCGATGGCGAACTGAAATAGGCGGCCGAAAACGCCGCGGTCGAGGGCGGCATAGGGCAGGGCGGTGCGGATCTCGTCGAACAGCGCATCGGGGTGCACCGGTTCGGCGCACGCGCAGCTCAAAATATGCTGCGCCACCACATCGAGCGAGCCGGGGCTTGGCGCTTCTCCGTCGAGCTGGCCGTTTTCGATGGCGGTGAGCGCGGCGCGGCATTCGAGCGCTTCGAACCGGTTCGCCGGCACAAGGAATGCGCGGCTCGGCACATCGAGCCGGTGGTTCGAGCGGCCGACCCGCTGCAACAGCCGGCTCACGCCCTTCGGCGCGGCGACCTGAATGACAAGATCGACATCGCCCCAGTCGATGCCCAGCTCCAGCGCGGCCGTTGCGACGACGCTGCGGATCTTCCCCGCCGCCATCATGGCCTCGGTGCGCCGCCTAAGCTCGCGGTCGAGCGAGCCGTGATAGAGCGCGATGGGCAAATTGTCCTCATTTGCGTCCCACAGCATTTGCAGCATCAGCTCGGCTTGGGCGCGGGTGTTCACGAACACGATGGAGGTGCCGGCCTCCCGGATCGCCCGATAAATCGCGGGCACGGCGTAGCGCGCCATGAAGCCGCCATAGGGCATGTGCGCATCTTCGGGCACGAGAATACGGATATCGGGCTTCGAAGGCAGGCCCGATTGCAGCACCCTCGCGGGCGCGCCCGTTGGGCCGAGCCAGGCGGCGAGCGCGTCCGGATCGGCGACGGTGGCGGAGAGCCCTGTGCGCAAGAGCTGCGGTGAAAGTGCGGACAGCCGCGACAGCGCGAGCGCGGTGAAATCGCCGCGCTTCGAAGCGGCAAAGCTGTGCGCCTCGTCCACGATGACAGCGCGCAAATCGGAGAAAAGCCGCGCCGCATCGGGCTGCGACAGCATCAGCATCAGGCTTTCCGGCGTCGTGAGAAACACGTTCGGCGGCGAGCGGCGCTGGCGGGCGCGCTTGGCGGGCGGGGTGTCGCCCGTGCGGCTTTCGACGGTCACGCCGAGCCCCATCTCCGCGATGGGCCGCATTAGATTGCGCTCGATATCGTTGGTCAGCGCCTTCAGCGGCGAGACATAAAGCGTATGGATGCCGTGCGCTTGCGTCTCATGGATGTCGATCAGCGAAGGCAGGAAGCCCGACAGCGTTTTGCCGCCGCCGGTCGGCGCAATGAGGAGCGTGGATTGCCGCGCGCGGAAGGCCTCCACCATCGCCCGCTGATAGGGATGCGCCTGCCAGCCCCGGCTCGCAAACCAGGCTTCTACATAAGGCGGCAGGCTGGCGCCTGGATGCAAATCCGGGGGGTTGGCCTGCAATGTCTTGATAGGGTGCGGCTTCGCCATGGCTGCCGGTGATGTAGGCAATTCGAGCCGCCACCGCTAGACACAGCAATCGGCGGGGCAGATAACCAAAATCGAGAGGCCTGGCTGGCTGACCGCGCGCAACGCGCTTTCAATCTTGTGGCGACGATGAATTCTCCACTTGCCGCGAACCGTTTTGCCCGCTCGCTGCCTCTTAGTGATCGAGGGCCGTCCTCATGCACTCGATCAAAAGGAAATCGTCATGTTCTACACCAAGAATGTCCCCGCCTTGGAGCGCATTTTGCGCGTTATTATGGGCCTGGCCGGCCTCGCCTACGCCGCCATGAATTGGGGCGTGTCGGGCCTCGCGGTTGGCATGGGCATCATGGGCGCGATGCTGGCTATGACGGGCTTGATTGGCTTTTGCCCCATGTGCGCAATGGTGGGCCGCAAGCCCGCCAAGGCAAGTTAACGATGACAGCCAGGATCGACCGCACAAACCTGATATACGCCGCGCAGACCGGCGATCCTGCCGCTCTCGAACAGCTGCTGGCGGTGTGCCAGGCCGACGCCCGGCGTTATGCCTACAAGCACTGTCAGGCCAGCGACATCGACGACGCGGTTCAGGAGGCGCTGCTCGCGATCTCTCGCAAACTCGAGGGGCTCAAGGCGGTCGCGGCTTTTTCGTCCTGGCTGTTCACCGTCATCAAGCGCGAATGCCGCAAGCTCGCTCGCGCGATGCTTCAACACGATCCGCTCGACGAAAAAATTGCCGAGCGGCAATTGGCTTGCCGCAGCGATGAGGCACTGCGGGCCGATCTTATCGGCGCTTTGGAATCGCTGCCTGCGCATTACCTCGAAGTCGTGCTGCTGCGCGACTTCGAGGAACTCACTATCGCCGAGATCGCCGGGCGCCTCGGCGAACAGCCAGGAGCCGTCAAGAGCCGGCTGCACAGGGCAAGAGAGCTGGTACGCGAATATTTGCTGGCATCAGGCACCGCTGCGCACAAATCTGCCAGTCTGAGCTGAGGCTCCGGTGCATCGGGATCGCCGGAAGTCCCCCCCCTCACTCTGTCTCTCTCCCCGCAGGCACGCCTTGGCGTGCCTGCATCCCAGCGTTATCGCGCTCGCAAGCGAGCGCGATGGGGAGAGAGGACGCTGCCGCAGCGGTCGCAGACTCCCTCTCCCCTTGGGGAGAGGGCTGGGGTGAGGGGGTCTTAAGGCGCTTCCATTAAAATGCGCCGGACGCTCATTCTTCGCTTCGATTGGCCGGATAAACGTGAACGTAGCCTGCCGGCCGGACCTTTGGCTTGGTAGGAAGCACCTGCGCAGATTATATTTGGCTCATGATACATCCGCGCGAATGGATGGAGGTGCGCCCCGGGGGCCTTTATTGCAAGCCGGGCGGGTTCTTCATCGACCCAACCCGTACCGTTCCCGAGGCCGTCATCACCCATGGCCATTCCGATCATGCGCGCGCAGGGCATGCGAAGGCGATTGCAACGCCCGATACGCTTGCGATCATGGCTTGCCGCCTTGGCGATGGTTTTACCGCGCAGCGTGTCGGGCTGCCTTACGGCCAGGCGATTCATTTGGGCGAGGCCCGCGTCACGCTTTACCCGGCGGGGCACATCCTCGGCTCGGCGCAGGTGCTGATCGAACATGGCGGCAGCCGGCTCGTCGTTTCAGGCGACTATAAGCGCACGCCAGACCCAACCGCGCGCGAGTTCGAACCCGTCTCTTGCGATGTGTTCGTCACCGAGGCGACGTTCGGTCTACCGGTGTTCTGCCATCCCGAGCCGCAGCACGAGATCGCAAAGCTTCTCGCCTCGCTCGCCGTCTTTCCTCAGAGCTGTGTGATGGTGGGATGCTATGCGCTCGGCAAGACGCAGCGGCTCATCGGCGAGCTGCGGCGGGCCGGCTACGATAAAACCGTCTACCTTCACGGCGCGCTGATGAGGCTGACGCAACTCTACGAGGAGCGCGGCGTCGAGCTTGGCCCTTATGCGCCTGTCCCGGCGGACAACCGCAAGAACTTGGCCGGCGAGATTGTGCTCTGCCCGCCTTCGGCCTTGGCGGATCGCTGGTCGCGCACCCTGCCGGACGCGATCGTGGCCGTGGCTTCGGGGTGGATGCAGATCCGGGCCCGCGCGAAGCAGCAGCGGGTGGAGGTTCCGCTCGTGATCTCGGACCATTGCGATTGGCCGCAGCTGATCGAAACCATTCACGAAACGGGCGCCGGCGAGATTTGGGTCACGCATGGGCGCGAGGAAGCGCTCGTCCATTATTGCAGCAAGGCCGGCCTCACAGCCCGCGCGCTGTCGCTACTCGGCTATGAGGACGAGGAGACGGAGTGACGCAACCGGCAACCAAGCAGGATTGCGCTCCGCGTCACCGGCAGAGTCTTCGCTAGCTATGACCCCTTTACACTAGAAGCGGCCGGAATGACGAAGCCTGCCTTGGGCCACAAAGAGACGTGACCTACGCGCCAACGACGGACTTGCGGTTCGTCCGGTTTTCAGGCGGGATAGCCAAAAGTCGGGGTAGCAAGAGGAGGGTAGCCCATGACCTGGTGCGCCATCGTGCGTTGCGGAGATTGCGCCTTCGACCTCTTTCCGCTTACGGTCATCGCGTCGGGATGAGGCATCCATCGTTTGCTCATTAGCGTTTGGGGACAAGGACCGCAATATGTTATGGCGCAAAAATAAGCGCTTGTTTGTTTCCCATTCGTACCAGGACAGCGATTTAATTACTGCGTTAACGGAGCTTCTGTCGAAACAATATCAGTTAGTCATTTTTCCACCGATAACCGTGCCAGTAAGTAATTTCGTCAGCGATAGCTTATTCGCGGCGATTGATAGTTGCGATGCGCTCCTGTGGATCGCATCAACCAACTCGATCAATTCATTCTGGGTGGCATTGGAAATTGAGTATGCGAAAAGACGAGGCAAAAGTATTTATTCGATTGATAGAGGAGCGAAGGCGCTCCACTTGGACGAAGACCCTCTGACGCCGATAAAAATATACGCCTCCTTTGATCGAGTTGATGAATGGCGTGTACGCAGTATTGCTACGTGGCTTAAGCACCGAAGATCGTTTGACATTCTGCATAATATCACGGGTTTGGGTGGAGATGAGATCCGAAGCGTGATAGCGGAGGGCGGATTCGTTGTCGCCTTCTTGAGTTCGCATGCAATCAGCAACTCACTCATTATTATGGATCTAATTAGCGCCCAAGAGGCTCATCCCGACCATCTTCTGATAGTCTGGCTGGACAATCCCGACACAATTCAAGTGCCACCGAAATATGCGTCGCTCTATTCTGCCAAGGCATCTGTCGCTGCGAGTGACAAGGCGAGCAGTTTTTACTCTGAACTAAATGTCTACCTTCGGTCAACGCCCGAGGCGTCTGGTCTATTGAAACAAGATCGCAAGCGATTAATGCTGCGCTATAAAAAGAGATTTAATGTCAAAAAACTTCCTGTGTTGGCATGCGACCTTGATACCCTGGTAGTTCGCCTCATTTGGCTGTCGAGGAAATGGCACGACGGATTCCGACAAATTCGCCCGCTCAACGGGGAGCGAGTCGGCGTTACAGCAACGCGCAACAGATCGCCAGTCGGACGGGTCGCGTTACTTGAGCATGGTACTCTGCGCTATCTGGATCGAGTTCAGCTTGCCTTCGCAAAACTCGGCCTCGCAACCGAGTACGTGAGCTTTGCAGATGACGCCTCAGAAGCTTTGAGCGAGCGATTGTTCGGTTTTGATGCCGTCCTGGTATCGGTCCCTGAGTTTAAGACCCGAACTAGGCTGGATGCACTATTGCACTATATCAAGACACACGGCGTTTTGGTCAGTGCCGAGCCGAGCATTATCAAGAAGATGGGAACGAAGGAAGTGCTTTACCGCACGAGGGAACTTAGCTGGGGTGCCGATACTCATCTTTATAATTCGTTTGAACAATTCCGCGAAGAATTTCCCAAACGTATTGCGACAAGTGGCTCTCGCGTTTTGAAACAAAACCAAAGCGATTATGGTGTCGGGGTCTGGCAAATTGAACTTTTACCGACAGCAGAAGTGTCGGATCCAGACGTCCGGGTCGTTCAATGCAAGCTCGACAGGAAGCCATATGATGTAAAGCTCAGTTCCTTCATGGCCGGATGTGCGCAATATTTCGTCGACGATGGACTGCTCATCGACCAAGGATACCAGCACCGACATATCGACGGTACGATTCGTTGTTGTATGTCGCAGAACGAAGTCGTTGGATTTTGCCATCAGTTACGCGAGACTAGCGGATCTTGTTTATCTATCTCGCATTACGCCGATGCTCCTCCGTTCCAATCCTTGCGTGCTGCAATGGAACAAGAGTGGGTTCCTGCAATGCAACGTATTCTGGACATCAGTACAGCCGATCTCCCGGTTCTGTGGGATGCGAGTTTTGTCTATGGAGCAAAAGCCCCAAATGGTGCAGATACGTATGTACTTTGTGGGATTAATGCCAGCAACGTCCGTTATATCAGCGACCCACTAAAAGTAGCCGCTACGACTCTGCGTGCAATCCAATCGAAGACGCATTGTTAGGGGTTGTGGCCAAGCGTCGGCCTTCGCCGGCTGCCATGTCTCAAGTTGTACAATGGCCCGTCGCCTCCTCGCGCCTTCACAGTCGCTCTCACAATAACCGGACCTTTGGCAGCAGCACATAATCCGTGACCGCGCTGTTCGGGTATGGGTCAAAATCGCCACAGGGCGCCCGCGCCAAGGGCCGCTACGAACCGGAAAGAGACGTGGAAACCGCCGGCGCGGCCGCATGGCCTGGCCTCACGCGAAGAGCTTGCCGCGCATGACAAGGCAGGCATAACCGCCGATCCGGACGCGCTTCAACTTGCGGCCCGCCACTTCGATCTCAAGCTTGATCTCGGCTGGGCGTCCCATTTCGATCCCCTGCTCGATGGTGAACTCGCTCGTGCCTTCGGGAAGCTGATCGAAGCGCAGAAGTACCGCGGAAAACGCTGCTGCCGCCGATCCCGTGGCGGGGTCCTCCGGAACGCCAACGCCCGGCGCGAACATGCGGGCGTGGAATGCGGCGCCATGCTGGATCGTCTCGCGGCAATAGAGGAAGGCCTTGCCGTTTGCGCCGCCAAAGGCCTCGTCCCAATGCTGGCCAACGACTTGCGCGCGGGCGATCGTTTCCAAATCCCGCACGGGCACGAAAGCGAAGGAGGTGCCGGCATCGTATTGGGAGGGGCGGTGATTGGCGAAACCGATCTCCTGCGGTGCGAGGCCGAGAGCGGCCGCGATACGGTCGTCGTGAGCGGGCGCTCCCGAAAGCTCGGGTAGTTTCGGCACGTCGAACTCGGCATAGGGCGCGTGGCCCCGCCTGCCCACGACGCCAACGCGGACGCTGCCGATGCCTTCCTCTAGAACAATCAGCGCGTCGCAGTCGGCTGCTGCCCCCGAGATCCTATCGTCGGCAAGCTGAATGGCAGCGCCAACCGTCGGATGGCCCGCGAATTGAAGCTCGGTGAAGGGTGTGAAGATGCGGATGTAGGCGGTGTGAGCTGGGAGGCGCGGCGGCAGCACGAACACGGTTTCGGAAAGATTGAACTCGCGCGCGATGGTCTGCATCTCCCCGGAGGATAGTTCTGCCGAATCGAGAACGACCGCGAGCGGATTTCCAGCTAGCGGCGTGGCGGTGAACACGTCCCAAATCGCATAACGCCGTTCCATTGCAATCCTTGCTTTTGCGCATCCCGCTTCGATTGGCCCGCACAATAATGCATTCGCAGGACCTTGGCACCGGAATAAGCGAACGGCTGTTAGATTTCGGTGCCGGGCGGTTTTGGCATGGTTTGAGACAATTTACCGGCGCCAGATTGTAACGGCGCGCCCCGGTCGCGGGCAGGTGGAGAGCGATTCGTTTCCCGATTCATAAGAAATACCGCTTTTGCGCTACCTGTGGCTCATATGCCACCCGTACGCCTACCGCTCCAGGCTGAGCGGTGCTGCGTTAAGTGGCTGTCATTGCAGGAGGATTTGTAAATGGATGACGGTTTATCCACCCGGCACGCGGTGCATTTCGCACGTGCACAGCTTTGTTGCGTGCGCCGGAAGCGGGGGCTAGTATCGCCTCAACGATGAACGGCGGGCGCTGCCAGGGGGTGGGGGCGTAAGCTGTAGTTCATACGTTGAAAACTAAAGACGACTAGATGGGGATTTGTAGAGAGATGAAACTCCTTTCCGGCATTCTCGGCCTGACGCTTACGAGCGTGGTGGCCTTAGCCTCCGCAAACGCTGCCGATATGTATCGCGCGCCAGACGGCGGCTACAAAGACGGCCCGGTTTATGCCGAAGTTAACTGGAGCGGCCTTTATGCAGGTGGCAACGCTGGCTATGGCTGGAGCGCAAACACCGATTACCTCGATCCGACGGGCGCTTTCGGCGGCGCGCAAATCGGTTATAACTTCCAGCGCGGCAATATCGTGTTCGGCGCGGAAGCCGACTTCGAAGGCGCCGATATCTCCGCCAGCAATGTCGGGGATAAGTCCGAGATGAACTGGTTTGGCACCGTTCGCGGCCGCCTGGGCTACACCTTCGGCAAAGCTCTCGTCTATGCGACGGGCGGTTTCGCTTACGGCAACATCGTCAACGATGGCGTTTCCGAAACGCAGACTGGCTGGGTTGCCGGCGGCGGCCTCGAGTACAAGCTCGCTCCGAATTGGTCGGGCAAGGTTGAATATCAATATCTCGACCTTAGCGCCGAGCATTGGTGGAAGGGCGTCGGCCCGCTCGGCCTGGGTTCCGGGACCGAGAGCCAGGTTCAGACCGTCCGCGTCGGCTTGAACTATTTCTTCAACAACGCTTACGCGCCCCTGAAGTAGTCTCTGCTTCTTCGAGCTTCGAAAGCGGCGCCTCCGGGCGCCGTTTTTGTTTGCTGCGCGTTAACGCGGCGTTTGCCGGGAAGCGTCTTCCTACCGAGCAAGGCGCGAAATTCTATGTGGCGCAACCAGGAGGTGGCGCGCTCCATTAACGCAACCGTAAGTAAGCCTGCGATACTATTTTCCGGTGGCCTATCGTGAACGTTGTTACGGGGAAGTATTATGATTCGCAGAGTTTTGTTGAGTGCAGTCAGTGGTGTTGCGCTCGCTTCATCGGCCTTCGCAGCCGATATCTACAGTCCAGGTCCGGTAAACTATGCGGCTGTTGCCATGCCGGTCTCAAGCTGGTCCGGGTTCTATCTGGGCATCAACGGCGGTTATGGCGGCGAAAGCGGCCTCGGGTTCAGAGATAATGTCTTTGAAACAAGTCCGGTAACCCCCTACGCTAGCCTCGCAGGGTCTACGAATATAACTGGCGGATTCGGCGGCGGGCAGGTTGGATATAATCTGCAGGCTGGCAATATCGTCTACGGCATCGAGACCGATATTCAAGGCTCCGGGATCATGGGCAGCGGGACTCAAGCCTTCCTGGGTGCCTCCGGTACGAGTTTCTGCCCCGCGTCACCATTCCTCCCGGCATCGTGCGGGGCCAAAAGCGATCTAAACGTCGATTATTTCGGCACGGTGCGCGGACGCCTCGGCTATAATGTTGGCGGCACTCTCCTCTATCTTACTGGCGGTTTCGCCTATGGCGGCGTCAACACGTCTACGGCATATGCCGACTACATCACCCCCGGTAGCGTAAACTTACACGGCAGGGCTTCAAACTCCGCCACTCTCACTGGCTGGACGGCGGGCGCCGGCGTCGAATACAAGATCAGTCCGAGCTGGTCCCTAAAAGGCGAGTATCAGTTCGTCGATCTTGGCTCTATATCGGCAGGTCCCGGCCCGACTTTGATCGGTACAACTCCAAGTGTAAATTACCTGCTTAACAGCAAGTCGCAGCAAGTCGAGTTCAACACCGTCCGCGTTGGCCTGAACTATTTCTTTAACGCAGCCTACGAGCCGCTGCCGCTCAAGTAGTTTCAACATCGCCAGGAGAGGGACCAACGGCGCCTGCGGGCGCCGTTTTTTTTATGGAGTCCAGCGGCTTTAACGTTGCAAGCGTGCAACAGGATACAGCTATAAGCACAGTCTATGCTCGTTATGGCTTTCCAGGATCAATCTGGGTGGCTAAAAGTAAAGGCAGTGATCTAGTGGGTAAGGGTACACGAACAAAGAGGGATGATGTGATGCTTCGCCATGTTGTATTAAGTGCCGTGAGTGCGATTGCGCTTACAGCTTCTGCAAATGCCGCCGACATGTATGTACCAGGACCGGCTGGCGGCTTGAAAGATACGTACGTACCGGGTGTCGAATGGACCGGCTTCTATCTCGGCGCCGGTGGCGGCGGTGGGGCCACGAGCAGCGACGTTAAGGCTGCGGCGCTTCTTAACGGGTTCCCAATCTCTGCTGAGGCTGATGGCCTGGGCGGCATGGGCGGCTTTGGCACCTTGCAGGTTGGATACGACCGGCAAATCATGCCCCGCGTCGTGATTGGCGCCTTCTTCGATTACGATTTCGACCGCATCGACAGCAGCTTCAAAGCTAGCGCCGGTGGGTTCAGCTACAATGCTCCTTTTAACCTGACCGATTCTTGGACCGTGGGCGGCCGCCTCGGTTATCTCGTCAATCCCAATACCTTGGTCTACGCATTGGGCGGCTACACCGAAGCTAAGTTCGATCTGCCTGCCGGCACGCATAACAGCACCTTCTCGGGCTACACGGTCGGCGCCGGTATTGAGACGAACGTTACGGGGAACTGGTTCCTGAAGGGCGAATATCGCTTCACGGGCCTCGATGAGCAAACCATATT
>Ga0326728_10009044_pt1 | contig 24239 bp, 17 predicted proteins | sample MB3enrmetagenome_FD_207602 | JGI IMG/M metagenome (GOLD analysis project Ga0326728, IMG submission 207602) | Lab enriched peat soil microbial communities from McLean, Ithaca, NY, United States - MB31MN | ecosystem: Environmental > Terrestrial > Soil > Wetlands > Peat | place: USA: New York... | reverse complement strand
TGGTGAATCCGGAAGAATCGACCGCTGTACAAGCGATCTTCTCTCCCCAGTCATAGAACATCTTCATAAGCCGATGGAGTAACCGATGAAGTGTCATCGAGTTTAGACGTTGACAAAATTTATGGAGCGTCGTAAAATGAGGGATCTCTTCGAGATGGATCTGCTCTTTGAGGGCACCCATGATTTCGAAGAGTTCAACGGTATCCCGGTAATCTTCAGAGAGATATTCCTTCAAAAGGAGAAGGGCAAGTAATTGGTGCTGAGTATAGGTTTTCTTCGAGAATCGTGAGGAATATAACGGTATCCGGGAATCCCGGATCAACCCTGAAGACAATTCAACAAACCTGATATGCCGGTTTGCTGACACTATTTTGCCTCCTTATGTCGTCTTGCATAACAATGTAAGGAGGCACTGTACCTTAGATCTTTCGGTCACTGTTTTACATCTGAAACAATAGGTTTTCTACAGAGCCTGCGTTTTCCAATTTGATGAGATATTCCTATTGGATACTTTGTCAGATGTTTTTATTCAATCTATAACCCCTATTTAATTTCACCAACCTATCTTTAGTTAAGATCAGATTCTATTTGTTCAAATAATTTGAGATACTTGTCGATAATTACCTCCCAGGAATAATTATTTTGAATATATCGAATCCCATTACTTTTCATTATTTTACGCAATTTCGAGTTTGTACTTAATAGAAATAGACATGCTTTAAACTCATCAAAATTTTGGTACCATAATCCAGAGTTGCTTCGGATACAATGCCCCTTTAGTACATCGCACTCTCCATTAACCAAGACCGGTGTCCCACAGGAAAGAGACTCCAAGGTCACCAGGGAAAAACTTTCATAGGGCGAAGGCATAACCAGCATTTTTGCATTTCTTAAGAGGCGATTTTTTTCTTCTTCGGATACAAATCCTAAGAACTTAATTTTCTTGTTGTTGGGTATTCCTATCGCATCGAATCCGGCAAGGACAAGATCTGGTGCTGCATCCCAATCAGAGATTAATCGCAAATAAAATTCGAAAAGCTGATAGCATCCCTTTGATCCTTCGATCCTGCCGAGATAAAGGATATAATCGCCCAACTGAATGTCAGGAATATCAAGATCTGATGCTGGAATATCTATTCCACATCCGATAACATCCCATACTTTCCCGGTTTCGTCAAATTTCACATGGTTTTTAATTAATGATTTTTCTTCAGGAGTGCTATATATTATTCCACAAACCTTACCAAAAAGTTCAGAGGTCATTTTTAAATCTAATGCCGGGTCGTTTTCTGCAAAGGGAACAATGATTGATTTGTTTTTTACATATTCTATTCCGTAATAACTTGGATAATAACGGTAGGTGAAAAATACAAAATAATCATAATCTTCCTTATGATCCTTAATAAACGTGATCAATTCCGGACAGTAAGGCCCCTGCGCCTCTATCCACCGCCGTTCATTCTCAAGATTGTGTTGTTGATAGAAAACGGTCTCCTGTATAATTGTTTGGGACTTCATGTCACGCAATTTTGCATTTTTGAACCGTCTGACTAATATTCCATTAATTTGCTCGTTTTTTTCAGGGTATTCATTTTCCCAGGTATGATACCCTTTTGCACAGGTTGTAAGAATTTCGATTGTTAGATGATCCTGTAAATGTTCTGCTACCAGTTTTGTAAAATACTCTGCGCCACCTATAATCTCGGGTCCATACCTTTGAATAACAAAAGCAAGTTTCATAGGAAGTTCCTTACCTTTTTAGGGAATTTGCCGGAATTTTTGCTATATTATCCCAAGAATAGGTAGTTTCAACCACTTTTCTTGCATTCAATCGCAATGTCTCCTGCATTTCAGGGTTACCCAATAGTTTTTCAATTTCCTTAAGAAATCGATCGGATTTGCAAATAATGGCATCCCTGTTATTGGTTATCATTATTCCTCTCGCTCCGATTTCCGTAGTAATTACAGGAATTCCGGCGCTCATATAATCCAGAATTTTGAGATTAGTTCCCGACCCACTGAACATCGGATTAATGGCAATATCTGCAATTTTATAGATCTCATATTTTTCAATTTCATCAACAACACCGAAAGCAAGAACATTGTTCGGTAGATTTTTATGAGTATGAAGGTAATAATCTTTAATACTACCAATAACCAAAAATTTGGTATTTTTCAGTTTTTTGGATAATGTTTTTATTATAAACTCTAATGCCTTTAAATTAGGAGGATGCCAACTTCCGATAAAAAGAATTGTTTGAAATTGTGAAAGTCCAACGATTTGTTTCGCAAGGATTTTTTCTTCAGGGGTTATAAATTTAATAAATTTGCTGTCCACTCCATTGGGAACTACAACAATTTTTTCCGGAGAGATATTATAAAGAGTTATGAGGCCCTGGCGATCTTCTTCTGAAGTACACCATACTTGACTAGCCTCATTACAGGCATTTTGTTCGACATTCAAAATTTTGGATAATAAATTTTTTTCGTTTATAAACTCACTTTTTTGTAAATATTCTATATCAACAGCATCATAAACAATTTTTTTGTTAGGCTCAATAAATTTTTTTAAATTAAATAAATAGGGGTGAGAGAATATTATTATATCGGATTTTGCCATTAAAGTCTTTACCGTTTGAACATAGTTGTCAGACTTTTCGATGTTTTCGATCATTGCAACATCATAAAGGTTTTTGCCAATTTTTTGCTCCATTAACCACTGTGCTTCTGCATGTTCTTTACTTTGAGGAATACAGATTTGCTCAAAACCCTCCGGCAAAACAACGCACTGATGCCCTTTATTAGATTCAACGATAGAACAGAGTGTAACTTCATATTCTTTCACCAGTCGTGAATATATATTATATAGTCTATGTTGTCCGCCACCCCGTGGGGGGAAACATGGATAGGTAGAAAGAACCAGAACTTTTTTCTTTTGAGTATTATTAATTGTGTTTTCTCCCAATAATTCAAAAACAAAACGTTTCCAGGAAATATTTTTTACTTTGGTATATGCTTCGTAGCCCGATCGAATTGCTATCTCTTTGTTTTCGATGAATAAATTTATTTTTTCAGCAATTTTTTCGGGAACAGGATCAACAATAAAACCTGTTTCACCATTAATAACAAATTCCAGAGGGCCACCACTATCATTGGCAGTTATGATGGGTTTTCTGCTCATCATTCCTTCAAGGGTTATGAGGCCATAATCTTCATCGTACGGAATAAACACTATCGTAAGTGCCCCTGAATACAATTCCACTAATTGGGATTCCGGGACAAATCCCAAAAACTCTATTCGCTTATCTCCTTCTGCCAATTCTTTTAATTTTTTATATTCCGGTCCGGTCCCAGCAATTTTCAGTTTTACCTGATGTGGAACAAAATGCATCGCTTCAATTATCAGGTTAATTCTCTTCGGAGAATCTAATCTGCTCGCAGTAAAAATATAATCATAACTGCTGCACTTAAAATCCCCAATATTTGAGGGAGGATGTAAAATTTTAACATTAACCTCGCGAGGGAAATAATCCAATCTCATCAAAACAGTTCGGGACATGGAAAAATATTGTGAAATATTCTGGGAGTGAAGAGCAAACGCATCTAGATAATGGATAATTTCCCGGATGAATGGCCCCGGAAATTTAAAAAGAGATTTTGGATAGTCTTCATCCTCGGATTTTAATTGAAATAAAAACGAAAAGAGTTCATTCGTTCTCTCTCCGGAATATTCTTTTTTCGAACAAATTTCATGAATTTTTTTGACGACCCCCTTACGTAAATCACTAGGAATTTCATACGGCTCGTCAAATAATGAATATGTATCAAACAAGCCACGCAGGTGATGAACCATATAAATACTATGATTCTTATGCCGAATCATCCATGAGGGGTATTTTGTGGATATCACAAGATCAAAATGAGATAAATCCAGCATATAGAATGAATAATATGAATCAATAAGTTCCCAAAAATTGCTTTCTTTTACAGGCAGTTTGATCAATTCACATTGGTGGGGTGTAAATTTATTGATTGATTGTTGCATGCCGGAAAAGAGTAACTCTGAACCTCCAATAGTATATGGAACTGGGCTTGGTGCAACTATGGCAATTTTCATGTTGTATCTCCCTTACGTCCGATGTGAATGCAAGCCGGGTTCATTCTAAAAACCGAAAAATTTTTAGTTTGTGAACTTTTTGAATTAACGTTTCATCTATTCTTTTTTTCTCATCGGAATTAGTCAGCATAAATATTACATCTTCTTTTTTTATTTTTCCATCGTAGATTTGATTGTAATAATAATTATAGCCATCAATATCAGGGGGTCTATGAAGAATTTTTGAATAGGCCTCATATAAAAATTTTGAGATTTCTTCATTATCCCTATTCATAATAGAATGTGTTAAAGTGGTTTTTCTTGCTATAATTTCAAACAACCATTCATCTCTAACCGTAAGTGACGTTATCTCAAACCCTGCTATGAATAAATAATTTTTTATCAATAATTCTGTGAAAGATGTATAATGGAAATCGCCACCATATGCTTGAGTTCCAAAACAACATTGTATGAGTTGTTCCTGTTTTTCAATGGTTTGATTTTCCTTTTTTTCAAAAAGAGAGAATAAACCGATTAAGTTGGGTATACGAAGCTTCAATATTCCGTTAGGAATTAGCAATCTATTCCATTCAAAAAGGACATTTTTTGTTTTTGTCCTTTCAATATGTTCCAAGATATCTTGAGCGATTATTTCACTATAATATGACGATGGAAGTTCTTTTAAATCCGAAACGTCCGCGACGAGGTCTGGCTGATGAAATGAGTTTAAATCCACATTTAAGTAGCCCTCTAATTTGTCGTAACCGCAACCCAAATTTAATTTATTCGGGAAAGAGGCATAATTGAAATGTGTTTCCATGGATATCATTCATTATTACCAAATAATTATTTCTCTCCAATTATTGCATAATCCATAGGTCCCCATAGTAATAAATTTAGCATATCTATATTATAGTCATAAACTTCCAAAAACTCCTGCTCACTTTTATTAATGGTGGATGAACGATTCATTTTTCGCAATTTTGCGTTTTCAGGGATTTCAGAATAGTATTTTATCTCACTCTTTGTAAATTGACATGAATCCAATAAAAATTTTAGCGTATATGGGTGAATGGGTTTTTTATGACTTATGTCCAGATAAAAATTAAAAAATGCAACAAGCGATAATGGATTCACCGTCTCGATAACAATATGACCGCCATATATAAGCTTCTGATAGCATAATGTAATCAGCTTGATCAGATATCCCGGGTCCACGTGCTCCACAACTTGATCCATGAAGATCCCGTCAAGACTTTCATCCTCAAGTTTCTCCAGATAGGCAATGGCGTCAGACTGTTCAACATTAAGTTGATGAGACCGGCAATATGCAACCATATCCGCATCAAGATCCACTCCGGTGCCGTTGATATTGTAGTCCTTGAGTATCTCAAGGAATTCTCCCCTGCCGCATCCGATGTCGAGCACATGAGTACAGTTCTCAAAGTAGGGAAGGAATGCGAGCTGTCGCTGCTTTATTATTTCTCGGGAACCGCGAAACCGCTCCTCAAAAAGGAGATAATTCGTATCCGCAGAGGTCGATTCCGGGATAGTGCTTTTTTGTTCAATCTCTTTCTGCATCCTTTCTTCGAGAATATGAACAAGGCCCAGCCGTAATTGGATATCTCTGTCAACCCGGGAGAAAATGTTATCAAGTTTTACTTCAACGCTATTTTGAATGTGGGCATTCAGTTCCTCTCCCTGTTGTAAAATCTTCTGATTCAGTTCCTCTCCCTGTTGTAAAATCTTCTGATTCAGTTCCTCTCCCTGTTGTAAAATCTTCTGATTCAGTTCCTCTCCCTGTTGTAAAATCTGGTTGAAGAGCCCAACTGTATTCCTATTGAACTCAGCCTGTCGGGAGAACATCGGGTCAACATAGCGACGGACCTCCCCGTGAACCAGCTGGCGCCCCTTCACGAGCATCCTCCCGAGGTAGGGGTGATGGGAACTGATGAAATAACTTTTGTTTCGGATGTCCCAGTTGGAGGATATATACGAAAGATCCTGCCGGAGTGAGCCGTCGAAGTTTGAACCAGTATAGGAACAAGGTGACGCGCCGATCAGTGTATCAGGATCCGGGGGCAATTCTCCGGCAGCCTGACGGCGGCGGATATTTTCCCGTATCTTTGCCATGATCTCTTCGACGTTGATCTCATCATCGCGGATTTCTATGGTATTGTTATCCATTTTTTACTTCTCCGGGAGTAAATTGGGTGCAGGATGTCACATCTATCAAAGGATATAAATTAGTGATTCCTTCATAAACAGGAACATTTTCATTCTGAATAACTTTTAACGTCCCAATATCATTGAGACGGAGGAGATATTCTCCAAAAGAATTTGTCCCCCCCCCCTTATTATCAATCGCAACGGTGATCAGGTAATCATCAGATTGCAGGGAGATTTTCAGTTGGTAGGATACGGCATAGCATTTTCCAGGAAGGAGAGGATCATTTTTTTGTCGGAGAAGATACGTGTTCGTCCCGAAAACAGACATGCCATACCGATTTCTTATTAATATCCCGAAGGTGGGGTCTTCAATACGGCGTAAACTACGGAAAGAAAATGAAATGGTAATTTCATCCTCACTGTGAACATGAGTAACGATTTTCCCGGTGCTATCGTGAATATCCAGTGAGATAAATTCGATCTCATTGGTAGAAATATTGGAGTGCTCTTCATCTTGTTTTGAGGTATTCAGGATCGTGACTTCTTTATCACCCTGGTGTGCTCTCATACATATCCGGGAAAGGTACAGATCTGCAATCCCCCGGGGAATCCCATAGGATACCATTTTTCCATGGTCCAACAGGATCGCATAATCGCACAACAACATCACCGCATTCATATCATGCGACACAAACACGATCGATCCCCCGCCCGCCCGGAACTCCTGGATCTTCCGCATGCACTTCTGCTGGAAATAGGCGTCTCCAACCGAGAGCGCCTCGTCAACCAAGAAACAGGTGGGATCTGCGTGTATAGCGATCGAGAAGGCAAGGCGCACCACCATCCCGGATGAGTAGGTCTTGATCGGCTCCTCGATAAATTCCCCGAGCTCGGAAAAATCAGTGATCGTCTGCTTCTTTTTATCGATCTCGTCCTTGGTCATACCGATGAGAATCCCGTTCATGTAAATATTCTCAAGGCCGGTCATCTCGTAGTTGAACCCGGTGCCGAGTTCGAGGAGACCGGTTACCTTGCCATCGACCTGGATCGTTCCCTTATCCGGGATCATAATGCCGGAAAGGATCTTGAGAAGCGTGGACTTGCCGGCACCGTTCTGGCCGATGATGCCGAGCGTCTCGCCGTTCTTCACTTCAAAGGAGATGTTGTCGAGTGCCGCAAAGTCCTTGTGGTACGACCGGCGGAACACAATCTCCCTGAGCCGGTCAGCGGGAGAGCGGTAGAGCTTGAACTGCTTTGAGATGCCTTCGACTTTTATCATAGATTTGTGTACCGTGGTTGATTCGCGGGCGCATTAAAAATATCGGGTGCGTGCCGGGACAACCCTTCACGACACTCTTAATTCAGGAGACCGTTTAGACACACCTGTAGCACCCACTTATCGGGATGGGCACTCCACTGCCAGCGTAGTGGATCTGCAGCATGGATTTCCCGGACCGTTTCTCCCGGGAATATCTGGTACCATTAATATCCAGTAGTACCTTTTCCTTCGTGTATTTTTGAGGAAAAACCCATTTAGGAAAAGTTAAAATGAGGGCGGGGTGCTATTTCTCACCAAGAGAGATCAATGCATGCATACGAAAACGAAGCCTTTGTTACTACCTTCCGGTCTTGGCAATCGTGTGGATGCAGCTGTGCGCCTCATGCGGCAGGTGCCAGGTTTTGGGCAGGTCCGGTTCATCATTCTCTATGGTTCAGGTGCAGAAAACCGGATGACAACAGAATCGGATATCGATCTCTGCATTTATTATGAGGGAGAACGTATGGATGCGGCACGGTTCCGCCATTCAGTCCTCTCCCGTCTTTCAGGTACTGGCTATGATATCCAGATCTTCCAGCACCTCCCCTTGTATGTACGGGTTGAAGTACTCAGGGGGATACCGGTTTTCGTCCGGAATTCCCGGTTTTTGTATGATAAAGCGATCGAAACCCTTCGGGATTTCGAGGATTTCAAACACCGGTTGTACGATTATACCGGCCAGGAACTGATACGATGAAAAAGAAGACCGTACGGGAAACAGCAATACGTGTCAAAATAAAAGAGATTCGCGAAGGAATTTCGCTTGTTTTAGAAAATTTACCCCAAAGTGCGGAAGAATTCCGAAATCTTGGTCTGGTAAAAGATGGGATCTACAAAAGAATTGAATTTGCCATTGAGGATGTATTCGATATTTGCGCCATCATCAATGCGGATCTCGATCTTGGCATACCTGGAGAGGATGAAGACATTCTTCTGCATATCGTGGATAAAGAAATTATCACCACAGCCATGCAGGATAAGATCCATGCGATGCGGGGATTCCGTAATATTATCGTCCACCGGTACGGGGCTATTGATGATGCATTGGCCTTTCACTTACTGAGAGAAAATATCGGGGATTTTTCTCTTTTTGTCGCTGAAATTGAAACGTTTCTGAAGAAAACGAAGTGATTGGCAACATACCGGATTCACCGAATGGGTCCCCACCAATAATCATCAGATTTTATGGGATCTTCCCGTCAAAAATGCCCCATTAATTGCATTCTGTGGCCTGATCTTCACCGGCCATGGATGATTGCACCCCTGCAGAAATGCTCCTGCCGGAACACCGCTAAAGGGAAAATTTATCTTCCCTTAATATGGGCCGTTTGGGAAAATATCTCCATATTTTCGACTTTTTCCCCGCGGCGGACAAAAAGGGGTCCCGGCCCTGTTCACCGCGCCCCAATGACGGGAAATGGAGCTCAATACGGGCCCGGATTTGCCGGGACAGGATGAGAGAACAGGGCCCCCTCTCTGGGGAATGAATGCGGCCTCTCCTTGGCGGCACCATACCGGAACGACCGTCTGGAGTGCATCCCTCTCCGGATTGTGCCGGGTACGCGGGTCCTGCCGGGAACTACCGGGTTCCCTGCATGGGCAAAAAGCCGGTATTACTGGATGCCATCCATCAGATAAAATCCCGGATATCCTTCTCGAGTTTTTTGAAGATCGCATAATCCAGCATGATCAGCACAAGGCTTGCGATGAGAACAAGCGAGAGATAGAAGAACGAGGGCATTGTCTGGTAAACAAAAATATTGTGGTATGCCGACACCACGGCAGTCATTGGGTTCCAGATCAGGATATTCTGTACAAACGGGGGAAGTATATTAAAAACGTACACGATGGGCGTAAACCAGAACCAGATCAGGAACGCGATGGCAACAACCTCTTTGAGATCCCGGAGAAAAACCACAAACATTGCCAGGAAAAATCCCAGTGCATAGGCAAACACCTGCTGTATAAGGTAAACGACCGGGATGAGCAGCAGATACCAGGAAAGAGGGACCTTTGCAACAAGAAGGATCAAAAAGAATGTCGCAAATGTTACGACGAACGTGATTGTTTCCGATATCACAATAAAGAGCGGGAGGGAGGGAAGGTCCACGTGGATCTTGGCTATGATATTTTTCTTGTCGAGAAACACTGTGGAAGACCGGGTGACCGTATTTGCAAACGCAGTCCAAGGTACGAGACCGGCAACCAGGTACACTCCGTATCCCCAGATCGAAGTATTTCCTGCCAACCGCGAACCCATCAGGCTGCCGAAGATGACCATGTAGATGACGATGTTGATCAGGGGATAGATAAACGACCAGGTAAAACCGAGCGCAGAGCCGGAATATCGCTCGATAAAATCCCGTTTGGCAAGTTCAAGAATCAGGTTGAAATTCACGATCGGCTCCGGGGGGCAGTATTTTTCCTGTGGTTGTTGTACGGTCCTTTCGCATTAAACCGTTTTCAAATTTTCTCATTGATTCCGGTACTGAGATCGAACACCTGTAGAGGGCATACATCATGGGCTGGCAAGATCTTGGTCACGCTGTGACACGCTTTAAATCGATCTCCCCGCAATTCACCCTGGTTATCCGGGTGCCCCGAAAACTGCACGCCGCACCTGCTCCCTGAACCCGACCACGTCAAACTCCCGGGCTCGCGCCTCGCATGCCTCGCGGTACTGTCCGGGATTGCGTGAAATTGTTCGTACGGCCGCGATAACCGAATCGGCATCCGGGGGAACAAGCATGCCTGTCATCGGGGTCACGGTTTCCCTGTACCCACCTTCGTTTACTGCAACTACAGGCTTTCCACTCGCCATCGCTTCTAACGGCGTAAGCCCGTAGTCCTCGTCAAGAGCAGTACAGATATGCCCCCGGCACCGGGCATAGAGATCGATGAGATCGTTTCCGCTCACTTCCCCGCGAAGTATCACATTCGGCGGGAGGTTCCTCCCGATCTTTTCCGCGTACGCGCTAGCATGATCTCCTTTTGCATATCCCCCCACAATGATCAACCGTTCTTCAGGCATCCGCCGGAATGCTTCTACCTGGAGTTCTATCCGTTTCTCCGGGTAGAGCCGGTTGACCGAGAGCCAAAAATCGCCATACTCATCGCACCGGTACCGTGCCGTATTAACCGGCGGATAGATGAGTTCGGCGTCCCGGTCGTGAAACCTGCGGACCCGGCCCTGCACGTTTTTTGAGATCGCGATGATACGATCGATGTACTTCACGGAGCGTTGGTCGATCTTTTTGTGAAAGAAAACCCAGGCCCGGAACATCTGCCGGGTGATGGGTCCTTGCCGGGAAACAAATGTCGTGTAAAGATCGTAAAATGCCCGGACCGGTGTGTAGCAGTACCAGAGATTGGGGTGGTGACGTCGGGAAGCCATATGGCTCCAGTTCCCGGTAAAAATAAAAAAATCATACTCTTTTGAAAAATCACATGCCCAAAAACGGGCCGCAGCCGAGATCTGTTTAAGAGGAGGAAATTTTATGGTTTTTCCAAGAGAGAGCACGCGGACAGAGGGATCGATCTTCACTACGGCATCGGTATCGGTTGTGATAATATCGGCGTTAAGGCACTTTGCCATCTCAAGAACAACGGTCTCCCCGCCGCCAATCGCACCGAAATAGTCATGGAAAATCGCAATCTTCACGGCCGGCTCACCTGTCAGTCGCCCTTCCACCACTTCTGCGGGAATTTTTTCGCGATAATTGCATCCCCTTCACCGGGGGCCTCAAGACCGGCTGCCCGGATATCGGCGTCCAGCATGATCCTGACCAGATCGCCGAATTTCACCTCCGGTTTCCAGCCAAGGGTCCGCTCTGCCTTTCCCGCATCGCCGATCAGGACATCCACCTCGGTTGGCCGGAAATACCGGGGATCTATCTTTACGTACTTGTCTATATCAAGATCCACATAGGCGAACGCTGCTTCGAGGAACTCCCGGACCGAGTGCGTCTCCCCGGTACCGATCACAAAGTCGTCCGGGGTTTCTGCCTGGAGCATCCTCCACATCGCATCCACATACTCGGGTGAAAATCCCCAGTCCCGTTTTGCATCAAGGTTTCCCAGAAACATATACCCGGCTTTCTTTGCCAGGATTGCGGCGATCCCCCGGGTAATCTTCCGGGTCACAAACGTCTCGCCCCGGCGGGGCGACTCGTGGTTGAAGAGAATCCCGTTTGTGGCAAACATGCCGTACCCTTCACGGTAATTGCGAACCATCCAGTACGCATACACCTTCGCGCACGCGTAGGGGCTTCGGGGGACAAATGCAGTTTCTTCGTTCTGCGGTGGATGGGCCCCGCCAAACATCTCGCTTGATGATGCCTGGTAGAACCGGATCGGGTTTCCGCTTCTCCGGATTGATTCGAGGATACGGGTGGTGCCAAGGCCGGTGACATTGCCGGTATATTCCGGGCTGTCGAAACTAACCCTCACGTGGCTCTGGGCGCCCAGATGATATACTTCGTCCGGCTTTATATTGTAGATAATATTTGCAATCTGCTCAGAATCCGAGAGATCCCCATAATGGAGAAAGAGGCGGGCGCCGGGTTCATGGGGATCCACATAGATGTGGTCGATACGGCCGGTATTAAATGTCGATGCTCTCCGTATCAGGCCATGGACTTCATATCCCTTTGAGAGAAGAAGCTCGGCCAGGTAGGAACCGTCCTGTCCGGTCAGCCCGGTGATCAGTGCTTTTTTCTGGTGTGCCATGTGTTAACCTTATTTTTATTTGAAGAAATTCCGCCCTTGCCCCTGAACCGTCAGGAGTTTTCAAAGCAGGGGGAGAAACAAATCATTTTTTCCCGGATGATAATTCCCGGCTGATCCGGTGATCCCAATAATCAAAGATAGATGCAAGACTCTGCTCAAACGGTATCACCGGCTCCCAGCCCAGGTCGCACCGTATCTTCTCGTTACTCCCGATAATACGGGGATTGTCGATTGGGCGGATCTGCGCCTGCTCCTCGCGCACCCCCACATTTACCCCCTTAAGATCCTCAAGCAGGGTCACGATCTCCCCAATGGTGCGGCCCGTGCCACTGCACACATTATAGACCTCTCCACGTTTTCCTTTTAAAAGAAGGAGGGCATAAGCGGCAGCGACATCATGCACGTCGACAAAATCTCGTACAATGGATCCGTTACCGATATGGATCACGGGGTCCTGGAGACCATGGGCAATTCTTGCAAACTGCCTGGCGATAGCGCTCACCACAAACCGGTCGCTCTGGCCCGGGCCGCAGTGGTTGAAGGATCGTGTGCAACAGATGTCAAGTCCGTATCCTTCAGCATAAATTTTTGCGAGCTGCTCCTGGGCAACCCGGGCCACCGCGTAGGGATTTGCCGGGTGCTGGGGAGTAGTTTCGGTTAATGGCAGGTTCTCGGCAGCGACAATCCCGTACTGCTCTGATGATCCTATCGAGAGTACCCGCGCACCGTTGTCGTTCTGCCGGACCGTGTCGATGATGTTTAAAAAAATGTTGGTGTTGTTCATAAACGAGAAGACCGGTGTCTTCCAGCTCTCAGCAACAGAGCTCTGGGCCGCCATGTGGATGATATACTCCGGCTCTATCTCTTCAAGAAGCGACTTGATAGAAGGAATATCAAGCAGGTCGGCCTGGTGGAAATGATGGTCATCCTGCAGTTCCGGGGCAGAGGGTACAAAATCCCATGCGGGTTTCGAGCGGCTGATACCGTGGATCTCGAATTCACTGGTATGATTTGCAAGGTAGGTGACAAGATGCCCCCCGACAAAACCGCTGATTCCGGTGATCAAGAGTCGCTTCATGCTGGTTTCCTGCATTGCATGAGAAAACGGGAGATGAACCCGGGGTAAATCTGTCTGGAATAACCCAAGTAATTTTCCCGTATCTTATATATTCATCATTTCCTTCACATGAACATTCGCGTCACCAAAAACGATATAGTCTGATTTTGTCTCCTGTTTTCTCTCCCATGGATTTATTGAATGAAACATCCATTATTTTCATACATCCGATAAGTCTCACGCAGGACAACCAATGACAACCCATTCAGAGGAATCCCCGGTCTATGTCTCGGTCATCCTCCCCGCGCTTGATGAAGAGCAGACGATCGGTGAATGCATCCGTAAGATCCAGGCCGTTTTCAGGGAGAATGCCATCAGCGGTGAGATCATTGTTGCGGATTCCTCCCGTGACAAAACACCGGAGATCGCACGATCTCTTGGCGCCCGGGTAATACGTCCGGAAAAAAGCGGGTATGGCAACGCGTACCTTGCAGCGTTCAAAGAAGCCCGGGGCCGGTATATCGTCATCGGCGATGCGGACGATACCTATGATTTCCGCGACATTCCCCGTCTGGTTGCCCCGCTCAGGGACAGTGCGGATTTCGTCGTAGGTTCGAGGTTCAAGGGCACCCTTCACCCTGGTTCCATGGCCGCCCTCCACCGGTATATTGGCAATCCCCTCCTCACCTGGATGATCAACGTGATCTTCGGAACGCATTTTTCCGACGCCCACAGTGGCTTTCGTGCGATTACCCGCGAGGCGCTGGACCGGCTGGAATTAAAAACCGGCGGGATGGAATTTGCTTCCGAGATGCTCGTGCTGGCCTCAAAGGCGGGGCTGAGGATTGCTGAGGTGCCCATCGATTATTACCCCAGGAGGACCCCTTCCAAGCTGCACAGTTTTGCCGACGGATGGCGCCATATCCGGTTCGTGCTCCTGATGAAACCGCTCCCGTTTATTGCCATCCCGGGTTTCCTCTTCTTTCTTGTCGGGCTGCTGCTGATGGGTTTTTTTGCCCTTGAAGGCGATGTCGAATCTTCGCATCTGCACCTGTTCATTCTCGGTGCGATCCTTGTCATGGGCGGCATGCAGGTGATCCTCTCGGGATTTTTGATGAAGACCTATTCGGTTGTCCACGGGTACGAGGAAAAGGCCGGGATCATCGTGGCCTTAATGCAGTACAGCAGCCTTGAAAAACTCCTTTTCCTGGGCGCGGCGCTGGTAGTTGCCGGGGTACTGGTGGGCCTCAACATCATCATCCAGTGGGTCGCGGTCAGTTTTGGTTTTCTTTCGGAGATCTCAACGGCTATTGCAGCCCTTGTCCTGATCGTCGGCGGCATCCAGCTCTTCCTCTTTGCCGTCTTCCAGAGCATGATGCTCTTAAACGAGACCAACGGCCATGCCTGAAAAGATTCGGATGAAGATCGCGTTTGTCTACGATGTCATCTACCCGTATGTCAAAGGCGGCGTGGAAAAACGGGTGTGGGAGATCGCGGTCCGGCTCGCGGCACAGGGCCACGAGGTCCACATCTTCGGTATGCAGTACTGGGACGGCGATCCACTCCTGGTAAAGGATGGCGTGACCCTGCACGGGGTCTGCCCGGCCCGCCCTCTCTATGCCCGCGGCAGGAGGACCGTGCGAGAAGCCCTGGTGTTTGGCCTCCGCCTCCTTCCCGCACTTGCCCCGTACCGGTTTGATATCATCGACTGCCAGCAGTTCCCCTTCTTCTCTTGTTTCCCGGCAAAGGCCCTTGCCAGGATCAGGCGGACCCCGCTTGTCATCACGTGGCACGAGGTCTGGGGAGATGAGTGGTACACATATCTGGGAAGGGGCACCGGTTTTCTCGGAAAAAGCATCGAGTGCCTGGTTGCGCGGCTCACCCCGCACGTGATCGCGGTCTCTCCCACAACGGCACGAAGGTTCATCACAATCGGTGGTACGCCACCTGCTGCGATCATCCCCAACGGGGTCGACATCCGGCGTATCGCAGCGGTTCCGGCTGCGCCGGATCCCTCTGACATCATCTTTGCCGGACGCCTGATCCGGGAAAAACATGTCGAGCTGCTGGTTGAAGCGTTTGCGATCCTCTCCGAATCACAACCGTCCCTCCGGCTCCGAATTATTGGTGACGGGCCGGAGCTGGGATCAGTGTGCGAGCTCATCCAAAAGAGAGGTCTTGGAAATCTGGTTGATATACTGGGCTTCGTGCAGGAACACGATGATCTTATCGCCCACATGAAAGCGTCAAAAGTCTGTGTCCTGCCATCCACCCGCGAGGGTTTTGGTATCACTGCTCTTGAAGCACTGGCCTGCGGCCTTCCGGTCGTCACTGTGGATCACCCGGCAAACGCGGTCCGGGACCTCATAACAGAAGAGACCGGGTTCGTGTGCGATCTCAGTCCCGGGGATCTTGCCCGGGCCGTCAGCGGGGCGCTCCAGCGATCGGGAAACATGCGGGAGCCCTGCATCGCGGCTGCGTCCGGTTATGACTGGGACCGCATCGCGGCGAAGTGCGAAGCATATTACCGATCCGCGATCGAAAAAACCGGCCGGGTATCCAGCGAATCTTCCTCATAGTCCGGGCACACCCGCAGACCTGTACGGTGAGTGGTCTCTATCGAAAAACCGGGAATGGATGTATTTTTCTGTTAATCAAACCCTGCAGATCATCCGCCGGTGGTATTCTCTTTAAGACCCCGGAAGATCTTTTGCCGCAGGTGAAGCTTGATCAACTCCTGTTCTCCAACTTCTTCCGTGCGTACCAGAAATATCCAAAGCCACACAGGGTGGCAATCGAGATCAGGTAGCCTGCTGCCGCAACTCCCCAGTCTACCTGTTCCGCTTCATACGTGGGTGTAAGGTTCTCCCGGACTTTCAGCAGGACTGTTGAACCAGCGGAATCCGAGAAGTATTTGTCAATCTCGAAATAAGCGGAATTATTGAATGCGTCAACACCTGCCTCGTTCAGGTCGGGATTCCACATCCCGGGATTATTCCCATGGTAAGGAATGACAATATAATTCACCCCATACTTCCGGATGAGATCCATTTTCTGGTTCACATCCGGGCTATTGATGATCGTGGCGCTGTCCGCTTCCCCTGTGTAATGCTGGCCGATCATCTGGGCAGATTCACCGCCAAGGATATGTATCCCGGAGAGTGCCGAGAACCAGAATCCCTGGACACTCGGGGGGGCCACTACCAGGCTGCCCGCGGGAAGTGTCTGCATATATTCCCCCATTGCTATATCGGAGGGATATCCCCACCGGACAAAGGTGGTATCCAGATGAACCGCTCCATACAGGGGGATAACCAGGAGCAGGAGGACCAGGTATCCCTTGAACCTGAACACCGGCATTTTCAGTGCATTAAGTTTGTCAATGATAAGAGCGATGACAAACCCAGCTACGATTAACAGCGCAATATCGAAGAACTGGAAGTACCGGTCCACCCACAGGATAGGGTAGAAAAGGTACGAACTAATAAGGAGAAACGAGACCGCAAGCCAGACCGTAAGGAGAACTTTAGAAAAGTCCCACTCCAGTTTCCAGGGCATTTTCCGGTAAAGCAGCAGTACACAGAGGCCTAGTACTATTGCAATTACCGTAGCGCTTGAGTAGGTCAGGAAGCTCGCGAGTGTCCAGGGCTGGTTGGTGAATGCTGAGATCTGGGGGGTGAGGATATCACCTGCAGCGACGCCAACGAAGCTCTGGATTCCGTGCCGCCATACGATCGGGAGCCAGAAAAATGCTAAGAGCACCGCCGTTATAAGGGGAATGAGGACGAGGGCTATCACTGCCTTCTTTTCACGGATACACCAGATAGCAAGGGTGATGAGGATAATAAGGAAGTAGACCAGTGCCGTCAGATAGCTTGCAAGAACGATCAGTGCAGACAGGATGGCAACAAGGAGAAGGTACCCGAATCTTTCCGTTTTAATAAACCGGATAAGAAACAGGGCGGCAAGGGGCATGAAGGTCATTGCCATGATCTGCGGGTAATAATTGACGTAACCCAGGATCTGGATCCTGCTTACCGCGATCAAAAACGCACTCACCAGTGCTGCAGTGGTGTTATTGAATAATTCCCGGGAAAGGAAATAGACCGCCAGGCAGAGTGCTGCCCCGGTCAGGACCGCAACCCATTCGGCAAGTACGACAAGGGAGATCCCGGAGATCTTATTGAGAAAGGCTACGGTGTAAGGAAAGAGGACCTGGTATTCGTAATATTCCCCCAGGTTGAAGTAGGCATTGAATTGCGGGACAAGGGGAAAAGAGTCGAGTGCTGCATGAGCATAGACAATATTTTTGCCCGGGTCGTAATGGTACGGAATGTTGGGGTCCGAATAAAACCTGATAAAAATGGCAAACAGGAAAATCGCAAGAAGGATGACGTATTCCTTTTTTATAAGCGTACTTTCGCTTCCGGCAGCGCGTTTTGACCGTGCTTTCTTGTCCTTCCCTGTTTTATCCATGGATCATCAGCTCGTTTTTTGGCCGTTCGTATTTACCGATTTTCATTTGTCGGCCCCGGTACACTCATAAGGTGAATCATCAGTCACCTGCATATTTTTGTACCTTACCCGACCATAGCACCGCTTACCACATCGTCTTCGGTAACATTGATGTACCGGTCAGTGCCGTCGATATGGTACGGGCCGGTGGCCAGGACGTCATAGGGATTCCCGGACTGGGAGTACGGAACAACAAACTCCCCATCATGGCTCTTCTGGCGGTAGACAAAGGTCCGGCCGGTGTTTGTCCGGATCGGGACTTCGATGATGCCGTTGCCGGCGATATGTGCCCCGTTGACGTACTCGAACACTTTTACCTCTTTTATCCCGGGCAGAGTGACCGGGGCTGCTCCCGAAAACATATGTACCGTTGCATCGTCAGGAGATTCATGGACAAGCCGGAAATGGTCCAGCGCCGGGACCGCTTCAAGCGAGCTGTTCGGGAGCGCGGCAAACACATTCGCGTACTCCCCGCCCGCCGGGACGCCTGCGCCCTCCGCGATGATGGGAGAACTGTTGTCCGGCTGCGAGAGGTCGAGAGGTTTTTCACCGGTGATTATGCGGGCATATCCTCCTGAGGGCAGCTGCTGGACCCGGTAATGGATATAATTGACCGTACCCGGTTTTTGAACCGAGCCATCAAAGTTCTGGAGCCGTACAACCATGGTCTGGAAATAGGCGGGGTCATACACGTACGCCGGCGATAATTCCTGTGACCCGCTGCCGCCCGGCACCATCAGCTCCGTGATGTATGGCGACACGTCCAGCGAGTTGTTCTCCCAGAGTACGAGGCTTGCGAAGTTGTCGACCGCGAGGTCGGAATCCGTGATCACGTATCTCCCTCCGAGGCCATGGAGGATATCGTCTGCCTGTGTCTCGTTTGTGCTCAGGTAGAATGCATAGGCCCCGGTGCTCCCGGCAAGATTGTCCTGGAACGGGTTGGTGATGGGAATACGATGGGAGAAGAAGGTGATCCAGTGCCCGGCACTCCATTCTGCAAGTATACCGTACGCTGTCGACGGATAGGAGAACGTGGTGGCATCGTACTGCTGGTAATAGTGAACTCCCGTTGAGGGTGTCCCGGATCCCAGCCAGGTTACCGTATCGACCCAGTCTGACGGGATCTCCCGGACGGGGTTATTGAACCCAAGATCAAGATCCTGGTACAGTGAGACCGCAAAGAGCGCAACCGCAAGGATAACAACCGCCCCTAAGCAGAATATCTTCGGGGCATCTGCACGGCTCTCCTCAGATCCGGCAGATTTCGCCTGCCTTTTTGCCTTGGTTGTCCTCTGCTGCCGGGAGTTTTTATCTGCGTCGCGACCCTTGTCGGTACCTGCCGGATTCTTTTGGAAAGAAAAGAGCGGGACAAGGGCACGCAGGGTGAGCGGCGAGCCGTCCTCTTTTTTCCACGTGAATGGCTCCGCGATGCAGATTGCACTCAAAAGGACGATGTTTACCGTGGAAAAATATTCAAACCGCTGGTACTGGAGGGTCAGAAGGATCATCCATGCCGACCAGACCAGAAGAAAGATCCATTCGGCCCGCCTTTCCTTTGCGCAATGATACCCAAGGATCAGAAAACCTCCGGCCGCCAGCACCAGGGCCACGTTGAAATAAGCCCATGCCAGGGGCAGGGAGAGCGGAGCCGTGTTCAGGACACCGGCGGAAAAATTCGGTGAGCCAAAGAGAAGGACCCAGGCCTGCTGCCCGATTGCCTGGAGGGGGGGCACGATCAGGGTTAGGATACCTCCCGCCACGGCAAGGACCACAAGGCAACCCAGGAACAGCCTGTTCTTTTTCTGCAGCACTGCAGAGAGACCATAAAGGACAATTGTACCTACCAAGAGAGTGAGGTTTACGTAAACGAGCCCGATCGAGTACGTGGAGATGGAGGTCCCCGGCTCTCTGATGCCAAAGAGGAGAAGGAGGATCGTTGTTACCGAGAGGGAGACAAGATTGAGCACCAGCAGCCGGTCCGACCGCCGGCCGGAAAGATGGTCGGATACTACCTGGACGAAGGTAAAAAGTGCAATAACTGCAAGGACAAGCAGGGTGGTGGTGGACGTGATAAGCGCTAGGAAGTAAAGGCCACCGGCCAAGGCGGCTAGCGCAACCGGGGCCACAAGGGTTTTTACGTCCCTGATATCCTCCATCTGCCATTTCACGAACACAAGGTAGTACAGGTATACAAGGAAAAAGAGGGTGACAAACAGGACCTCTCCTACGTGGTGGATCACCAGGCCAAAAGTTGTAAGGCTGTAAAAGGCAAGCGAGACCACCGACATAAGCGCAGCTGCAACAAGGCCGGTCCTCTGGTCCCATACCGTTTTTCCGACAAGGTAGATCACCGGGACCATGAGTGCTGCCATGAGCGGTGCAAGGCAGCTGGAAACCCAGACTATTGCTGTATGGGTTGTTGCACCGGTGATCAGGCAGAGCGCCGCTCCCATGAGCGGAAAGAGCGGGCCCCAGTCGAGGACTTTCCCGGTGGGGAATGCGGTCATCGGGTCAAACCAGTTGTACTGCGGGAAGGTGTGCACTGCCACCTCAATCTGCCGGAGGGTGTACCACGTATCCGTGTCCAGGGTATACAAAAAGCCCCCGTCCCTGACAAACAACGCCGGGATCATCCGGATAGCAAAGGCGATGGCCATAAACACCAGGAGAATAAGGAAGATCCTGTACCGGCTGTCTCTGCCCGCGGTGAATAACTTCATACTCAAGGTCCGTATCCGTTAATTGTCTTTGCCGTATATTATGCCGAAGTAAATAGTATTCTTGTCAGCGATCTAAATATCTTCCGAATGGAGTGAAAAGACAGGTACCCCGCAAACGGGATTGATGGATGGCGGGAAAAGCGCCTCTTTTGCCCTGTATGAATGTGTCAGGATTCTGTTTTCAGGTCACAAAAAATATGCCTGCTCCATATGCCTGCTCCGGTGGCGTGAAAGAAAACCTGTTGTTGTCCGTGAAAAATCCACAAGCCCCGGATCCGGTGATGAGTTTATCCAGGTACGGTTGTTCCTGAAACACGACCGCAACCAGTTTGGGTGTGCCCGGCTGCCGATGATGGACTCCATGCCGCATCCGGTGTTTCGCCGGTATGGCCCGTATGGAGCGGATCAAGGGCAGGATCAAGATGAATGTCTGGATCCACAAGGGCAATATCCTGAATCGTTATTACGTGGAATTTTCAAGGATGACAAGTGCGGTAGTAACTTCTAAACCGGCCCGCAGGCCAGGTGGTTCCGGCGCCAAACGATTACCTGTCATGCTGCCGGTTGCACCTGTTTCCCGATAATCTTTCCAAAACCGGAAAGACCGGGTGTCCCCGTGTCGCCCGGTGACGCTTCTATTGGCAGTAAAAATTACTGGAGTTTGATATACGCTTTCTGAGCCTCAGTTCCCAGACCAATCCCGCTTGACAGATCTGCCGGGCAGAGCGCGCTGTTACAGTTGGCATCGGGGGCGTCCCCCTGTAGCATGAAGTAATAGGTCCCCGAGGGCAGGCTGCTGATATCCATGCTGTGGCTCTCTGTCAGGTTCCCGGAGGTTTTGGAGATCGACCAGACTGGTCCGGCAACCCAGTGGGAGTTATCTGTGGAGTACCAGAGGATTTCCTGGGCGGTGTAGTTCCCAGGGTACGTTATGTTCCACTGAAGGGGCAGCGTGGTTGTATAGGGTGGTGCCTGGGTTACCTGGAAATTCGTGATGTTTATCTGCAGGTTTGAAACGCCCATATTCGACTCATTACCTACTACCGTGACTGGATTACAAGTAACGTTCTCTGTATCCACACCATCATTGAATACCATTTGTGAATTGTTACCACACGGGTTCCATATCCCCTGCTCTGTTGCCTTTAACGTGAAGGTCGCGTTCCAACGATCATTAAGATACATGGTTCCCACATTGAAATCCAGCTGATGGTTTGTATTCCAGTCTGTTGTCTGATCAGTGATGTTGGTGATGTCATCCTGCCAGGATATTGATGTGGAATTATTCGGAGGACTATCCGGGCTATAGACGTATTCAAAGGGTTGTGTTGTCCCATCATAGGCAACACTGAGATTTTTGAACTTTATTGACATCGTAGTATTAACCCCGGCGGGGGCTTGTATGGCATCCTCAATCAATTTCATCATCTGTACCAGGTTGTTATCATTCCCGTCGTAGTAGTTGTTGGGGTTCTGCGTAATCGCCTGGAGCGTGGCTTTATCAACCTGGCTGTTAATGGGATATCCTACGGCATAGATAGTAATTCCTTTGGCTGCTGCTACCTGCCCCGCATAGATAGCTGCGTTAATAGAAGTATCACTCTCATCCTCCCAACCAAGATATGATCGTGGATACCAATCAGACGGCCAGTAGGATTCAGTGGATCCATTTGCGAGAGGTGCCATCATCGGTATTCCATCCCCCATAAGAACAATATAATGAGTGTGGAGCGGGAAGGGATTATTTGCCAACAACTGCATTGCTGCATTGATCCCCGCCGCGTAATCAGTACCTCCCAGGTACCCGTAGTTGGAAATGGTAGCTTCAAGAGGCATGCCATTATGCAATTCGGATTGGTGATCAACTAGCGAGGGATAATCGATTGATGCATCGGAGTATGAGTTAAAATAATAATACGGGGGATTTTGGGTCCAGGGATACGCACCCGGGAGAAAGCCCTCGTAGTCTGGAACTATGATATTATGTGAATCCTGTGGTGTATTCCACAACGTGGGATTAACCAGGCACCAGTCTGTTTTACCAGCATATGGGTTAAATAAGGCGTGATTATTTGGATACGTGAGATTTTCCTGATCCTGATAGAGATTATAGGCATCGTTGCTGTACATATGCGGGTTGTCGCCAAATGAGACCAGACCTATCCATGTCGTGTCATTTGCATTCTGGATAAAATAATTATCTGCATCCTGCGTCTCAGCGAAGAGACCGCTGCCTCCAAGCCCTCCCGCAAGATCACTGACGATAACGACATCTATCGGCTTATGATCCAGTTTATAACCATCCCCCAAAAGTGATATCGTGACATTTACGGTTCCATTGATGGGAACTACCGAATTATCTACCGATGTCGTTACTTTGAGGTAAGGATAGTTCTTCCATGTCAGCGGGATAGTCTGCGATAAACCATTCCACTTTGCAGTCGCAGTCGTTGTACCGGTTGCAGTCGCCGAAAAAAGGCCATAATAGTTGTCCGAGGTATTGAACCCTCCGGGAACGAAGGTTACAGTTGCATAGCCATTGCTGTCCGAGACCGCTGTTGTTTCCACGAGATAAGGCATTGTAGAATTATATACCGTATCATAGGTCGGGGAAGCAATGGTGAAGCTAACGCTCTGCCCGGCTACCGGATTGCCCATGACATCCATTATTTTTGCAGAGAGGGTGGCAGTAGACGTAGGATCCGCGTCCAAACTGGGCATTGTGGCAGGATCGGCAGAAAATATCATGTTTACAGGTGCGTTGCTGTAGAAGTTGACGGTATCATTGCAGGTTACTGAACTGTTGGCAACTGCTGTTGCCGTGATCGTCACATTTCCCGCAGTCGTGTGCGGACCATAGTTGAAGGCAATGCTCCCCACGCTATTTGTCGAAATATATTGATCTGGATCTCCAAAACTCGTGTGAATCTTGACGGTCTGGTTTGCCGCAGGGTTGTTGAAACGATCCTTGAGGGAAAATATAAATGTAAAAAGGTGGTCGGATGCCCCATCCGCCTCTACTGGGATAATCGGTGTCACCGCATACGTCATCGAATATGGCACGCCATTGGTAACACTGATGAGGTATTCATAATCAACATGTTGCCCGTTGATCTGGTCTCCATTGATCCAGTAGTTCGAGAAATATAATGCGATGATATTCTCCCCGGCAGATTCGTCGGTCAGGATATTTGTGGCAATTGCCCCGTTCTGATCCGGCTGCAGAGTCAGGGATTGAGAGAGTGTACCATTCACATTGAATGCAGCGGTATGTGTTGGCGACGAACCCATCAGGAGATTAACATACTGAGGATTATACGGGTTCCGGTTATCGATCGGGTTTCCCCACTTGTCTGTAAAGGTGGCATTGAATGGCGTGATCGTGGCAACTGTTACCTGAGTCTGGTAATTGAACGCCGCATTATACGGGATATCATGATCGATATTCAGAATACAGCTCTTCTGGACAGAGGTGCCATTGGTGGAGATGGTTGCTGTAATCAATACGGAGCCGCTTTTTGTTCCTGCGGTAAATGTGGTGTTTGCCAATCCATTTGAGTCCGTTGTTGAACCCATTGAACTGAGCGTTCCCAGAGTCGTTGTGTTGAGCGCCCATATCACCGTTGCTCCGGGCAC
>Ga0326728_10009043_pt1 | contig 24241 bp, 24 predicted proteins | sample MB3enrmetagenome_FD_207602 | JGI IMG/M metagenome (GOLD analysis project Ga0326728, IMG submission 207602) | Lab enriched peat soil microbial communities from McLean, Ithaca, NY, United States - MB31MN | ecosystem: Environmental > Terrestrial > Soil > Wetlands > Peat | place: USA: New York... | reverse complement strand
GCGGAACAGATCGCAGCCCCCATCCGCTGTGGCGTAGAGGTAAAGGCGCTTCACACGAAGTCCGACGGCTCCGGATTCCGTGCGGATACGTCCGAGGGCGCTATCGAAGCCACCAATGTCGTCGTCGCCACCGGGCCGTTTCAACGACCGGTCGTCCCCACCGTGGTTCCGGCCGGTACAGGGATCGCGCAGATCCATTCCGCCGCCTACCGCAATCCCGGCCAGTTGCGCGAGGGGGCGGTTCTGGTGATCGGAGCCGGCTCGTCGGGGGTGCAAATCGCTGATGAGCTTGTACGCGCGGGAAGGCGCGTCTACCTTTCGGTCGGCCCGCACAACCGGCCTCCTCGGCGCTATCGTGGACGCGATTTCGTCTGGTGGCTGGGGGTGTTGGGTGAGTGGGATGCCAAGGTCGTCTCTCCCGGTACGGAGCATGTAACGATCGCCGTGAGCGGTGCCAATGGCGGCCACACTGTCGACTTCCGGGACCTTGCCGCACGCGGCATTACGCTGTTGGGCAGCACGGAAACCTACAAAGATGGTGTAATGCATTTTTTGCCTAATCTTGCAAAGAATATTGCTCAGGGCGACGCCAACTATCTGTCGGTGTTGGACGCGGCCGACGCCTATGTCGCCCAGAAGGGCCTCGACTTGCCCGACGAGCCTGAGGCCCGCGAGATTGCGCCCGATCCGCAATGCGTGACCAATCCCCTTTTCCAGTTGAACCTGGCCGCCGCTGGAATCACGTCGATCATATGGGCGACGGGCTACGCCCTTGATTTTGGCTGGCTAAAGGTTAACGCCTTCGATGAAAAGGGTCATCCGGTGCATCAACGTGGTGTTTCAGCAGCGCCCGGACTTTACTTCCTGGGGTTGGCTTGGCTGTCGCGAAGGGCTTCGCCGTTCATCTGGGGCGTCTGGCACGATGCCGAATATCTTGCGGGCCAAATAGTTGCTCGCAACACGGGCCTCTAGGCCGCGGCGCTCGGGTTGGGTGACCTCATATCTTTTCCAGCACTGGCAGCGCAGATTTATGGCCCCAAAAGTTGGATTTTTGGGTTAGTCCAGCGCGGCAGCACCGCAATCATTTTATGGGTGCATCGTCCAGGCGGCCTGTTAACAGGCTGGTCGACTCGGGGGCCGCCTCAGGAACCGTCACGGGCCCCACGGCGGTGCCGATGCGAGTTCGTTCGTCGCTGGCCAACAAGGCGAGACGCTCGGCCAACGCGCGGCGAGCTACGCGGAGAGCCGCTGCAAATCCGGGATCTTGTAATGTCATCGTGATTCCTATGGTGATGATTCCCTGTTCATATGTCGGACGCCCGGGCCACCCTACACTCATTCCGCACCGATTGATGCTTCAGAAAGCCCATCATGTGGGATTCGGCGCACGGGCGCAGAAGTTGCAGCGCATCGCAGCGCCCATGGTCGGAGGTATGATGACTGCACCCGGTCGGCTGTCATCTCAAGTCAAGATTCACCACGGAGTCAAAAAACTATGATCACGACGAAGACCCTACGGCGCGCAGCGGCATTGGCCGGTATCGCCGCCACATTGCTGGTTGCTGCCTCCCAGGCCAGCGCCCAGGCCAAACTCGAAAGCACGACGCCCAAGGCCGAGTCGACCGGCAGCTCACCGGATATGATCATGGTGCACTTCAATGAAGGCATCAACACCAAGCTTTCCAGCCTGAAGGTGACCATGGGCGATGGCACCGCCGTTTCGGTAATGTCCATGAATGATACGAAGGACTCCGCGACGTTATCTATCATGCCGAATACGACGCTAAAGGCGGGCATATACAGAGTGATTTGGAGCGTGGTGTCGGACGACGGACACAAGACGCAGGGCACGTTTAGCTTCACGGTCCAATAGCACACCAATAGAAGGTCGCCTGACCCTCACTCATTTGCCGATCCCGCTATCCGGCGACGCTGTGGCTCGTCATGTCATATCTTCCGCGCCGCAAGCGGACGCGGCGGAGTTCTTGCAGACGCCCCAGCCGCGATGATGTCGCATCGCCCCCGCCCTCCGGTATCATCGGACCATGGCTAGAGACTATCTGGGTAACCCGGTGACCGTACGGCGGGAGACTACGTTGCTTGCCGTCAATGATTTCATTGAGGGCTACCTGGCTTATGAGACGCGGGCGGAACGCATCCTGGGCGCCGCGGACGCGGATCCGGAATCGTGTCTGGCCAATGCGTACGCGGGACTCTTGTGGATGCTACTCGAAGCGCCGGAAGGGAGCGGGCATGCGGCGAAATATCTGGCCGCCGCGGACGTTGCGGCGCCGGCCGCGACGCGACGAGAGCAACTCAACGTCGCCGTACTGCGCGCCTGGATCGCCGAGGATATCGCACTGACCTTACGACTCTGCGATCAGGTGTCGGATGAATTCCCACGCGATCTTGCGATCGTCAAGATGCATCAGTATTTGGAGTTCAATCGCGGGCGCTCGCCGGAGATGCTGCGGGTTGCGTTGAAAATCATAGCGGCAAACGCGGAAATGCCGTATGTGCACGGCATGGCGGCCTTCGCTTATGAACAATGCCAACTGCTCAACGAGGCGGAAACCGAGGCGCGTGCGGCGCTCGCCTTGCGGCGCAAGGAGCCGTGGGCGCAGCATGCGCTCGCGCACGTGTTGCTGACCCGCGGTCGCATCGACGAGGGTGCGCAGTTCATGGAGGAAGTGGCGGATACCTGGACCGATCTGAACTCGTTCATGGTTACGCACAACTGGTGGCACCTGGCGCTGTTCTATCTCAGTCAGGGCCGCGATAGCGAGGTGCTGGATCTGTATGATCGTCAAATCTGGGGCGTCGCCAAGAGTTATTCGCAGGATCAGATCGGCGCAGTGTCGCTGTTGACACGATGCGAGATCGCCGGCGTCGACGTGGGCTCACGTTGGCAGGATCTCGCCGATCACCTCGAGGCACGTGCGCACGATACGTTGCTGCCTTTCTTGACGCTGCACTACTTATACGGCCTCGCGCGGGCGGGACGCGCGCAGGCCGATACGCTATTGGAATCGGTACGACGACATGCCGAATCCGCCTCCCCGCAGGCTCGCGCGGTCTGGCGCGAGGTTGCGCTGCCCGCATGTGAAGGCCTATATGCCTACGCTCGCCATGATTATGATTTGGTCTGGCGGCATTTAGGCGCGGCGCTGCCGCGGATGCTGGAGGTGGGCGGCAGCCGCGCGCAACGCGATTTGTTCGAGCAAATATTGTTGGACGCGGCAATCCGCAGCGGTCGCTCGACAATCGCTCAGCAATTGCTGGAGCAAAGGCGCAGCGCCGAACCACACGGTGTTCCCGTCAACAACGCGCTGGCTGCGGTGTACGCCGACCTAGGCTTGCCGGGGTTGGCGGAGCAGGCTCGGCAACGTGCGACGATCACCCGCTCGCGCCATTTCCGTTCCACTTAGTCTCCTGCCGTGTCCAGCGACCCGACGGAAAACCTGCTCAAAGCCATCGAAGGCCGACGCGAAGAACTCATCGAATTGACGCGCCAGTTGATTCGCTTTCCGACGGTGAACCCGCCTGGAGAGGCATATCGGCCGTGTGCGGAGTTCGTCGGCAGGCGGTTGCAGTCGCGTGGATTCGCGGTCGAGTATGTACATGCCGAAGGTACGCCGGGCGACAGTGAATCGTACCCCCGCATCAATGTCATCGCCCGGCGCGAGGGGACGTCCAGCGGCCCGTGCGTTCATTTCAACGGTCATATCGACGTCGTGCAGACGGGCGACGGCTGGAGTCTGGATCCGTTTGCCGGCGTGGTCAAAGACGGCAGAGTATACGGGCGCGGCGCGTGCGATATGAAGGGCGGTCTCGCGGCGTCGATCATTGCGGTCGAAACGCTGATCGATTCGGGTGTGAATTGGCCCGGAGCGTTGGAGATTTCCGGTACGGTCGACGAAGAGTCCGGCGGCTACGGCGGCGTCCACTACTTGGCGGAGCGCGGATGGTTCTCGGCGCCTCGCGTCGATCACGTGATCATCCCCGAACCGCTCAACGTCGATCGCGTCTGCATCGGCCATCGCGGCGTGTGGTGGGCCGAGATCGAAACGCACGGCCGGATCGCGCATGGGTCCATGCCGTTTTTGGGTGATTGTGCCGTGCGTCACATGCATGCGGTCATCGAGCGCTTCGAGCGCGAACTGTACCCGAAGCTCGCAGCGCGGCACACCGACATGCCCGTGGTGCCGCCGGGCGCGCGCCACTCCACTCTCAACATCAACTCGATCCACGGCGGTCAAGCCGAACAGCAAAGCGGGTATCCCACGGCATGCGTGCCGGACTCCTGCCGGATGGTCATCGATCGCCGGCTGCTGATCGAGGAGAGCATCGATAGCGTCAAGAGCGAAGTGTCGGCAATCCTCGATCAACTCGTCGCAGAGCGCGCCGAATTCCGCTACAGCATTCGGGACCTATTCGAAGTGCGGCCCAGCATGAGTGACCGCAACGGTCCGGTAGCTCGCAGCACCGCGGCGGCGATCCGCAGGGTCATCGGACGGGATCCGGAATTCATCTGCTCGCCCGGTACCTACGACCAGAAGCATATCGATCGGGTCGGCAAATTGCGCGACTGCATCGCCTACGGTCCGGGAATTCTCGATCTCGCGCATCAGCCCGACGAGTACGTGCTGATCGAGGATATGGTGAAATCCGCGCAAGTGATGGCGCTCGCCGCGTGGTCGTTGTTGCACCGGGCCGCATGATACGAGCGTCGCCCGGATGGGCCGCGCTGCTGGCGTCGCTGCTGTTGACCTCGATCGCCGCACCCGGCGCGCGAGCCGACGCACCCGGCGTGCAGGCACCGGATCGCGTAACCATCGGATTGCAGCTCGAGCCGCCGATTCTCGACCCTACGGCGAATCCTGCGTCCGCCATTTCGGAAGTGCTTTACGGCAATGTGTTCGAGGGACTGGTGCAATTCGCCGCGGATGGATCTGCGGTCCCCAAGCTCGCCGCATCGTGGGAGATTTCCGCGGATGGATTGTCCTATGTGTTCCACTTGCGGCAGGGCGTGCACTTTCATGACGGTAGTGGCTTCGACGCCGGCACGGCGAAGTTTTCGTTGGACAGGGCGATCGCTCCCGGTTCGGCGAATCCGCAGAAATCGCGCTTGAGTGCGATTCGCGCCGTCGAGATCGCAGGTCCGTTTACACTGCGCATTGTGCTGGAGCACAGGTCCGGAGGACTCCTGCAGTCGCTTGCCTTCGGAGCGTTCGTCATGGTTTCCCCGCAGTCCGCCGCTAACAACGCCGTCGTTCCGATCGGCACGGGCCCCTATCGTTTCTCGGCCTGGCGGCGCGGCGACTCGGTCACCTTGGTGCGCAGTCCGGACTATTGGGGGACTGCGGCGCGACTGCGCGAAGTGTCGTTCAAGTTCATTGCGGATCCGACCGCGGCATATGCCGCGCTGATGGCGGGCGACGTCGACGCGTTCTCCAACTACCCCGCTCCGGAGAGCTTTGCGCAGTTCGCCGCCGATCCGCGCTTCGCGGTGTTCGTCGGGTCCACCGAGGGCGAGACGGTGTTGGCGCTGAACCACCGCAACCCGCCGTTTCGCGATCTACGAGTGCGTCGCGCGATTTCCTACGCACTCGATCGGCGCGCGATCATCGACGGCGCCATGTACGGCTACGGCACGCCTATCGGCAGTCACTTCCCGCCGCATGATCCGGCCTACGTGGATCTTACGGGCGTCTATCCGCACGATATGGCGAAGGCGAAGGCGCTGCTCGAGCAGGCGGGCTATGCCCACGGTTTTGCGGTCACATTGAAGCTGCCGCCGCCGAGCTACGCGCGGCGCGGCGGGGAAATCGTCGCCGCGCAGTTGGCGCAGCTCGGCATTCGAGTGAGCATCCTGAATCTGGAGTGGGCTCAATGGCTCGACCAGGTATTCGCCCGGCACGACTTCGATATGAGCATCGTGACCCATATTGAACCGATGGACTACGACATCTATGCGCGCGATGACTACTATTTCGGGTACTCGAATCCCGAGTTCAAGGCGCTGGTCGCGGCGCTCGATGACAGCATCGAGGCGGCGCAGCGCCGCGAGCTATTGCAGCGGATCCAGCGCAAAATCGCCGCCGACGCGGTGAACGGGTTCTTGTTCCAATATCCGAGGCTCGATATCTGGAACGCTCACTTACACGGGTTAGGACTCGACAATGTATTGGGAGTGGTCGACCTGAGCCGTGCCTACGACGATCGGGCCGCTTCGAGCGATGAGGTACCGGTTGCGCGGGTCACGCGACCCCAGTCGTTCCGCTTCCTGGGCGCGGTGCTGGCGGCGGGGGCGTTGACGTTGCTGGCGGCGGCGGGCCGCCGCTTCGGCGCGGCCTATCTGCTGGAGCGGTTGGGGGCACTCGTCTTGACCCTGTTGGCCGCGACCGCGATCGTGTTCGTCTTCGTGCAGGTGGTGCCCGGCGATCCCGTGCGCTATATGATGGGACTGCACGCGGATCCAGACACCATGGCGGCACTGCGCCACCAACTGGGCCTCGACAGCGCTCCCGTGCACCGCTATTTCCTGTGGCTTGCCGGGCTGGCGCATGGCGATTTCGGCCTCAGCTATACCTACCGCATCCCGGTCGGCGCGCTGGTCGGCGAGCGCTTGCAGGTTTCTTTGCCGCTGGCCGTGTATGCGTTGCTGCTCTCCACCGCGGTCGCATTTCCGATCGGCTTGGCGGCCGCCGCAACGCGCGGCCGGGCGAGCGACCTCGTGTTGACCGGAGTTACGCAACTGGGGTTGGCGGTGCCCAATTTCTGGTTGGGAATGCTGTTGGTGCTGTTGTTTGCGGTGGGACTGCACTGGGTGTCGGCAGGCGGATTTCCGGGCTGGGACGCCGGCTTCTGGGTCGGCGTACGGGCGCTGACGCTGCCTGCAATCGCGCTTGCCATGCCGCAAGCGGCCGTTCTGGCGCGCGTCCTGCGCGGTGCGCTGATCGATACGTTGAGTGAAGACTACATTCGTACCGCGCGCGCGAAGGGCGCGGGCGGCAGACACGTGCTGTGGCACCACGCATTGCCGAACGCTCTGGTCCCGGTGTTGACCATCATCGGCATGCAGTTCTCCTTCCTGCTGGCCGGCGGCGTGATCATCGAGAACGTGTTTTTCCTGCCGGGGCTCGGACGTTTGATATTCCAGGCGATCGTGCAGCGCGACTTGATGGTGGTGCAGAGCGTCGTGGTGATTCTGGTGTTTGTGGTGGTGATGGTGACGTTCGTGGTGGATCTTGCCTATGTCTTGGTCAATCCGCGGTTGCGTACTGCGGGCCCCCCATGAGTGATTCCGCCCCGCGGAATCTCGGATTCTTCGTCGGAGCGCTCATCACGCTGAGCTTCTTCGGCATGGCCGTGGCCGCACAGTATTGGACGCCGTATGACCCCACCGTGCTGTCAATCGTCGAGAAGCTGCAGCCGCCGAGCTTGTATCATTGGTTCGGCACCGATCAGCTCGGACGCGACGTGTTGTCGATGGTGATGGCGGGCGCCAGGAACTCCGTCGAGGTGGCGTCGGTCTCGGTGATCATCGGCGTGTTACTCGGTGTGCCGCTCGGCCTCACCGCCGCCGCGCGTCGCGGCGTCATCGACGAAGTGATCATGCGCGGCAATGACGTGGTGTTTGCCTTCCCCGCGCTCCTTCTCGCGATTTTGATCACAGCGGCACTTGGTCCCGGCGCGATCAATGCCGTAGTGGCCATCGGTATCTTCAACATTCCGGTTTTTGCGCGCGTCACGCGCGGCGGCGCACTGCAGTTATGGACGCGAGACTACAGTTTGGCCGCGCGGGCCGCGGGCAAGGGACCCTTGAGGATTTCCGTAGAGCATTTTTTGCCGAACCTCGTCGGACTGTTGGTAGTCCAGGGCACGATTCAGTTTTCGCTCGGTGTGATCGCCGAGGCGGGCCTGTCCTACGTCGGGCTCGGCGCGCAACCACCCGACATCAGCTGGGGACGGATGCTCAACGAGGCGCAAACTCTGACCGCGTTGGCGCCGTCGCTGGCATTGTTTCCGGGCTTTGCCGTATTGCTGTTCGTGTTGGGGCTGAACCTCTTGGGAGACGGATTGCGGCGGCGGCGGGAGAGGGCGCCGTGAGCGTGCCTGCGCTCTTGGAAGTCGACGCGTTGAGCGTGTCGATCGGCGCCGCCGAAATCCTCAAGAACCTGTCGCTCGAGGTCGGGGCGGGCGAGATCCTCGGCTTGGTCGGCGCCTCGGGATCGGGGAAGTCGATGACGGCGCTGGCGATCATGCAGCTGCTGCCGCCGCACGCCCAACTGCGCGGCGCGGTGCGCCTGCGCGGCGATCCGCTCACCGGCAAGAGCGAGGCGGCACTGCGCGGAATTCGCGGCCGCGACATCGGTATCGTGTTTCAGGAACCGATGACTGCTCTGAATCCATTGATGCACATCGGCGATCAGGTGGCGGAGACGGTTCGGCTGCATCGTTCGGTATCCGCGGCCGAGGCGCGAATTCTGGCTCGCGAGGCGCTCGATTTGGCCGGACTGCGCGGCGCGCAGGGCGCGCTCGAGCGACTGCCGTTCGAATTGTCCGGCGGACAGCGGCAACGCGTGGCGATCGCGATGGCCGTGGTTTTGGCTCCGGCGCTGCTCGTGGCCGATGAACCGACCACCGCTCTGGACGTCGGCACACAGGCGCAGGTGCTGCGGCTGCTGCAAGATCTAGCGCATCGGCGCAACATGGGTTTGATCTTGATCACCCATGATCTGGCCGTGGTCGCGCAAGTGACGGACCGATTCGCGGTGATGCGCCAGGGTGAGATCGTCGAGCAGGGCGCGACCGGGCAGATGCTCGGCCAGCTGCGCCATCCGTACGGCAGAGCCTTGCTGGCGGCCGCGGACTTGAAGCCCAAGCGCAGCGTGCCGGTACGTGAATCCGCGCCAGTGGTGCTGCAGACTCAGGGGATCGTGCGCGACTATCCGCGCCGCCGGCGCTCGCTGTGGCACGCGGCTGCACCGCTGCGGGCGGTGGACGGAGTCTCATTGTCGATCCGTGCGGGCGAGACCGTGGGTCTTGTCGGCGAATCCGGCTCCGGAAAATCCAGCCTGCTGCGGGTCATTCTCGCACTCGAAACACCGCAAGCAGGCGAGGTCAGGGTGCTGGGTGAGACGTTTTCGACGGCGCGCGGCGCAACCTTACGTCGCCTGCGCCGCTCGATCCAGGTCGTGTTCCAGGATCCTTACGGTAGTTTCGATCCCGAGTGGTCCGTCGAGCGGCTGATCGCAGAACCGTTTTACTTGCTGGATGCGCCGCCGGCCGCGGCGGAGCGACGCCGCAAAGTCGCGAAGGTCCTCGAGCAGGTGGGCCTGTCGGCAAGCGATGCACGGCGTTATCCGCACGAGTTCTCTGGCGGTCAGCGGCAACGCATCGCGATTGCCCGCGCCTTGATCACCGAACCCGCGGTCATCGCGCTGGATGAAGCGGTATCGGCGCTCGACGTATTGGTGCGCGCGCAGATACTCGAACTGCTCGCGGAGCTGGCCGATCGGCTGAAGCTGGCGTACCTGTTCGTATCGCACGATCTGCACGTCATCAGATCCATCACCGACAGCGTTTACGTGATGCAGCAGGAGCGAATTGTCGAACACGGACCGACACAAACCGTATTCGAGGCGCCGCGTCATGCCTATACCCAGGCGCTGATCGCTGCGACGCCTACGTTATGAGCCTCGAGCGCACCTACCGCCCGAGCGACAGTGTGGCGATCGCCCGGGACAGGGGTCCGGGCAGGTCCGTTAGCGGAGCCGGACAGCGGAGCGTCGCGGCCGAACGGCCGGGCCCTGATCTGATCTAGGTCCGTGGGGGTCCACTAGCCTCGGTCCGGCGCTCGCCCACGCGACGCATTTCGCACAGCGGGCGCAAGCCATGCCATCTTTTCAGTTCCGTGCAAGTGCCTAGGGGATGTTCTCACGGCGCTTCGGCTTGGCCGTATTGGCGGCCGAGCGCAATCGGGGTTCAATGGCCACTCGAAGGTGCCCGAACATGAACAAGATCGATTTTGCAAAACGCCGTGCGGAGATGGTCGAGCGCTATATAGCCCATCGCGGCGTACGCGCAGCGGTAGTGCTTGCGGCAATGAAGGAGGTGCCGCGCGAGCGCTTTCTTCCCGAGGAAATGCATGAATTTGCCTACGAAGATACACCGCTTCCCATAGCCGAGGGGCAGACGATCTCGCAGCCGTATATCGTCGCGATGATGACCGAGGCATTAGAGTTGCAAGGCGGTGAGAAAGTGCTCGAGATCGGCACCGGCTCAGGCTATGCCGCTGCGGTCCTGTCGCGAATTGCGAAAGATGTTTACACGGTTGAGCGCATCGGTCAGCTCGCGGAAAAATCGGCCGCGACACTGGCGGAGCTAGGTTACCGGAATGTGCACGTACTGCACGGCGATGGCACCCGCGGCTGGCCAGACCACGCTCCCTATGATGCGATCGTTGTGGCAGCCGGTGGACCGCAAGTCCCGGAATCTCTGAAGGCGCAACTTAAGATCGGGGGTCGGTTGGTAATTCCGGTGGGAGCCGATCGGCGACTGCAGGAATTGGTGCGTGTGATCCGTCTGAGCGAACACGAATACACCACGGAGGAACTCGCAGATGTCCGCTTCGTTCCGTTGGTAGGCGCGGAAGGATGGACTCCGCAAGAACAACGCTCCGCTCAAACGCTTGATGGCACTCTGGCGCAGGCGATTGCAAAATCCGGCGAGAAATTCACTTCGATCGAATCCGTGAAGCTCGGCCCGATGTTGAAGAGAATCGGGGATGCGCGCGTCGTGCTTCTGGGTGAGGCAACGCATGGGACCTCGGAATTTTATCGCATGCGCGAGCGGATCTCGCGTGCGCTGATCCAGCACCACGGCTTCTCCTTTATCGCCATTGAAGGCGATTGGCCGGATGCTGCGCGGATCGATCACTACATCCGGCATCGCGAATATCCTCCGTCGGAGTGGACTGCATTCGCCCGTTTTCCGGTGTGGATGTGGCGCAATCGGGAGGTGCGAGAGTTTGTCGATTGGCTTCGATCCCATAACGCGGGCGCCACCCCGGATGACAGGGTGGCTTTCTACGGACTCGATCTCTACAGCTTGTACAACTCGATTCAATCAGTCCTAAATTACCTCGATCGCGTTGATCCCAAGACCGCGGCAGTGGCGCGCCAACGCTACGGATGCCTGACTCCGTGGCAGTCGGACCCCACGGTCTATGGGCAGGCGACGTTGACCGGGCAGTACCGGACCTGTGAGCAGGAAGTCACGTCGATGCTGTCAGATCTAATGCAAAAGCGCAGGGCCTATGCGGAGCATGATGGGGCGCGGTTCTTGGACGCGATGCAGAACGCCCGACTAGTCGCCAACGCTGAGCGCTATTATCGGACCATGTACTACGGCTCACGCGCGTCCTGGAACTTGCGCGATAGCCACATGTTCGAAACCTTGAAAAACCTACTGAGCTTTCACGGACCGCACAGTAAGGGAATCGTTTGGGCGCACAACTCGCACGTTGGGGATTCCGCGGCGACGGAAATGTCCGCTCGCGACGAATACAACATCGGCCACCTCTGCCGACAGGAGTTCGGCGACGCGAGTTATTCGATCGGCTTTGGTACAAACAGCGGTACTGTTGCGGCGGCCTCGAACTGGGACGAACCGATGCAGGTCAAAACAGTCCGGCCGGCGTTGCCCAGAAGCTACGAGCGGCTATGCCACGAAACTGCCGAACCGTGCTTCCTACTTCCGCTGCGAGATGCTCCGCGGGCGCTCTCGGCGGGATTGTTGCAACCCCGGCTCGAACGAGCGATCGGCGTCATCTACCGGCCGGAAACCGAACTTCAAAGTCATTATTTTGAAGCAGTGCTGCCGCGTCAATTCGATGAGTACATTTGGTTCGACGAGACGAAGGCGGTGACCCCGCTGCGCAGCGAGGAGCTCAAGGGTCTCCCCGATACCTATCCGTTCGGTCTCTGAACTCTGTCACCGCATCCGGCGTCTGCGTGGAAAGTCGACTCACGATAGGCGGATTTCTAGCTGCTGTGCTCGGATGCGGCATGGTGTGGTCATGTGCGCCGGTTAGATAACACTGGCCCCACAATGAAAAGAAACCGCGAACGCATCGACACGATGATCGATGCAGGTCTGGATGGCTCGGCAGCCATGCGGTAATATCAGCCGCTATGACTGTTAAGAGATACACCCCAATGGCCTGCTACTTCACACCGCGCCAAACGGCAGCGCTGCGAAAGTTGAGCAAGGCAACCGGTGCTCCGGTCACCCATTACGTGCGGCTGGCCGTTGATGAATTTCTAATGCGACACGGAAAGAAAAAGCGCAGTAGGCATTACCCACTGGGCTTTATTGATAACCCCGGAGCCTAATTATTCTTCGACGCGAGTCAGGTAACCGTTGGCGGTTAGGCCGGGGCATGCATTTGATGTCAATTGTGCCGCTTTCGAAATCTGCCTGTCCGTAAACCCACGCTAATTGCAAATTCGCGGAGTTCCAGTAGCAATCAGCACGTTCACGACCGCGAATCCCGGCGATCCCGCACTTCATATCCGCGGGAAACCGACCGTTTGTGCGAAGGTAACGAACTGCTGATCCGGCAGCTGCAGAGCCCGCCCGAGCTTTACGGTGTCGACCGATCCGCGAAATACCGTGGCGAGGTTCTCCGAGGCACAGAACAGATACACATTCTGGCCGATGAAGCCAGCGTCGACCGACGCATAGAGGCGGCGTGCTTCTGGACTGACGTCCTGCATCCGCTCGCCATGGGCGACATAGATGAGGTTGAGCGGCGCCGAGGCGACAAAATCTTGGGTGCCGGTTAGTGCACGGATATCGTCTGGCAAATGGGACAGCAACGTGTGGGTCTTTGGCTCATAAAGCCGGACGCCGTCAGCCATGGCCACGTAGATATCCATGACCATGACATGGCGCCAATACGGGGCCGTCCGGTCACCGTTGGGACGATTGACGCCGAACGCCGCCCACAACAAATCCGCGAGGATTTGCGGCGGCAGGGGCCGATCCGAATACTCGCGGGTCGAGTGTCGAGATTTGAGTGCATCCATTAGTGGTTTGCCACCCGTGCTTCGCGGTGCCGGCAGAATGAACTGCGTGGCCGTCGGAGCAGACAGAGAGGGTGCCGCGGCAAGTGCGGCGCCGGCAAGAATAGCAGTGTTGGCTTGACGTCGCGTCATCATCATTTTCAATACTCAACTGCGTTTCTGCTCACGGCTTAAGTGGACTTTACAACCAACCGGAGCGATGCATGGGAACAACAAGCGAGAGAATAGGCTATCCGGGCATGCTTTGAAATGCGGAAAAGTGCCTAGCGATCGCGTCCCTGCGAGTGGTTTAATCAAAGAGGACCCCAAATGCTGCGTCGACGGGATTTCATAGCAACCCTTGGGATTCTTACTGAGTACCGGTTACCGCCGCCGAGCCCAAGAAGGGCCCCATGCGAACGTGGAGGGGCCCGATTTCTGCTCGATGCTCGCGGCCCCTTAGGCGGCGATGCGTTAGCGGGTTAGTCTGAATACGCTGCGGCGTGCGCCTCCGTTACTGCCTCCTCGAGCGGTCGCCCGGCGCGATAGCCGTCGAGATTGTGCGGTCGCTCAACGCCGGGTTGGAGCCGCGGACAAGGTTCGGGCGGTCCGATTACCGTTCGCACGGGCAAGCGCTCGGCGTAAATTGGCAATGCGTAATCCTCATCATCGTCGGCGACGCCCTTGGCACGGATCTTGGCCGACGCCCGCTCGATGTCCATCATGACGACGGTCGTCGCATTGATTTCCTTCTGTGTGGTCGCACGCAGTTGCGCGGTGCGGCCGGGAAAGAAGCGCTCCACCATCATCACGAGCGTGCGCCGTTTCTCCTCCGGGTCCTCAACTATGCGGGCGTGCCCAAAGGCCATCACGGAGCGATAGTCCGCAGAGTGATTGAATCCGCAGCGCGCCAGGACGAGGGAATCGAGATGAGTAACCGTGAGGCACGTCGGCTCGCCTTCAGAAAGATTTCGCAACATCCGGCTCGAATTGCTGCCGTGCCAATACAAGCGGTTGCCCTCGCGCCAGAACAGCGTGGGCGTGCAGTAGGGGTTCCCATCCACGACGTAGGACACGTGACACATGGCCGCAGCGTCGAGCACGGCATGAACGGTCGCGTGATCATAGAAGCCGCGGTCATGCCGCCGCTTCACCTGGTTCATGCCGTCGACCGGATAGCGGGTCGGCATCTCCTCTGACATTACTGCACCCCTCGCTTGACAATCGCTTGTACCACTTCGAATCTTGTAGCACGCTGTGATTGGTCGCGGCGAGGTCCAATTTGAAGCGAATCACGTCAACCACTTCCAATCGTCGACTCAGTGTCCTTGATGTACCCCTTGGACTGGACCGGACAATCGGCAATCAGTCATTGCAGGTACACGCCAGTTTGCGTAGCGCGATTCTCGACGGCCGGCTCATTGCCGGAATGCGGCTGCCGTCGAGCAGGAACCTGGCCGATCAACTGAGTGTCAGGCGCAACGCCATCGTGGGCGCCTACGAGCATCTTCTCAGTGACGGCCTTGTCGAGACACGAATTGGCGATGGCACCTACGTCGCCTCTCGGCTGCCAACGCGGGCGGATCAAATCACTATTGCGCCCTTTGTGTTCGCCGCAATCCGGCGCGGTGCGTTTGCACTCGGCCAGACCCACTCAGATCCGGTGGTTTTGCGGCGTCTTGCGAGTGCAACCCGCCGCCGGATCGCCTCAGCGACGGCGGCGTACTTAGGTTACGGCGATCCACGCGGCGGCGAAGCACTTCGCCGACAGATCGCGTTACATCTCGCCGCAAACCGCGGCATCCGCTGTGACCCGAGTTGTATCCTCATTGTGAGCGGGACCCAACAGGCCGTGCGCCTGTGCGCGGATGCGCTCCTGCGTTCCGGGGATCGGGTGTGGATGGAGGATCCGGGCTATCCGGCGACTCGCAATACACTTGCAGCCGCAGGAATGCGCCTGGTGCCGGTGCCGGTGGACGCGGAAGGCATTGATGTTGCGGCGGGCCGGCGGATGGGGCCGTCTGCAAAGGCAGTCTACGTTACGCCTTCGCACCAGTTTCCGACCGGTGTCACGATGAAAATGGAACGGCGAATCGCGCTTCTGGATTGGGCGCGAGCCTCACGAGCCTGGGTGTTGGAGGATGATTACGACAGCGAGTATCGGTACGGTGGACCGCCGCTGACGGCGCTCGCCGGTATCGGTGGGGCCGATCGCGTCATCTATCTCGGAACATTCTCGAAGACTCTGTTCGCCGGACTGCGACTCGCCTACCTAGTGCTTCCTCCGGCCGCGGTGGAACGGGTAGTCATCGCCCGCGCGGCTCATGATCGTTTCCCACCGAGCCTCGTGGAGGGTGCCATCGCCGACCTGATGGCGGACGGCATACTTGCCGCTCACGTGCGGCGGATGCGCACGCGCTATCGCATTGCTCGGGACGCGGTTGCGAGCACGCTGGAACGAGCCGCACGCGGAACACTGCAGCTCGTCGTACCGACACAGGGCCTTCACATGCTGGCCTACCTTCCGGCCGGACTTCCAAAGGCTGCCGCAGCCAAGATTCGCGCAATCGCAAAGATCGAAGCTTGGCTATTGTCGGAGACGCGCCTCGTGCAGTCTGGGCCAGACGGGTTCATCCTCGGCTTCGCAGGCCACGACATCACGGAGCTGACGGCAGCCGCGAATAGACTTGGTCACGCGGTTCAAACCTACCTTGCATTGTCCGCTCCGCGACATATTCGCGACACGAACGTTAAAATCTCAATGAGTCGTCGTGCGAGCGTCGCGGGATGAGTAATTCGATGGGTTGATCGATAAGCTCATGGATCTCATACCCGAATAATTGACTCGCAATAAAATGAGATAGACGGATACGCGGTTCGGGCGGTGCATGACGCGTCTCCGCTGAGTAAGGTTCCTTCTCGTATTTGCCAGGGCCGGGAGACCCCCTGCTAGAGGTGGTCTCCCGGCTCATCCACGGTTGGAGATGTCAGAACCGCCACGCCAGTCCGCCGAAGAACCCGCGCCGCGGTCCGTACTGCGGCGCAAACACGCCGACGCCCGTTCCGCTACGAATCTGATACACCTTGTCGGCCACGTTGATGACATCGAATCGCACCGTCAGCGGACCGGAACCCTCGATCGGAAATTCATGGCTCACGCCGAAATTGATCTGGGTATAGCTCGGCGTGTGATCGCCGTTCGGGATGACGTAGCCACTGGGGAGGGTGAGATCCTGGCGCAATCCGGTGCCGAACAGCGCATCGACGCTGAAGCGAGTTTGCAACCACAGGTACGAGACTCCGCTCGAAGCGGAAACTCGTCCTTCGTGATCGAGATGAATGTAGTTGCTGGCAATGTAGTCAAGCTTCTGCTGGGTAAAGTTGAACTGCGCCGACTCCACGCCCTTGCCGTGAGCGGCCTGCCAGGCGGAATTCAAGTAGGCGGCAAAATTGCTGATCGTATAGTTGGCGCTCAACTCCACGCCTCCGATCAAGCCATAGCGGTAATTGAATGGCGTGAGAATGATCGGTGCTCCGAATTGCCCCTCGTCGATCAAGTGTTGCGACTGCTCGTAGAAGCTGTCGACGCCGAGCGTGAGAGTCTTGTCCAGGAGCTTCTGCTGCACGCCCAGGTCGTAGTAATTGGCCCGCTCGGCGATCGGGGCGGTGTCCTGCGTCACCGAACCCGGCGGCACGGCGGTCGTACCGGCGAATTGCGTGAAGGTTCCGGAGCCGACCAGCTCGAACGGCGGCGGCGTGAAATACCGCGAATAACCGCCGTGCAGCGTCGTGCCGGTGTCGAATTCCCACACCGCGTTGACGCGCGGGCTGACCTGGCTGCCGCTCGAATACGCGCTGTAACGATCGAAGCGCAGGCCGTAATTGACGGTGAGAGGGGTCAGTGGCCTCCATTCGTCCTGCAGATAAATGCTCTCAATCTGCTGGACCTGCGAGCCATTCTCGACGATGGTGAGCGGATAGAGGGACGTCTGCACTCCGGCCGCATCGATAGGCAACACCTGCGACGTGGTATCGCTCTTGGCGAGGTCGTGCTGAAAATAGAGGCCGGCCCGCACGGTATGCGCATCATTGAGCTTGTAGGCGGCATCCGTCTGCCATCCGATGGCCGTGTCATCCTTGAATGCATCTTGAGCAATGCCGTTGAACAGGAGATCCCCGACCCAGTCCGGTACGAAATGCAGGCTCGTGTAGCGCGCGGAGAGCGAAGTTTGCCAGTTGAGCGCGCCCTCGGAGTGCTGCCAGCTCAGGATCGCGTACTCCGCGAGCTCGTGCTGCCTCTCGTTCAAGTCATTGCTCAGAAACGCGGTTTGACCCTGGTCATTCAGTCCCAACGAGGGCTGCAGGCCGACCTGATTCGGAATCTGGAACTCATCGTCCGAAAGACCCATGATGAGCGACAAGCGGTCGCTGGAATCGATGATGTCCTCGAGATAGCTAAAGGCGTGCCCCTGCGTCGTGTGGTCATGGATTGGATTGGAGCTGCCGTTGGGCGACTCGATGCCAAGATTGTTCTGCTTGAAGTCGCCGGTTACATAGTAGGTGTATTGCCCGTCGCTGCCGCCGTATTCGGCTGACGGCTGAAAGCTCGAATGGCTGCCGCCGTAGACCGACACCTCACCGCCGGGCTGGAGAAGGCCGCTGTTGGTGGTCAAGTCGATGATCCCGGCGGTTCGCAGGCCGTACTCCGCCGGTAGCGCACCCGTGATCAATTTCAGGGACGAAATCAGCCACGGACTCAACGTCTGGCTGAAGACGCTGATGCCCTCGGGCAGGATGATGCCGTTCAACCGGTATTGCAGGTCGTTGTGATCGGCACGAACATGGATCTGTCCGAAAGAGTCCTGGACCACGTCCGGGGCCTGTAGCAGAACCTGATTGAGTTGGGCGTTCTCACCGCCGGGCATCGCGACAATCGCTTGGCTATCGATCGTATAAGTCGACGCGCCCGTCTGGGTCTCGATCGTGCTGCGAGCTTCGTTTAGGTGCTGTGCAGTTACCTGAATCTCCTTGAGTTGGGCAGGAGCCGAGGCGTTTGATGATGTTGAAGCGTCAGGGGTTGCCGTCGCTGAATCGGCCATGTCGGCGAATACCGAGGAACTTGTAGCGATAAAAACGAGCGCCGCAGCAGCAAAAGTCGCCGCGGGCGCACTTGAAAGTCTAGACATCAGAATTACTCCGCAAAAGCTGAATGAATGCGAACTGCTGCCGATCGCTCGGGCAGTTCACTTCGCGAGGTATGATTCAGCTTAGAGAGGGAGGTCCGCGGCTACGGGGTCGAGGGACTGCGGCGTCGATCGCCAAATATCGCGGCTCTGAAATGAGCTCCAGAGCGAAGCGAACGAGGAGAGGGACGTGAAACGAATGACTAAAGGCCGGCGTGACTACTTGCGCAAAGGCGGGACACAGTGCGCAGGTCGTATCTGCGGCGCCGCCCGACTGCACTCGCAGCTCGCTGTTGTTGGCACCGGCGACATGGCTGAGTTCGTGAACCACAGCGCCTTGCTGTGCCACCATCAGCAATAGCAAAAGGCCTAGGGGCTTGAACGCCTGTCTCATTCGAATTGGTATCAACCATTACCCCAATCGGGCTTCGCAACGCTAACAAAATACTGAGCAAATTGCAGTATCTATGGCGGAGGCGCGAAGTACTAAGCTTTTACACGGGGATCCACGCACAACTCAGCCCTGGTGCGCGCCGCCGGCTCGCGCCCGCTTTTGACTACCCTTGAGCTGCCACTGGTGACCGGCCCGGGAGGGGTCGCGTCACTCCTCAAGTCAAGGATGCCGGAGCGGGGTAACGACGAGTAGGGCATTTGACGCTACGTTTTTTCTTGCGGCGCTTATGGCTGACCACTTTCCTTGATGCGTGTGGGTGAGCCTGTCGAACTCCCGGTACGCAAGATCTCGACCTTCATAGCGGATCTTGATCCGTCCGTCCGGATAATCGAGGACGGTCACGCGCTTGCCGGCGAGCCGTCTCAGTGCGGCCATCCATGTCAGGTGCTCCGCGGGGGAGAAACCGACCGATCCGTGGGCGGCTACCTTCAGGCAGCCGCACGGTATCGAACTTCGCATAATGTATAGCGAGCGCAAACATTTAAACGCCATAAAAGGGTTATTAATCCGTTGGTTAGCGTATATACCTATCTTGCAGCCTACATACAATCCGGTTACTGTGATCTACTCTGATGCGCCTGGGACGGATTTTCGATGCATTTTGAGATCGTTGGCGAGATCACCCACGTCGAGACGATAGCAACAGGCGCTGGCATTCGAGAGATTGCACGTTTGCGGAAATTCTATGGTCGTGGTCGGTGGCGGAAGCGAAAGGGCATCGCCAATGTCCGGTTAAAAGGCCAAGGTATATTTAGGGCAGAGTTGCACTGGTACGAAGCTACCGGCATCGGTAGGCGTGAATTTAAGATCAAGCGATTTATTGGGGTGTGAAATCATGGCAAGAGCGGTCAAAAAACTTGTGATTTGCATCGCCAACAGCGGATACGAGGTGTCGCTGGAGCGGCGTAAGATTTATGTCGCGATATCGGATGCGCGCGCCGATAAACTAGGAATGTTACGCGTCATTGACGAATCGGGTTCCGACTATTTGTACCCAAAGGAATCCTTCGTGGCGGCCACGCTGCCCCAGACAATTCGTCGAGCGGTGTTACAGGCGGCCTGATTCTCTCGGCATCTGTATTTTGCCTCGACCGCGCCGTATATGCGGGGAACACGCGAACACGTCGCCCGGTAATTCGGAGATAACGTGGCGCGCATGTGCTGCGCAATCATCCTGGCGATGTTACGGTTGACGTACCCATCAACAACAGGTAGAATTCTTCAATTCCGGAGAATCTTCCATGAACTCGACCCTCCTAAACGCTCCCCACTTCTGCGAGGAACAAGCCGCTTACGACTACGTTGAGTCATGGTTGTGGCCCACTGGTCCGGTTTGCCCTCACTGCGGTAACTGCGACGTAAAGCGGATCGGCAGACTCAACGGCAAAACCACCCGGATCGGTCTGCGTAAGTGCTACGAGTGCCGCAAGCCTTTCACGGTCAAAGTTGGAACGATCTTTGAAGACAGCCATGCGCCGATGACAGTATGGCTCCAGATCATCTACCTGATGTGCTCGTCCAAGAAAGGCATCAGCACGCGCCAGATTCATCGGTTGCTTGGTCCGCGCAGCAGCCTGACGACGGCATGGCACATGGGCCACCGAATTCGATTGGCGATGGCTCCCGCTGCCGACGCTGGCCAGCTTGGCGGCGAAGGCGTCACCGTCGAAGCGGACGAAACCTATCTGGCTAAGTCTCCTAAGACCCGTAAACCGGCTGGTCTGCCGTTGAGCGCCAAGCCTGCACCCATGGTGTTTAGTCTTGTGGAGCGCGGCGGACCAATCCGTTCCGTGTATCTCGACCATCGCAATGTGCGCAGTGCCTTAAGAAAGCATCTGCATGATGACAGCCGCTTGGTTACTGACGGATCGAACACCTATAAATTCGTGATGCCCACCAAGGCGCAGCATGAATCAGTAGATCACTCCAAGCGCGAGTGGGCGCGCGGCGATGTGCACACCAACACTCTTGAAGGCTTCTTCTCGATCTTCAAGCGCGGCTTGGTCGGTGTGTATCAGCACATGGACAAGAAGCACCTTGACCGCTACTTAGCCGAATTCGATTTCCGCATGAACAACCGCGCTGCGCTCGGCATCGATGATGCGCAGCGCACGGGCAACGCGGTCGCTGGCGCTGCTGGCAAGCGTCTTATGTACCGGGACTCATCAAACGGCTAGAGTCTGGCAGCAGCGAGAGGAAATTTAGAGTCAAGGTCATGGTTGAAAAAAATCGCATTACTTTGATTCTTGAAGGCATACCGGAATCGGAGGGACGCATTCGTTTGGCGACCTTCATTTCTGAACTTCAAAATTTCAGCGCCGCTCTTAGCCGTATCTATCGCGAGACTGCCGAAGGCAAGGCCGCCACCGTCTTCAACGTCGTCGAACTGTCCTATAACAGCCCGATGAAAGTTGTTGTTGCCGCGGCCACTGGGCAAGAGCATGTCGCTGCTTTAGTGACGCAGCGATTTGAAGCTGTCACCGAAGCGGTGACAACCGGAGGGAGTCTAGATACGTATGACGCAGATCTATTGAATGATCTACGTTCTCTCGCCAGACCGGTTGGCACGCAACTCAAATATGCAACTCTGCTCATAAATGACAATCAGTTTGAGCTAACTGATGAAGTAACAAAGCGTGTAGATACCGCTTTGGAAGTGGATGAAGAATGTTCCGGATATATTGAGGGACGCCTGGAACAAATCAATATCCATGAGGGTGCCAACACTTTTCACATTTATCCAGATGTCGGCCCTCGTCGTGTGTCGTGCCATTTTCCGAACGCGCTTTTGGACGATGCAATTTTTGCGGTTGGTCGAAAAGTAGAAGTCAGTGGCCTGATGAAATACAGGCACGGCGCGGCATTTCCACATGCGATCGCCGTCAATGGAATTGAATCGTTCCCACCGGATGATGAGTTGCCAACATGGGAAGATCTTCGTGGCAGAGCACCTAACGCGACTGGTGCATTAAGTAGTGAGGCATTTGTGCGAGAGATGCGCGATGCCTGGGACTAACCCTATCTTTTACTGGGATACCTGTTTATTCCTTGCATGGCTTAAAGACGAGAATCGTAATCTCGGAGAAATGGATGGTGTGCGAGAGATCATAAGTCGGTCGCAGCGCCGCGATTGCCGTTTAATGACATCCGTGTTGACATCAGTAGAAGTTTTGCAAGCGAACATACCAGCTGGTGTTGATACAATGTTCAACGGACTAATGAGGCGCATGTCGCGTATCGGCATTGACACGAAGGTGGCGCAGCTCGGCCACGACATTCGTAATCATTACTTCAAAAAGCAACAGAGCGTTAAGACTCCAGATGCTATCCACTTAGCAACAGCGGTTCTGAATCGCGCGGACGAATTCCACACATTTGACGATCGCCTGCTTGCGCTATCGGGCGATGTCGCAGGACATAGGCTAATCATATGCAAACCGGTGGCAAGAAACCCTCAGCTAGACCTGCAACATCGTCGCTAAAGGATCGCGATGACGATCAGCTGAAGCGGTTCAAAGAAATGGCTATTGAAGTTGGAGCCGACGAATCGCCGGATGCTTTAGATCGCGCGTTTGGGCGCATTGATGCTACAAAAAAGATTCCAGTGCCAACGAAGCGCAAGAAGAAAGTCGCTAAAGATTAAGGGCCGACTGTCACCGAACATCTCAAGCCCGTCCCCTGGCCGTTAGTTTGCACGCTCAACGCAGCTCCAGGACCGTTGCTACCATCATTGATCGCGCGGCAGGCGGTGCCGCTCTGTCCTGGCTGAAGGTGAAGTTGAACGTCAGCTCCGACCGAGTTTGGATCGTTCGATGGATTCTGGATGCTGACGGCATTGCTTCCAAGTGCGTCCAGCCCGACAACGCCAGGGGAAAGTACCGATGACGACGGATTTCCAATTGGTGCTGTTGCTTGCTGATCGAGCTGCTTTGGCTTATCTACGTGGTGTCTTTTGTGCGCTGGCTTCTGCGCATTAGCGACAGCGTGCGTGGGTTCCACGGTGTGTGGTGCCGGCTCTTGTGGTGACTCAGATGGTGGCGGTATTAGGGCCGGCAATGATTCTGCCAGCTTGGACTCAACTGCAACTTCTGGCTGAGGCAGATTTGGCTTATTCATTGCCTCGTGAACCGCACCAAGGGCTTTGGCGAGAACCCAGATTACCCCGGCCAAAATAGCCACTGCGGCAAGTACGCGGCCAGTACGGTTGCCGAATACTTCCTTAAACACCTTGACGGTCTCGGGGCCAAGATTCAGGGGTCCGCCGCCGTTGCCTTCCGGTTCTCCAGCCATAGGGCAGATTACCGCATATGGGCGTTGGTACGTCAACCATAACATTGCCATCATCCTTCGCATAATGTATATTATGGTAAATCGCGAAATTAAACTGCTTTTCACCTGTCGGGTCTTGTCGGTGATACGGATTTTCGGTAACCCTTTTGTGCTTTTCGGTAACGGGCGGTGGCTTAATGAGACGCCCATTTCAGTTCAGCCCGCAGGCTGACCGTTGCGCAGTTCGCCGGTTCGTGCGTTCCACGTGTCTATCGGCACCACGGACACAGTGACTGTCTCGGAATGGTTCTCTAACATCTTTTGAGGTCTGTAGGTTCAAATCATGGGCGTGATATGCGCATTCCCAGGTCTGCACCGCTCCGCTCGGAAATAGCGCAGGTAGCAATTCATGTTACAAAAGTCCCGGATCCGCGAACCCTGCGCCCTCGGAATTGGCTTGGCGTCTCCGATATACAGGACCAACAGTCCTCAAGATTCTTGATCGAGGATTTCTGGTGATAATCGACGCTGAAGCGATTTATCCCACGGAAGATGCGCGGTTACGTCGTCGTGGTCAGATGATCGGTAGAATTTCGATTTATCTGGCCGCGCTCGTAGAGGCGCTCCATGCTGGGGTTTCAGGAGTAGTTCAGGAGGTCAGTTGTGAGATCCGACGGAGCGGTCGGATCTGTCGCCGCCCGAAGTGCCCAAGGGAGTCGCCACCAAAAAGGCACCTCGTGACGTGACTGTTGGGTCTCCCTCTGGACGCTACACCCCGACTCAGGCGGTCACGGAGTAATTCGGCTCCGAAGGCGCAATTTTCAAGGCCTTGCTGAAACCCAATGTATACGCAGCACGCAGAACCAGGGCGGTCACAAGGACGGCCAGAAGTACTCCGTGGCCGTACACAATCAGTGCGCCCCGCTGCAGGCCAGCGCGAACTCACAGACTTGCTGCTGCGACCACCGCTAGAAGGCATCGATCTGCTCGATTGGCAAGCATTCGACCGTGCGATCGACCTTGGTTATCGCTATGCGGCGCGCACGCTCGAGCGGCACCGCGAGCTATTGACCGCAGTAAGTGCGCCGCTCATCACTTCAAATTGGCAGTCTCCAATGCGCTCGTTTTCATCGGACTAGCTACTTTCCGGCGCAAAAATGACGTTGTGAAATTCCGCGGATGCGGCGCCAGCACGCGAGCATAGCGGATCGGTCGCGGCCTTACGACCGGCCGGGTATGAAGGGATGGAGTGGGTAGGAAGT
>Ga0326728_10009041_pt1 | contig 24241 bp, 27 predicted proteins | sample MB3enrmetagenome_FD_207602 | JGI IMG/M metagenome (GOLD analysis project Ga0326728, IMG submission 207602) | Lab enriched peat soil microbial communities from McLean, Ithaca, NY, United States - MB31MN | ecosystem: Environmental > Terrestrial > Soil > Wetlands > Peat | place: USA: New York... | reverse complement strand
GGACTTCCGGCGATCCGGTATCCGTCTCGTGGGTGCGAAAGCGCTTGATCAGGTCAGTCTTCTTTTGAGTCGCCAGCACGGCGTCAATTACTCCTCTTTTTCTCTCAGGTCCACTCTTCAGTGTCTACTGGAAGATTAACATGAATGCCGCCCTTGGGGGAACACGCGCGGCGCCAGGATCCAAAGAGCAAACCCATGGTGGCGAGACTTGTATCCCCGCGAAAATGCGTGTGCTAGACTGTCTCCGCATCTCCGCTCGGCCAGCGTCAGGCAGATTCTGATTTAGCGCTCCAGCCGCTGGTTGGATTCTTCTGGAGAGAACCATGACCGACACGGCATTGGGGCCATCCCGCACGTCTTCCTTCACGCGCCGCCATTTTCTCGCTTCGGCTGGAGCTTCGCTCGTCGCAGCCCACGCTTCCCTGGCGCGGGCCGGCCGCGTCCCCGCCTCCGATCGCATCACCCTTGGCGTCGTCGGCTGGGGCATGATGGGGCCCGGGAACACGAAGGTCTTTCTCGACCAGCCCGATTGCCGGGTGGTTGCTGCCTGCGATATCGATGCGAATCACCTTCAGGCCGCGCTCGATACCATCAACGGTCACTATGACAATAAGGACTGCGCTTCTTACCATGACTACCGCGAGCTTCTGGCACGCACCGATATCGATGCTGTCATGATTGCCGTTCCCGATCACTGGCACGCATTGATCGCCACTGAGGCGGCCGCCCGCAAAAAAGATATCTATGGCGAGAAGCCTCTTGCGCGCACCATTCACGAGCAGCAGGCTATTGTCAGAGCGGTCCAACAGAACGCCGTGATCTGGCAAACGGGTTCCTGGCAGCGTTCCCTGCCCACGTTTCACAAAGCTGCAGAGATCGCACGCAACGGCCTTATCGGAAACGTCACCCACGTAGAGGTCGGTCTTCCCGGCGGCCATCATGATTTCCCGCATACGCTCCCCGCACTGATGCAAAGGCTTTCCACGCTTCCCGGAAAGATCGAAAGCCCCGCACAGATTGTGCCCGGAACGCCGGCATGGGATCTGGCCGTTTCTGCGCCGCCGCCCAGGCTCGATTACGAGCGCTGGATAGGCCCCTCGAAGATGGAGCCGTACATCGACGTCCGCGTCTACCAGAACTGGCGCTGGAACTACAACACTGGTGGTGGCCAACTCCTTGACTGGATCGGCCACCATGGCGACATCGCGCACTGGGGTCTTGGATTTGATCAGACGGGCCCCTCCGAGGTGGAGGGCTATGGCGAGTTCCCGCCCGCCAATGCTGTTTGGAACACCGCGACGAAATACACGATCGCGTGCACCTATCGCAAAGAGATCACCGGGTACGCGAACGACGTCCACATGACGATCGCCGGTGGCTCTCCCGCCATCGCCATGGGCACAAAATGGATCGGCACGGAGGGCTGGGTTTGGGTCGACCGCAGCGGCTTCGACGCCTCGAATCAGGATTGGGTCAAGACGGATTCCCTACCTGAATCACTGCGCAAAACCCCGCTCTACATCTCAACCGAACACAGGCGCAATTTTCTCGACAGTGTCCGGTCGCGTAAGCCCACGATTACGCCCGTCGAGACCGCGCATCACTCCACGATTCCCGGCCATCTCGGCCTCATCTCGATGCTAGTCGGCCGCAAGGTTCGCTGGGATGTGCAAAGCGAGAAGATCCTCAATGATCCCGGCGCGAGTGAACTTCTTTCGCGACCCTACCGTGCACCCTGGAGCCTTGCCTGAAGGTCGCCGCTCTCTTCCTTATGGACCCGCGTCGAGCCAGTAATTCGCGCGCGCCACAATCCGCGCGCCGTAATCCTGCGTCGTCCGCACGCGAATGGTGTGCAGGCCGGGAGTCAGATCGGTGGGGCTGAAGGTAATCAGGTAGCGATTGCGCGCGTCCTTCGCCGCAGACATCACCCGCGCTTCGAAGCGCTTGTCGCCGACAAAGGTTGTGTACTTGCCGCCGCTCATCTCGGCCACTTCCTTGGCGACATTCTTCTTGAACGCCCGGATCGCCATCACCAGCGCCGAAACCATGTTCATCGTGGCTTGGTCGGGCTCGGAGTCCTTGACATCGTGACTGAACTCGGCGAGCGCCGGCGAAAAAGAAACGCTCAGCACCAGTACGTCGGATTCGCCGATTTTCTGAATCAGTTGCGCCGGCTTGGTGTGCTTGCTGCCATGATCGCGCTCTTCGCTGATGAGCAAAAGCACGCGGCGAAAATCTTTGGGCTGCGTCTCCAGCAGGGTCACCGCATAATTCACGGTGTCCAGAATCGCCGCTCCGCCATCGCCCGGCTGCAGTTGCTCGAGATCAGCGTTGATCTGATCGCCGTTGTGCGTGAAGTCCTCAAGCAGATGCGGTACGGAATCGAAGCCCACCAGCGCCGCCTGGCTGCGCGGGTCGGTGAGAAATACGTCAAGCAGCGGACCCATCTTGGCGAGTTTGTCGAACTCCAGCACACTGGCGCCTCCCTGCTCCACGGCAACAACAAGCGCCACGGGGGCCGTATCCATCTCCTCCTGCACGCGGATCTTTTGCGGCATACCGTTGTCTTCAAGAACGAAATCGCCCGCTTTCAGACCGTAGAGAATGCCGCCGCCGCGTTTTTCCACAAGTGCCGGCACCAGCACCTCGGTTGTTGTCACGCGCAAAGTCGCCGACTCGCCTTGAGGGACCGGCATGGGCTGCGGAGGCTCGACGGGAGGTAGTTGCTGCGCAAGGACTGCGGCCGACTGCGCCAGCGCCATCGCCGCGAGGAACAGAACACATCTCCGCACCCTCATCACCGAAGGAATCACTCTCGAGAAAAACATCGCGCCGCGCAAAATCCTATTCCCTATTCCCTATTCCCTGCTTTATTTACACCCGCTTCCGCGCCTCGCGTTGCATTTCGTCGGTCCAGGCAAGAAAGCGCAGAAGCTCCCCGCGCGTGGCCCACAGAAAACCAAGAACGCTTTTGGCGGTCAGAGTTTCGGCGCGACGGCCGGAATAGGTCTCCACGCGCCAGCGCAAATAGGGGCTGCGCCATGGCGCAAACCGGTGCCCGCGCGTCGCATTCCAGAGAAATCGCAGTGCTGCGAACAAGAGATGTCCTCTCGCCTTCAGTATAGAGAATGCGCCGCAGGCGCGATTTATGGCTGCAGCTTGGCAAAGAGGTTATTGGAAGTGGATTCGAGCTGCGCGATGACGTCTTCCAGCGCCGTCTGCTGCGTCTCTGCCAGGGAAAGTTGCGTCGACACCGTGGGAATATCGGCTTGCATGAGATCGGTCTGCGCCGTCATCAGTTGCGTCTTTTCATTCGTCACTGCGCTCGACGCCGCGTTGAGCTGGAAAATCGAATTATCGACGGTGACGCGTTGCTGCGATACGTAGTTCAAGGCTGTTCCCAGGGCTTCCGTGTCGCTCACTGCCTGCGTCGTGTTCACCGTGCCGGACGAATAATCGGCAACCAGCGCGTTGAGCGCGCCAAAGACGCTGTTCGTGCCGCTGCCTAGGAAAATCTGATCTCCGGGAACATTGAGCTGGATCTTCTGTCCGTTCGGCAGTTCGAGGTAATTCACGTCTTCGTCGCCACTGTACGTCGTGACCCCGGGCGAAGAGGCAGTCGACGTCGTGAACGGCGCCGCGCCTGTTTGCCCGCCGGCAAAGATGTATTGGCCCTGGTAACTGGTATTCGCCAGCGACTGCACCTCGTCGAGAATGCCCGCAATCTGGCCGCCAATCGATTTCACGTCGCTTGCGTTCATAGTTCCATTGTTGGCGCTGGTGGCTAGGGTTACGGCCTGCGTCAACTCGCTCACCACGCTGCCCAGCGCGGAATCGGCCACCTGCAACTGCCCGGTGACCAGGTTCGAGCTCTCGGTGAACGAGTCGTCCTGCTGAATCTGGTTGAGCAGCAGGACATTTTGGCCCGCGCCCACCGGATCCTGGCTCAACGATGTAATGCTCACGCCGCTCGACAGCTCAGCGCTCAATTGCTGCTCGTTGGACTGCGCCTGATCGAGCGAACCCACGAGGTTCGTAATGTACGAAGGATCGACCCGCATTTCGGAAGCTCCTAGCTTCTAACCCCTGGCTTCTAGCTCTTGCCTCCGGTTGCCTCGCGTTTGAGGTATGGCCGTAAACTCTGCTCCTGCACGATCAAGCTAGGAGCTAGTAGCTAGCAGCTAGCAGCTAGAAGCTGCTTTTACGACACCGCGGTTTCCTCGCCCAGGTTCAGCGCCGAGGCCATGATCGTATTCAACAGCGTGAAGACCTGCGAGGCCGCCTGGTAGCTGGTCTCGAGCTTCGACATCGCCGCCGCTTCATCGTTCAAATTCACGCTTGACAGCGCGTTGTTCTGCGTCTGCAACTGTGTCACGGATGCATTCTGCGCCGTGTTCTCCGTCTGCACTTCGGAGACGGTTGCGCCGAGCGTGGAAACAAAGTTCGAGTAGTAGTTGATCGGGGTTTGCCCGTTCACGATGGCCTGGCCGGCCAGGCTCGCCATGGCCACGGCATTGGAATTGTCTCCGGTTCCGCTTCCCGCACTCGCCGCGATCTGGTTGGGATCGGTCATGATTACGCTCATATTGGCCGCGCTGCCTGCTACCGTGGCGGGCTCGTTGAAGATATAAAGCGGATCGGCGACCGTTCCTGTCACACCGTCCAAGTCTGTTCCGGAATTGTTCTGCGCATTCACCGAGGTCGAGATGCCGTACGCCAGTTGATCGAGAGAGCTGACCGCCCCGGGAATGTCCACATCGCGAGCTGTCAGGTAACCTCCCAACTGCCCGCCGCCGGTAGTGAGTTGCGAAGTGATATCGGTGCCGCCGAGAAAGAAGTCCGTGACGCCATGTACGGTTCCCGTGGTCAACTGGAAGCTCTGCTCTTCGGAGACTAACAACTGGCCCGAGGTTGTGGTGATGGAAAGGCCGTTGTTCTCCGTCGATACCTGGTTGACTCCGATCAGCTGCGAAAGCTGGCTCAGGTCCTGCTGCCGCTGGTCTTCGAGAGTTCCCGCATCGGCGTCCGGCGAAGTGGATTGGATCTCGAGATTGAGCTGCGCTACAGCGCTGGTCAGCGAGTTCACCTGGCTGACGATTCCCGATGCCTCCTGATCGAGCGCAGCGCTTTGTGCATTCAGACTGTTGGCGGCGCTCGAAATGTCGCCGGCCAGCGTCGACGCCGACGAAAGTACCTGTTCGCGCAACGCATTGTCGGTGGGATCGCTTTCCAGCGAGGAAAAGGAGTCGAAAAAGCTTGTGATATCGCTGCCGATGTCGCCGGCCGTGGAACTGGACGAGCCGGAGTCCGGCGTAAACAGCGCCTGCATGGCGTTGAGTGCGGTAAGGCGCGTGCTCGATGCGGAGGCCAGCTGCTGTTGCTGATCGAGCCGCTCCTCCAGAACGCGGTCGCGTTGCGATGTGGCGCCGGTCTCCGTGACGCCGTCGCCCACCTCGATTCCACCCACGTTGATCGGTTGATTCTCCTGCCAGTCGGGCGTTTCCTCGGTGTATCCGGTCGTGTTCGCGTTGGCGACGTTGTTAGCCACCACGCTCAGCGCTGCCTGATCGGCATCGAGAGCTCCCGTTGTCAGGCTCAGTGCGGAGCTAATGGTCCCCATGCCGGTCCTCCGCGCGGGCGCCGCCGCGCGCCTGCCTTTCGGTGTACTCCAACCGTCCCGCTCGCAGCTCACGCAGCCGGTTCATGACGTTCAGATTGGCGCGCGTCGCCTCCAGAACCCGGGCGAAGACCGCCATATCAGCCCCTGCTTCCTGCGCCTGGTGCGCCAGGAGCCTGCGTTCGTCGGGGTCTTCGGGATTTCGCGCCCAGGTAAGAGCCTGGCACGAGAGCGCAAGCTCCTCGAGCCGCGGCGCGTCTAAACGCGCCAGCGCGCGCGATGCCTCCACCACGAGTTCTTTGAGCTCCGGATTCGCCGGACGCGCCTCAAGCTCCTGCATCGACAGCTTCCCTATCCTTCTACGACTGGCCTGCAGCCAGCCCAGAAGCCAGCATCGAATCGATCACCTTGGAGGCCACCGCAGAAGCCGGCACACTGTAGGTCCCGGCAGCCAGAGCCGCCTGCACGGCAGCTACCTTGTCGGCGCGAACACTCTCCCCGGAAGCCGCCTGCGAAACCTCGCTCGCCGCGCTGCTGAAGGTCGCCCGGTCGCTGTCGAAGCTGCTCGGCCCCGGGGATGTGTTGCCCTTGCCCTGGGGCGCCGAAGGGGCCGTGGGGTTCACCCCCAAAAGCGACCTTAATCCGTCCAGACTATTTCGAATGTCCATATCTGTGACTCCTTGCTTGGTCTATCGACAGAATCTCTTAATCACTCTAGTCATTCAGAAGTTCTCATCACATGATCTTGGTGCAGATTTTTGGTTACCTTCCCGCTTTCGTGCCGGTTACCTGTATGGGAAAGTTCTTGGATAATCCGGTTGGCAATGCCAAGACCACCACGTTCGCTCAGCGATTGGCCCAGCGCCTCCGAGGCAAATTCGCCCAGCGCTCCACCCGAGCCCGCGCCTGAGCCCTCATCCGCGTCAGTGCCGGTCAGCGCGTCGCCGTTGGTCATCGGCTTCAACAGCTCTTTCATCATTTGCCCTTCAAACTCGTGCGCCGCGCGCATCAGCCGCGGCGAGGGCGCGCTTTCTTCCTGCGCTGCCCGTGTTGCCCCACCGATTGCCGCTAATTGCACGTCCTGTCCCTTTCTCGCCGTTCTTCCTTCGTTCTCGGCCGATTCCCTGCTCCGCTTGGCCCTTCTACGCCCCTTCTTTGCCCTCTTCTCTGCGCCCCTGCTCTCCCCTCTCGCCAGCCCGACCTCACAGCACCTCGAGGTCTGCCTCCAACGCGCCGGCTTCCTTCATGGCCTGCAGGATCGAGATCACGTCGCGCGCTCCTGCCCCGGTGCGTTGCAATTGCTGGACCAAATCTTCGACGGTTGCGCCTTCCTTGAGGTCGATCTCATTGACCGGCTTGTCCTGCGCCTGCACCGTGGTCTGCTGCACCACCTGTGTAGTTCCCGAGGAGCGGGCATTCGGCTGCGAGACCTCGATATGGGAGATCACGTTCACGCTGAGCCCGCCGTGCAGGATCGAAACCGGCTGCAGACGCACCGTGCCGCCAATCACCACCGTTCCCGTGCGTTCATTCACCACCACGCGCGCTCGTGGATAGACGCTGATCTCCACCTGCTCGACCTTGTCGAGCAGCGCCGCGGTGTCTTCCTTCGGCTCCAGGGCAATCTCCACGCGCCGGCTGTCCACGGCACGCGCCCGCGGCGCGCCCAGCTCGCGATCGATCGCCGCCGCCATGCCCTCGGCGGTATGAAAATCGGCGTCATTCAGCACGACGCTCACGGTGTGCATCTCGGCAAGATCGAAGGGCACAGTCCGCTCCACCAGCGCACCCCCGGGAATGCGCGCGGTGGTGGGATGATTCACCTGTTTGGAGTTGCCGCCGGCCGTCGCCATGTATCCGCCTAGCACCAGGGCGCCTTGCGCCTGGGCGTAGATCTGCCCATCGGGCCCGTACAGCGGCGTCATCAGCAGAATGCCGCCCTCGACGGAGCGCGCATCGCCGGCAGACGAGACGGTGACGTCTACCTTGTAGCCGGGGCGGCTGAAGGGCGGAAGCGTGGCCACGACGAAGACCGCCGCCATGTTTTTGACCTGCATGTTGCTGGCGCTCTCGGACCCGCTCTGCGGCACGGTGACGCCCATGCGCTGCAAGGCGGAAATCAGAGTCTGCGCGGGAAAGACGGTCTGCGAGCTGTCTCCCGTGCCCTTCAGTCCGACCACCAGACCGTAGCCCACCAGCTGGTTGTCGCGAATCCCCTCGATGGTCGCGACATCCTTGATCCGTGAGCGGCGCTGGACTTCCTGCGGTTGCACCAGAGCCATGGAGACAAGCCAGGCAGCAGCCAGCGCCATCCACCACCAGTAGGCACGATTGGCACTTGCAATCGCCTTTGCCCGGGCAATGTTCAGTGCGATCATCCTCTCCTCCGTGAGCGCACGATGGTCGATCTGTTCTTCGCCCTCGAGTTCCCGCATCTTCCTGCCGCTGATTGCTATGCCCTGCCCACACCTGCTACGCCGGCTTTAGAACACCACCAGTTTTTCGAGAAAGCGCACCAGCGGATTCTGCCGGTACGTGGAGTCGTTGACGATTCCCTTGCCCGTCACCTCCAACTCGAGATCGGTCATGGCCGTGGATAACACCTGATTCTGGTTGCTCACATCCTCCGGGCGCACCAGGCCGCGCAGCGTGATCAGTTGCGTTTGCTGCGAAAAGGTCAGCTGCCTTGTGGCCTGCACCACCAGCATTCCGTTGGGCAACACATCCACTACTTCAGCGCCAAAGGTGGTGGTCAGGCTGGAGTCGGTCGTGCTCTGCCCCTGCGCCGTCAGCCCGGAAGAGGCGCTGGCGCCGAGCAGGTTCTGCATGTTGTTCGAGCTCTTGAGCTTGCCGAAGAGCGAAGTGATGCTCGAGTTTGCGCTGGAGGAGCGTGCGTTCTTTACCTGCCCATCCGTCGAGGCCGTCAGACTTTCGCTGACCACAATCATCACCACGTCGTGGACGCGGAAGGCCTTGACGTCCGTGCCCAGCCGCACCAGCTGCCCCTGCGCGCTCCAGATCGAGCCCGGAGTCCGCACCTCGGCCGCCCGCTGCGCGCGCACCTTGGCGATGTAGGTGCGCAAGGCTTCTTCAGGAGGTGTCGCCTTGCCTGCTGCCGCAGCGGCATCGTGCTTCTTGCTGGCTGCGCCCGCGGCGGGCGCCAGCAACGCACAGAGCGCGATCCCGGTAATCCATCCTGTTCTCATGGCCCGACCTCACCCACCGGCGCGAAGTTGGCGCGCCCGGGCGAGACCGCCACCACGCGCACCACCTTGCCGCCCATCTTCAATCGCGCCTTGAAATGGGCGCCCTTCGCCGCCGGTTCCAACGCCACGGCTTCCAGCCGCACGTCGGCCACCGCCGTGTGCTCCTCCACCATCAGCGCATCTCCGGTATGGATCACGGGCCGCTCTCCCGCAGACAAAGGCTGCGCCAGGCCGCCGGATGTTGCCCTCTGCGTGTTGGTCCGTTGCCGGGCGAGTACCAGTCGTCCCGGCCCGCCTGGGCGGTTTCGGTCGCGCAGCAGCAGCCAGAGGCCGCCGGTCGACGGATCCTCAATCTGCCGGAGCACCTGCCCCTCGGGATCGAGCGCGGTCTCTGGCGCTGCGGCCACCATGCGCAAGGGTTCCGGCACGGCCGCGGCGTTGCCCGGTGTCTGAGCGCAGGCGCCGGCAACCGGCGCCACCACCAGCCATCCCCACCCTGCGATCGCTCCGCCTCGCCTTCTTTTGCCCATCTCGCCAGCCCCGCTTCCTCAGCCCCGCTTCCTCAGCCCCACTTCCAAAGCCCCATTTCCAAAGCCCACTTCAGGCGGCACACGAAGATCAGTGCGTCATGTTATTGACCTGCGAGTACATATCGTCGGCGGCCTTGACCACTTTGGAGTTCGATTCGTAAGCCCGCTGCGCCAGCACCATCTGCACAAACTCCGTCACGACGTCGACGTTCGAGTTCTCGAGATATCCCTGCTGCAACGTGCCCAGGCCTTCGGTGCCGCCGGGATTTCCCAGAAGCGGATCGCCGGAACTTAACGTGGCCGTGAGCAGGTTGTTGCCCATGCTCTCCAGGCCTCCCGGGTTGGGAAAGGTGGCCAGCTGAATCTGCCCGAGTTGCGAGGGATTCTGCTGGCCGGCGAGCGTCGCGTTCACCACACCGTATTGCGTGATGGTGACTGCCGTGGCATTCGACGGAATGGTGATGGTGGGAATGAGCGGATCGCCGTCCGTGGTCACGATCGTGCCCTGATTGTTCAAGTGAAACTGGCCGGCGCGGGTGTAGGCGATGGTGCCATCCGGCCGCTGCACCTGAAAGAATCCCGCGCCCCGGATGGCGACATCGAGTGGATTGTCGGTCTCGTTCAGTTCGCCCTGGGTATTGATGACCTCGGTCGCCGCTGGCCGTGTGCCCAGCCCAATTTGCAATCCCGCCGACACCGTGTTCTGGCTTTCGGCCGCGCCCGGCGTCACCAGATTTTGATACACCATGTCCTGAAACTGCAGGCGCAACTGGCGAAAGCCTGTGGTCGACGAGTTGGCCAAATTGTTGGCGATGGTGTCAAGGTTCAGTTGCTGTGCGCTCATGCCGCTGGCAGCGGTGTACAAGGCTCGAATCATCGTTTTCCTCGTTTTGGACTAGATTTTTGGAAGATCCTCAGTGGCAAACTTGTTGAATTCGGTGTGAAACACAGTCAATGCGCGCTGCATCATCTCGGCCTGGCGCTGCATCATGACCAGATCGAGCGAGCCCTCGACCACATCCTGATTGGCGGCCTCTAGGGCGCCCTGGTGGATCGATGTGTCGGTCGCGGCTGTGGCCGTCGCTCCCTGCGGCGCAACGTAGCGGTTCGCGCCCTCCGGCGTGAGCTGGGTACCGGCAGGAAACACAAAAACGCCCACCCTCGCGACCACCCCGCCGGCCACCGAAACCGCTCCGTCGGCGCCCACCGTGACCTCGCCGGGTGGAATCAGGATCGGCTGGCCCGCTGTGGAGAGAACCGGCTCCCCGGCCCGTGTGACCAATTGGCCGTTTTGTGCGCGGTGGAAGCTGCCGTCCCGCGTGTAGCGCGGTCCATTCGGCGTCTGCACCATGAAAAATCCCTGACCTTCAATCGCCAGATCGAGGGGATTGCCCGTTGGCTCGAGCGCGCCCTGGGCCATGCTCAGCCGGTCGCCGCCCAACAGGCCGTAGTTGTTTACGGTTTCTCCCAGCTGCGAGTCCGCGCCGTCGGGCCCCAGCAGCACCGAGCGGAAGAACTCGCGCTCCGCACGGTACCCTGGGGTTTGCGCGTTGGCCAGATTGGACGCTGCCGCATCCAGGGCCTGGGTGCGCGCCACCAGTCCGGTCATTGCCGCGTAGTAGCCACTGTCCATCCGGAGCTCTCCTCGTGGAACTGCACGGGAGATTCAAGCAGATGGAGGGCCGAAGGGAGGATGGAGAGATTAGAGGAGTTTCAAGGGAATCGGAAAGCAGGGAGCAGGGAGTAGCCAATAGGGAGTTGGGCCTAAAGGGAGTTGGAGTCTAAAGGGAGTTGGGGCCTGATCAGCTACTCCCTACTGGCTACTCCCTATTGGCTACACCCAGTCTTATTGCAGGCCGTCGCAGACGATGGTGACCTCAAAGACCTCTTCGCCAAAGCGATAGCCGTGGTGCAGCTGAAACTCCGGGGCCTGCACGTGCAGGTTGTAGTCTCGGCCCGTAATGACGGCGGGGACCGACAGGCCACAGTTGGCGGCGAGCTCGGGCACCTTGCCCTTCCATGCCCCCGCCAGCATATTGCAAATCTCGCCGATGCCGTCCTTCACCGTATCATCGATGACATCGAACTCCATGCCCGTCATCTGTGCGGCAATCTTCAGGGCCGTGTGGGCTCCCGAGCGGAAGACACAGGCACCGCTCAACAGGCCGCCAAAGCCGACCACGGCCGTGACCGATTCCCTCTCTACGACGCCCGGACCGGCCTCGCGCCTGCACTCGATGCCGAGCATCAGCCGGAAAACCTCTTCCACGCCGGCATCCAGGTTTCGCGGATCGGAGACCCGCTCGACGGATTCACGCAACGATACCGCCATCGTCTGCTCCCTTTCGTCTGCGCCGCCCTGGACTGTGCCGCCCGCACGCCCCGCAAGGGCCGCCGCACGCACTCCATTCAACAGCGCAGGTACCTCCCCGTTAGGCCACTCGCACCAGCGGCAACACCCTCTCCTTCACCTGCTCAGCCGTGAATGGCTTGCGGATGTATCCCTGGGCCCCGGCCAGAATCGCCTGCTTCACATGCTCCTCGCTCGACTCGGTGGTGATCATGACCACGGGAACGCCTTGAGCCAGATTCTGCGCGCGGATCTGGCGCAGAAACTCCAGGCCGTCCATCGCCGGCATGTTGATATCGGAAAGGATCAGGTCCACAGGCTTGGCCTTCAATAACTCCAGCCCCTCGGCGCCCGTGCCGGCCTCATGCACCACCAACGCATCCAACCCGGCCTGGCGCAGCGCCCGCTCCACAATCTTGCGCATCACCGACGAGTCGTCGACGATCAGAGCTCGAATCTCGCTCATGCCCCAAGCCCCCTGTTTTGCCTATCGGCGCTCCGGCTCGAACCATGAGGCCCAGATTCCCTTGTCCTACCGCAGTCTCCCGATCGCTCCCTCTTCCCCCGCGAACTTCGAGCCTGGCCGGTTTCAATGCGCGGCGGTCGAAGCAATCAGATCGCGAATGGAGCCGGGCTCCGGCAGGGGCCCGGCCTGGCGCCGGCGCCAGATGCGCAGCCAGAGACAATCGTGAATGCGGACCAGGCGCGCCTCCACGGGGCGCGACTCTTCAAGGGCCCTGGTCAGCGCCATGGCCAATGCCTGCTCCGTAGCCGCCTCGATAAGCTCCACGGGCGGAAACCGCGACTCCAGGGCGCGCGCGTGCGCGGGCCGGAAGAGAGAACCCTGCACGAGGCCGGCTTCGACGCGCAATCCGGTCATGCGCTCCGTAGCCAGCGCCAGCGCCGGGTCGATGCGGTCCTCAAAGCTCAGGTAGAGAATCTGGCTCGCTGCCACGCGCAACGGCAACGCGCCGAAGGCATCGATGAAGAGCCTTGGCAACAGGGCGGTGAGGTCTTCGGGGTTGTGAAAGTCCATGCTCAGCACCGGGCAGCCCCACTGCAACCCGAGAGCCCGCGTGACCAGTTCCTCGCTCGAGCTCCTCTGCCGAATCAGCCATTCGCCCAGCCTCCCGCTCCCCGCGGCGCGCTGCGCAGCAAGCGCCGTGCGCAGCTCCCCTTGCGTAATCCAGCCCTGCTCCAGCATGGCGAGACCGAGAGGAATGCGATGGCGGTAGGTCTCGCGGGCTGCGCCCCGCGCATCCATCTCCCGGCCGAGCGCTGCCTCCACGCACGCCAGCGTGCATGCGGCGGAGCAGCACCAGCCACCCTCAAAAACCGGCGCCTCGCGGCTGCGCCACAGGCGAAGCCATCCCGAACCGCATCGCGGATTGGCGCAGGTGCGCAGAATCCCCGGCTTTTCCCCTGCTGGAAGTTGTCCCGGCCATCTCTGCCCGGCGGAGGGAGTAGCGGCATCGCGCATGATCACGAGCCCGCGTTCCGCGCCGGCATTCTGCTCGGCCCGCGCCCCATAGCGCTTCAGAAGAGGCATCGCACGCTCTCCAGGCGCTTTCTGGGCGCCGCGACCTCCGTCACGCGCAGCCCGAAGTTGCCGTTGACCAGCACCACCTCGCCGCGCGCCACTATTTTGTCGCCCACAATCAGGTCCACGGGATCGGCCACATGACGATCGAGCTCCACCACATCGCCGGGCCCCAGGTCGAGAATCTCGCCGAGCGGCATCTCGCGCGCGCCAAAGCGCAGCGAGGCTTCGAGTTCGACATCGAGCAACAGCTCGAGGCCGGGAGTGAGTCCTGGGCCCGGGGACTGCGGCGCGAGGTCCGGCGCGGCCTTCACCCCGGCTTCCAGCTGCGCCCCGGCATCCATTGCGCGCAGCTCATCCCGGACAAGAATCGTCCATGCTCGGTCGCCGCAGCGGAGCTGAAAGGCATGCGAAACCTGACTCTGCTCCGCGATCTCTTCAAAACTCGCCACGTGGCACCTCCTGCCGGTGCGCGCCAGCAGCTCTCCCGCAGCGGCGTCGGCGGCCTCGCGCACCAGTTCCTTCCAGCTGGCCTTCTGATCCACGCCCTCGCCGACGAGCGGGGTCTCCAAAACCGCCCCGTCGAGCAGAACGGCAAACCGGCCCTCCACGTCTCCCGCCAGTGTGGCCGCCCAGCCAAACGATCCCGCGCCCAGCGGTTTGGGAAGAGACTCGCCCAATTCCGGCTCACCGGCCAGGGCCTGCGAAAAGAGCGCTCCGGCCACCTCGGCCCAGCAATCGAAGTAGGTCATCATCGCTCACCCCCGGCAATCGAGCGTTCCACGCGCGCCGCGCGGTGCTGGCCGTGACGCATGGCCCGCGCCTCGAGAAGCGACAATCCGCCCACGCGCCACTCGGAGAGCGTATCCGCGCCCAGATCGAGACGCACCACGTCGCCCGGTTGCAACTCTTGGAGCGCACTTGCCGCCAGGCGCACGGTGGGGAGCTGCAACGTACATCCAAAACGGATGCACCGCGCCACGGCCTCGATCCGCGCGCGCGTCTCGCCCGTGTGGCGGCAGCGCCGGCCCCAGTCGGTCGTCAACCGGCGCAGGATGGTGTTGGCCACCACCGCGGGAAAGGCGAGATTCAACAGTCCCGAGCTGTGCGGCATGCGGATTTCGAAGCTCAGGCAGAGCGCCTTTTCCGTAACGGCGATGATTCGCGCCACCTGGGTCTGCATCTGACGGCGCTCGAAGCTGAAGCTGAGGCCGACCGGTTGCCAGGCAACCGTCAGTTCGCGGCAGATAATCTCCACCACGCTGCCTAGGATCGATTCTTCGATGTCGGTCAGTTCGCGCAGCGGCCCGTCCTTGCCGTCGCCGCCCAGGAGCAGATCGATGATGGGCGGTGCCAACCCCAGATCCAGCTGCAGCACCGAGAGCGTGCCCAGCGGCTCCAGCTGCACCGAAGCCACATAGCTGATCTCGGGAATCCTGAGCAAAAACTCATTGAACTGAATCTGTTCGGCCGAAACCAGGTTGACTTGAAAGCGGGTGCGCAGCCATGCGGCCAGGTTGTGGGTGAGATTGCGCGCAAAAAGGTCGTTCAACATGCTGATGGCGCGCAACTGATCGGTCGAGATCTGCCCGGCGGAGGAGAAGTTGTAGGGCACCACACGGGCCCGCACCTCGGGGTGCGACGACTCGGGCGAAGTGCTGCGCGCGGCTTCGAAGAGCGCATCAATCTCATCCTGCTTGAGTGTTTTTTCCGTCAATCTCCCGCTCCTTTCGAGCGTTCCTTCATGCTTCTCTCCGAGTCCGTCCCGGTCTTGCCGCGGAACCGGGCCCGGCGCTCCGTTTATCAGACTTTGCGCGGCGGTTTGCGTGGCGGGAGGCGATCGCCCGCGCCACGCGCCGCCAGATCACGCAAGGCCGCCCGCAGATGCACCACCGCCGAGGCGTGCACCTGCGAGACCCGCGACTCGACCACGCCCAGCGCCAGCCCGATCTCGCGCATGGTCATCTCCTCGTAGTAGTAGAGGGTCATCACCAGCCGCTCGCGGTCAGGCAGATTGGCAATGGCCTCGGCCAGCCGCTTCTCAAGCTCGCCGCGCAAGCAGTGAAAGAGCGGATCCTCCTCGGGGCGGCCTGGCACGTAGGCCAGCTCCTCCTCGCCCGAGTTCTCGCTGCGCTCGATATGCAGCGTGCCGATCTCAAGCCCCTTGAGATCGCCCAGCAGCTGCTGGTAATCCTCGAGACTGATGCCCATCTCGGCGGCGATCTCGGCCTCGCCGGGCGCGCGGCCCAGGCGGGCCGTCAGCACGCGGATGGCCTCTTCGACAGCGCGGCCCTTGCGGCGCAGTTCGCGCGGGCTCCAATCGAGGGTGCGCAGGCTGTCGAGGATCGCGCCCCGGATACGGAACTGCGCGTAGCTGCGGAACTGCACCTTCTTGTCGGGATCGAATTTGGCGAAGGCGTCCATCAGCCCAACTACGCCCGCCGAGACCAGATCCTCGATGTCGACGTGCTGGGGCAGCCGCTCGTGGATGCGACGCGCGAGAAAACGCACGATCGGCAGGTGCTCGAGCAGCACGCGCTCCTGCTCACCGGTCAGTGCCGGCGCCATCCCGGCCGGAGGGGGATAGCTGCCCGCCGCCGTGGCGCGGCGCGCAGGTTTGGGGTCTCTCATTGCAGCCATCCCGTCGACTCCCATCGTCTTCCCCCTCACGCGAACTCATTCTTTGGTGCGATCTGCCTTCATCCGTTGGGCCGCCTTCCGCACCTGGCCCCGTCAGCGGACGGTGCCCACCGGGCGCAGCCGGACCTCCGGCGGAATCTCACTGGCGGCAAGCACGACCAGACGAGGCAGCACCGGTTCCAGCCAGCGTTTGACGTGAAAACGCGCCGGACTGGGGCAAAGAAGCACGGGCGGTGCCGCAGAAGATGCGGAGCCGATAAGGGATCTCACAGAATCGGCGAGGCGGCGGACGACCGGGGTTCCTTGGGGTGCGGCTGCTGAGAGCAGGCGCTGGCCAGACTCCGGCGCGACTGCGGAGAGAATCTCCTCTTCGAGCGCGGGATCGAGCAGCAGGACCGGCAGCTGACCCTCACCATCGAGAAGCGGCCGCACCAGTCTGCGCCCCAGCGCCTGGCGAGAGGCCTCGACCAGGGCTACCAGGCTCTTATTCACGGGCGCGGTTTCGAGCAGCGCCTCCAGAATTGTGCCCAGATCGCGGATCGAAACCCGCTCGCGCAGCAGCTGCTCCAGAACCCGGGCCACCTCGCCCAGGGTGAGCAACTTAGGCACCAGCTCCTCGAGCAGCTTGGGGTGCGAGTCGTTGAGGGCGTCGAGCAGGCGCTTGATCTCGGCGCGTCCCAGCAGCTCTCCGGCATGCTGGCGGATCAGTTCAGCGAGATGCGTGGTGATCACGGTGACCGCGTCCACCACCGAGTAACCCGCGGCGATGGCCTGCTCTTCAAGCGCCGGAGCGATCCAGACCGCAGGGACGCCAAAGGCCGGCTCCCGTGTCTCCTTGCCGGTAAGCGGCCTGCGGCCGGGCTCTCCCGAGACGGCCAGCAGCTGCGGGCCCTCCGTCTGCCAGCGGCCCACCTCGATGCCGCGCAGCGAGATCACATACTCGCGCGGTTTGAGACGCAGGTTGTCGGAGATGTGCACGGGAGGAACCAGGAAGCCGATCTCGGACGATAGGTGGCGGCGCAGGGCGCGCACCCTTGCGAGCAACTGCCCGCCCTGCTTCTCGTCGACGAGTGGAATCAACTGGAAGCCGATCTCGAGGGTCAGGTCCTCCAGGCGCAGCAGCGAAGAAAGCTCCGAGATCTGCGCGCCTTCGAGCTTCTTTTTCTCGGCCACCGCCGGCTCGGCTACGGCTGCCGGCCCCTCAGCCGCCAGTCGCCTGCCGCCCACAAACAGCCCTCCGGCCACGGCCAGAAAGGCGATCTTCGGCAATCCCGGAATCAGGCACATGCAGGCCGAAACCGCGCTGGCCATGTAGAGCGTTGCGGGGCGGGCCAGAAGCTGTTGCCGGATTTCGCTGCCCAGCATGCCCGCCGAGTTGGCGCGCGTCAGCGTGATGCCGCCGGCCACGGAGACCAGCAGCGAAGGGATGATCGTGACAAGGCCGTCGCCCACGGTGAGCACGGTATAGGTGCGCGCCGCCTCGCTTAACTCGATGCCCTGTTGCAGGGTCCCGATCAGCAGTCCGGCGACGATGTTGATGGCCGTGATCAGGATCGTGGCCAGGGCGTCGCGCTGGTTAAACCGCGCCGCGCCGTCCATGGCGCCGTAGAATTCGGCCTCGCGGGCGATGGCCTGGCGCCGGCGGCGCGCCTCGGCCTCGTCGATCAGCCCCGCGTTCAGGTCGGCGTCGATGGCCATCTGTTTGCCAGGCAGCGCATCCAGCGTGAATCGCGCCGTGACCTCGGCGGTGCGCACGGCGCCGTGCGAAACCACGAGAAACTGGATCGCAACCAAGGCCAGAAAGAGCACGAAGCCGACCACGTAGTTGCCGCCCACCACGAATTGCCCGAAGGCCTCGATCACCTTGCCTGCCGCGGCGGTTCCCTCCTGGCCGTGCAGCAGAATGCGCCGGCTGGAGGCGATGTTGAGCGAGAGGCGGAAGAGGGTGAGCAGCAAGAGCAGTGTCGGAAATACGGAAAGCTCGACGGCGCGGCGGATCTGCACGGCAGAGAGAAAGACGATGACCGATGCCGCCATGGAGAGCGCCAGCAGAAGGTCCAGCCCTGCGGCTGGCACCGGCACCAGCATGACAAAGACCACGCTGATGGCCGCCATGGGCAACAGGTAGTCGCGCAGCCGGTGCCAGATCGAGGACTGGGCCGAAAGCGCGCCCGCGGGCAAGGTAGCTGTACTCATTGATCGTCTCCTCCAAAACCCGGAAGCGCGGAGCGCCTCCAAAACCTAAGAGCGCGGAGCGCCTCCAAGACCCGAAAGCGCGGAGCGCCGCGTCTGCCGCTCCCGCAGCTCGGCCTCGACGCGCTGGCGGTAGAGATAGGCCAGAATCGCGGCCACGGCGGCATAGAGCTCCACGGGGATGGCCTGGCCCACTTCGACCGTGCGATAAAGCGACTGTGCCAGGGGCGGATTCTCCACAATGGGCACGCCCGCCCAGCGCGCCTCGGCCTTGATCTCCTCGGCCAGAAGGTTGCGCCCCTTGGCCAGCACCTTGGGCGCCTCCATGGTCACGAAGTCGAAGCCCAAAGCCACCGCATAGTGCGTGGGATTGGTCAGGACCACGGCCGCCTTGGCCACGTCGGCCTTCACGCGGCGGCGGCGCATCTGGCGCTGCAGGCTGCGGATGCGGCCGCGAATCTGCGGGCTGCCCTCGGTCTCCTTGTACTCGTCGCGCAGGTCCTGGCGGCTCATCTTGAGCCGCGACTCGCGGCTCTGCCACTCGACCAGGTAGTCGATGGCCGACCAGCCGAAGAGCAGCCAGGCCGCAGCCAGCAGCAAACCGTAGACATCCTTCCCGAGAAGCTCAAGCCGCTCGGTCGAGAAGGGTGGAATAGAGAGCTGCCGGGCGATGCGTTGCACGGCAAACACCGCCAGAATCGCAGCCGGGATGAGCGACTTGCCGAGCCGTGCCGCGGCGCGCAGCGAGAATAGGTTTTTGAGATTCGCGACGGGATTGATGCGTTCTGGCTTCCATGCCAGGGCGCTCGCGTGCACGGAGACGCCGCCGGTCTGGGCGATGCCCGCTCCTAGAGCCGCCACAGCGACCAGCGCCATCACGACGGCCGGCGGTCCCAGCACTTCGAGCATCAGGCGTCGCGCGGCCGCCAGCGTCGGCTCCAGGGTGACCGGCTCCCAATGCGCCGCAGAGCCCAATGCAAGAAATCCGGCAAAGGCGCCACGCCAGGCCTCCATGGTCCGGGGGCCCAGCACGCCCAGTGCAAGGGCCCCGGCCAGAGTTCCCGCGGCAGCCGTCAATTCGCGGCTGCGCAGGATGTCGCCTTCCCGGCGCGCCTTTTCGCGCCGGTGCTGGGTGGCCTGTTCGGTGCGCTCTCCGGGCATGGATCAGCCTCCCAGCCCCGGGGTGCCGGCAGGTGCGGCGAGCGAAACAGCGATCAGGCGCTCGGCCATGTCGAGCAGCCCGGCAAAGCGCGCCTCGATAAAGCGCGGCCAGAGCGCCAGGCAGCCCGCGAGAATCACAAACCCTGTCAACGTCTTGAGCGGTACGGTCAGCATCATCACCGGCAGCTGCGGGCTCAACTTGCCCAGCAGGGACACGGCGATCTCGACCAGCAGGGTCGCGGCCAGCACGGGCGCAGCCAATTCCACCGCGGCCAGAAAGACACCACCCGCCGCGCGCACGATGGCCAGCGCTGCCGGCTGGCCCAGTGCGAAGGCTCCCAGGGGCACGGCATGGAAGCTGCGCACCATGGATGCCAGCAGAATCCGATCCAGGCCCGCGGTGATCAGAACCAGCGTGCCCATCAGCTGGAAGAGGTCACCAAGTAGCGGCGTCTGAATGGCCGAAGCCGGGTCCATCAGGTTGACCAGCGAGAAGCTGAACTGCAGGCCCACAATCTGGCCGGCGAAGAGCATCATCTCGTTGAGCAGCGCCAGCGAGAGGCCATAGACCAGACCGATCGCGAGCTCGCCCAGGATCGACGCGAAACTGATGGATGCCTGCGCGTGGGGGAGCGCGGCCACCAGCGGCGCGAGCAGAAACGCAACCGCACCGGCAAAGACCGCTTTCACGCGCATGGGAATGGCCGTCGACGAAAAAAAAGGAGCGAAGGCCACCATGCCGCTGACTCGCACCAGGACCAGCGCCATTGCACTCAAAAATGTCGGCCAATCGGTCATACTTATGTCTCAAGCGGAGTTAGCGGTGTTAGCGGGGCTAGGAGCCTCTAACTCCGCTATCACGCGCGAAGCGCGGCTAACTCCGCTAGCTCCGCTCATCCTAGATACCGGTGAAAGTCGCCCAGCAGCAGCCGCGTGTACGTGGCCAGCCGTTCCAGAAACCACGGCATGGCGGCGAGCAGGATCAGCGCGATGGCGGCCAGGCGCGGCACCGAGGTCAGCGACTGCTCCTGCAGGCTGGTCAGGGTCTGGATCAGGCTGAGCACAAAGCTCAGCGCCGCCGCCGCGATTAGCAGTGGCGCAGCCAGAATCATGGCCTCGCGCATCAGCTGGCGCATCAGCTCGACAACCAGGTCCGGTGTCATCTGCCTCCTTTCAAAAGCTCCGCAACAACGAATTCGCCAGCAGATTCCAGCCGTCCACCATCACGAAAAGCAGAATCTTGAGCGGCGTCGAGACCACCACCGGCGGCAACTGGAACATGCCGATCGAGGTGGTGATCGCAGCCGTGACCATGTCGATCAGCAGAAAGGGCAGAAACAGCACCGCGCCGATCGAAAATCCCGCCTTGAGTTCAGAGAGGATGTAGGCGGGAACCACCACGCGCATGGGCAAGTCGTCGGGCGTATTGGGCCGCGGAATCTGCCCTGCGGCCGTGAACAGCGCCAGGTCCTTCTCGCGCGCATACTTGAGCAAAAAGTGCTTGATGGGCTGCGCGCCGCGGTCGATCGCCTCCATGCCGGTAATCTGGCCGTTGCGATAGGGCTCGACGGCCTGCTGATCGACCTGGTTCAGCACCGGCGTCATCAGGAACCACGCCATCATCAGCGCCAACCCCATGAGCGTGGGATTGGAGGGCGCGGTCTGCGTGCCCAGCGCCTGGCGCAGAAAGTGAAAGACGACCAGAAGGCGCACCAGCGGCGTCATCGCCATCAGGATCGCGGGCAGCAACGTGATCAGCGTCAGAACAAAGAGAATCGTCCACGGCGTCCCGTCCGAGGCCCGCAGCTTGGCGTTCAGGTCGGGCAAGAGAGGTGCCGCCACGGGAGCCGCCGCCATGCGCAGGAGCCAGGCGCCTACCATGAGACCCTCGCCCGGCCGTGGAGTGCGCCGTTTGAACCCGCGTAGGCCCTGGAGCCCGCGTGCTCGTCCAGCGGATAGAACGCTGGACCGCCTTCGGCCGAGGTCGCAACCAGAATCCTGCGCCCTTCCGCTTCAATCAGCGCCAGAGACTGGCGCGGCGCCAGCGTGATGCGCTCGACGAGCGCCAGGCGCGGCTCCGCGCGCCGCCGGCCAGGCCATTTTGCCAACAGCCACCCCGCCCATCCACCGCAACCACCCGCCTCTTTGTCTGCTCCGCCTGCCATGCTGCCGCTTCTCCTCATCGCGCCCTTACGCCAGCCGCGTCACGCGTACCGCCAACTGGGTTTCCACCACTTCGAACTCACTCCACGCCAGTTGCACGTCGCCTGCGGCTAGGGGAAGATCGTCGCCGTGGCTCCACTGCGTCTCGATCACCTGCCCCGGAGCCAGGGCCAGCAGTTGGCGCACGCGAAACTCGCGCACGGGAATGGCCACGCCCAGGTCCACAGGCAATTGGGGAATCGGTGCGCTGAAGACAGGCTGATCCTCGCCCTGCGGCGGCTGCGGCGCCGGAACTAGGGCCTGGACACCCTCCCCGGCGGCTGCGCGCTCCGCCACCGCTGCTCCCGGATGTGGTGCCCCCGCAGATGCCGGCAGTGGATATGCTGTCGCCATTCCGGAAGAAGCAGCAGCAGAAAGAGGACCAGAGAAGGCTGGACAGGATTGGTTTGGTTTAAGAATTGCGCTGGCACGTTGACCGATTCCGATCCACGCAGCAGCCAAACCGCATCGCTGCTACACTGAAGAGTGGAATGTTGTGCAGCTTTCCCATCCCCAGGGGATGCGAAGTTGCCGTGTTGCGAGGTCAAGAATCATGCCGGAACCAACGGAAAGCAAGAGTCTGACGGGAACCAGCCTGCGCCTGAAGGTGGGGCTGGCGGAGATGCTCAAGGGCGGCGTCATCATGGATGTGATGAGCGTCGAACAGGCGCGCATCGCCGAAGAGGCTGGCGCGTCCTCCGTCATGGCTCTCGAACGTGTTCCCGCCATGATCCGCGCCGAGGGTGGCGTGGCCCGCATGGCCCGGCCCAGCCTGATCAAGCAGATCATTCAGGCCGTCTCCATCCCGGTCATGGCCAAGGCCCGCATCGGCCACTTTGCCGAAGCGCAGATTCTCCAGCAACTGGGTGTGGACTTCATCGACGAGAGCGAGGTGCTGACCCCTGCGGACGAGGCGCACCACATCGACAAGCACGCCTTCACCACGCCCTTTGTCTGCGGCGCGCGCAACCTGGGCGAGGCCCTGCGGCGTATCGCCGAGGGTGCGGCCATGATCCGCACCAAGGGCGAGGCCGGCACCGGCGATGTGGTCCACGCCGTGCAGCACATGCGCCAGATCACCCGCGAGATGCGCGTGCTCACGGTGCTCACCGACCAGGAGCTCTACGCCGCGGCCAAGGAGCTGCAGGCCCCGTACGAGCTGGTCCGCATGGTTGCCCAAACCGGCAAGCTGCCCGTGCCCAACTTCTCGGCCGGCGGCATCGCCACGCCCGCCGACGCCGCTCTGATGATGCAACTCGGCGCCGAAGCCATCTTTGTTGGCTCGGGCATCTTCATGAAGGAGCGCGCCACTCCGCTCGACGTGGAGAATGACCCCAAGGAGCGCGAGGAAGCAGTCTCGCGCGCCAAGGCCATCGTGATGGCCACCACGCACTGGAACGACCCCAAGATTCTGGCCGAGGTGAGCGAACAGGTCACCGGCACCATGAAGGGCCAGGCCGCTGCCGGGCTAGAGGAATCGCAGCTACTGCAGACGCGCGGCTGGTAAGCATCGCCGCCGGTGCGGCTCGACGGACCCCGGGGAACTTACGCGCCATCGCGCGCTGCTCGACTTCCCTTTTGCACGCATGGAACCTCGCACGTGTGGTTGCAACGGAAATCAGAAGAGATGATCACGCCCGTTCGAGATGCGATTGCATCTTAACTTCCAGGACGTGAAGATGCTTTTCCGATTTTGAGTGCGTCCAACTAAGAGGTGAGGTAACCTCATCCTCACAGGGACCGCTATGCCGTCCATCTTTTCGCCCATCCCGGCTGAAATCGAACGAAAGGCGCCCGGAACCGGGGGCAAGCCACCCGTTGACCGCCGGCCTACGGGCGGCGGGGGCGGGGGAGGCGACGACGACTGGAAAAAACCGCGGCGTGGCCCACGAGAAGTTCTGCACCGCACCCGCGCATTTGTCTTTTGTGCGCTGGCTGGCGACATGATGTTCTTCGTGGTGCTGGTGGTGCTGTTTTATGCGCGCCAAGCCGGCACCCACATGGATCCCCGGACCCTGCGCCAGATCGGCGACTGGCATCCGGTTCTGCTTCCGCCCATCCTCTTTCTGAATACCGCGGTCCTGCTGCTCAGCAGCCTCAGCATGGAGCGGGCACGCCTGCACATCTTCCGCGAATTTGACGTCTTGGAAGAGTGGCTCGGGTTGGGCCGCCCGGCGCTGCGCCGCACCCTGCCCTGGATCGCGCTCACGCTTGTCCTGGGACTGATGTTTCTTTGCGGCCAGGCCCTGGCATGGAAACAATTAACCGTGCAGGGATTCGCGTTCGATCGCTGGGCCACGCCGGCAAGTTATTTCTTCTACGTCATCACCGGGCTTCACGCCGCGCACTTGGTCATCGGCGTGCTGGCTTTGCTCTTCTGCCTCTGCGCTCTCACGCGCCTCAAACGCGTGGAGTCGCGCCAGATCGCTGTGGACTCGACAGCGTGGTTCTGGCACACCATGGGCTTTGCCTGGCTGGTATTATTTGGGGTTTTGGTGCTGGGACAGTAGAAAAGCAGCCCTCAGCCTTCAGCTTTTAGCTTTCAGCATTTCGTGCTTAGGCAAGGGTGAGCCCGACGAGGAGTCTGCCTGCACGCGAGACGCAGGAATTTTCTGCGAGAGGTCACCGCTCAATTGGATGGTTGAAAGATATGCCTGCTGCTTACGCTGTGCGCGGATGCAATAGCGCGCGGAAGCGATCGGCGAAGGTCGGCGCTTCGGGGCAGTCGAAATAGACTTCGCGGTTGAGGCCCATGAGCAGCTGCACGGCTTCAACCTGCGCATCGTGCGCGGAAAAGGAACC
>Ga0326728_10009037_pt1 | contig 24253 bp, 22 predicted proteins | sample MB3enrmetagenome_FD_207602 | JGI IMG/M metagenome (GOLD analysis project Ga0326728, IMG submission 207602) | Lab enriched peat soil microbial communities from McLean, Ithaca, NY, United States - MB31MN | ecosystem: Environmental > Terrestrial > Soil > Wetlands > Peat | place: USA: New York... | reverse complement strand
TGCCCCTTGGGATTGGGGGTGGATCGTGTCCTCCGCTCGTCATCATTGTACAGGGATTCGTTATTATGTTCACTTTTGCTCGCTTTATCAAACTGATAATTTTGTTCGCATAATCGTCACTATAATAAGCTAAGGCAATGTTATGCGAAGATGACGCTCTGCCTTCATAATGAGCACTAACTACTTTTGCAACAAAGTACTCCAAGTTTCTTCCGAAGGACATCACGTCATTATGAACATCAATATCGACATCCTTCTCCCTCGCGATTGAGAAGATCTTATCCAAGTGTGCTTTTGACTCATCCACAGATATCTCGGCTTCTGGTAGGCCGCCGATTACGTCTGCTCCAGAATCCATCGCTTTGAACAATAGTTCTTCCATCCCCTCCTGGCAGATGATTCCTTCCTGTGGATTCGCTACGATTTGTATATCTAACAAATGCGAATATTCGCGGCGAAGTTCCTTTAATGCATCAAGTGCTGTTAGTCCTACGACAGAATCGACATCCACGTGGGTTCTAATCACGGTAACCCCATGCTTCAGAGCTAGTGGCAACACCTTTTCTGTTCGCTGTTTTATGTTGCTGATCGTGAAGGACTCCTTTGCCCTCTTGATGATTTCGCGCGCCTGACTGATTGAGGAGGCATATCCAAATTCCTCTGATAGCAAAACTTTGTCAAGATGTATGTGCGGTTCAACAAAGGTAGGTAGGACCAAGCAGCCATTTGCATCTATCTCCTTGTCTGCTCCAAACGACAGATCTGAAGCGATCTTGGAAATTCTGTCTCCCTCAATCAAAATTGAAACAGGCTTTTCATGATTGAGAACCTTAGCTTTACGAATAATAAGCGTCACAGCAGAAGCTCCTACAACCATTTGATGCTCAGTTCAACCTTCATAAAGTGCTTTCTGGGCAACATTCTATAAGTTGAGTAAATTCAGTGGCGAGCCTATTTCAAATTATTAGAATTTCGTCATGGTTATTACGTGAAGTCTGTTGGACAGCTCACTAGAAGGCCCCACCGTCAATTACTGCGAACAGGATCACATCATCCCCATCCTTCAACGTGTTGTTCAAATCGTCACGTGAAACTCCGTTAACGAAAATTTTGAGTTTTGGATCAAGCCTTCCGTCCGAGCTTAACACTTCTCTCTTCAGCTTTCCAGCGGAATTATCATTCAATTTCTCAATTAGATCTTGCAACGTATTACCTACAATCTTAACGCGTTTGCTTTTAATTCCCAACACCATTTGCCATATGCCATATGCGTTTACACGAACCGAGACCAGTTGTTGATCACCCGTTTTCAGGGTATAAGTAGTGCCTGACGTATAGCTTAATCCTCAAAGCAGTTACTGAGCATTAGGTGAATGAGGTTAGGATATCTTTTCCGAAGACTTCAATCTGTTTTTTAATTTCATTAAGATCTTTTACTGCAGGCATTATAACGAGCTCCTGAACACCCGCTTGGATATATTGTTCTATTTTGCTAAGGCATGTCTTACGTGTACCTGTGATTGCGCTGTTTGGTGTGGCCTCGCTCCATGCTGGCAGGTCACAGTATTTGGAGATGAACGCGTTAGTGACTTTTGAGCCATCTTCGTCATTAACGTCAACACGTCCCGGAACCATATCGCAATTTCCAAATTGGGTCGTCTGTTTGCCGTTTAGTTGTACGTGCTCGAGTACCTTCTTCCAGGTCTTAGTGAAACTTTCAGGCGTATAGAAGTAAGAGATCCATCCATCTGCAAGTCTTCCGACCCGTTTCAGCACCTGATCCGTGTACCCACCCATCCAGAGAGGTATGTTGGGTTTCTGGAGAGGCTTAGGCTCCATGTTCACGTTATGTAATTCATTTACGCCGTATGATCCAGTCACGCGGTCTTCCGTCCAGAGACGTTTCATCACTTCCACGTTAACCTGCAAGATTCTTCCGCGTGTATCGAACGGGATACCACATGCCTGGAACTCACGCTGGTACCATCCCGCAGCGATACCGAGAGTTATCCTTCCGCCGCTTAGATTGTCCATCGTCGCCACCTGTTTTGCTAGAACGACTGGGTTTCTTAGGGAGAGCACAAGTACTCCGGTTCCAAGTCGGACGCTTTTAGTTTCAGTAGCAACGGCTGTCAGAATTGTGAGAGAGTCGTAGACTGGGAAGACGTTTCTTGATCCGAGTAGAATATGATCCCAAACCCAGACTGAATTGTAGCCGAGCTCTTCGGATCTAGCTGCCTGTGCAACCAGTTCTCTGGGATGTATTGTTTCTCCTGTTGCTACGTAATTTTGTAACGCCAAACCGAACTTTATTTTTCCAGTCACTTTTGTATTCCTCAGAATTTCTACTCCGTAAATCCGTAAACTTCGCTATTGGTCATGAGTAGCCGCACCAATTCATGATTGTCAAAGCGTAAACCTTAGTCGCGGTTATGAGGTCGTCTACTCTCGCGTATTCATTTGTGGCGTGCATTTGGTCCGTCGGACCTGGCCCGAATATTACCGTGGGAGTTTCTCCGTACTTGTTGAGGAAGCGAATGTCTGCTGCTCCGGTTCTTCCTGTCACGTTTGGGGGCGAACCGACAACGTTGCAGTATGCGTCCTTGAGTGTTGTTACTACCTTGTGATTCACCGGGATTTCAGATGGTTCCGCGAAATAGCCGGTATACTTGACCTCAGGAATGCTGCTTCGCAGCCACGGATCAGTTTGGGCAACGGTTTTCAAATGGTCAATTAATCTTCTTTTTATGTAGTCGGAATCTTCGCCGGGTACGGTTGCCATGCTTCCTCTAAGTAGGCACGTGTCAGCTAATGCGCTGGGGTAGGAGCCGGAATTGAACATCCCGATTAGGCAGGGGATTGCTTCTCTGATGTTCGGATACAGAGGGTGCTTCGCCTCGCTCATTCGGATCTCTTCGAAGTCTGAGACCGCTTCCACTATTTTGTATCCCTTCTCTATTGCGTTTACCCCTTCCCATTTCCGTTGTACTCCGGCGGGTTTTCCTTTCACGTGAATGTCAAACCATATTCGTCCTATACATGCTGGTTGAACGTGGAGACTGCTTGTTTCTCCGCTTATTCCTGCATCCGCTTTGTAGCCTCGGATTATTGCGGCTAACGTTCCGTTACCACTGAGTTCTTCGTCAACCGTGTATTCGAGAATCACATCGCCGTTAAGTTTGATGCCGGTCCGGATGATTGCGTTCATGGCCATGGTATAGGCAGCTAATCCGCTTTTCATGTCCGACGATCCTCGTCCATATATTCTGCCGTCCTTCACTGTTCCCTCCCAAGGATCGGTCTCCCATGAATCCGCGGAGGCCGGAATCACGTCTACATGTCCGTTGAAGAGTAACGACCTTCCACCTCCAGTTCCCTTGTATTTTCCAACCACGTTTGGCCTGTTCTGGTAGTCTCTATCAACCGGAACATAGCCTGGGTGTTTCTTGAGCTCTTCCAGGTTGGGTTCCCATACATCCACGGTTATCGATTCTCTTTGTTCTAGCCAACTAGCTAAGAATTCCTGAATGTCCTTTTCGTCGCCGGTTACGCTTGGGTATGAGATGAGTTTTCGTAGGAACTCAACGTTTTCGTCTTTATGGTCGTCAATATACGACAGAAGTTTTTCTGTTGGCTGCATTTGGCTCAACAATCCAGTCTGTTTAAGTTGTTTGGTGGTGTCGGCATTAATGAGGCAACCTAATTTCCTCGTAGCATAACCTTTTCCGGATCAATTTTTCTTAGAATTTCCAATTCATCCTTTGTTGGAGCTTCTATTATTTCTAACGTGTCAGCGATGAGTAGTTCAAAAGCTGTGTTGTCTCGTATTTGCTCAATTGTTGCGTCGCTTTGAATCGCTTCGACTTTAAGTCGCTTAGATTTCTGATCGAACCCCATGATTCCCAAATCTGTGATAACTTTGAAGGGACCACCAAAAATTAGTCCTGAATCGATTCTCGAGTTGTTTCCTGTTAAGTAGCCCGGGCTTGTGACAAAGTCCACTTTTTCAACGAATCTTCGTTTCTCGTGGATCAACGTAACTAATACGCGGGTAGATGAGGAGGCTATGTCGTTTGCGCCGCCGCTCCCTGGAAACCTCACTTTGGGTTTGTGAAAATCTCCGATCACACTCGTGTTGATGTTTCCATACTGGTCAATTTGGGCGGCGCCGAGAAGCCCGTAATCGATGTATCCTCGCTGTTGGTACAGGAAGATGTCCGTTATGTCACAGAATGCCATCGCCCTTCTACCCGCCCTGACCTCGTTCGTTGAAAGCGGCATTTCGCCATGTTTCAATTCAGGAGCTATTATTCCGCCTTCGAAGATAATTGAAAGTGCTGGACTACGAGTTAGTTGCGCCAACAAAGCGGCTGCCATCGGTAGACCTATCCCGACGAAGACCGTTTTCTTATCCTCAAGCAACCTTGACGTCATAACTGCAAGGAGCTCAGCTTTCGTATACGATGCTTTAGCGGATGACATTTTCCATGCTCTTCTTAAGTTCTAGTAGTCGCCCAATTCCTATCATGTCGAGAAAATTCTGGAAAGATTTTGATGCGTAAACGTATCTTGACAGATATTCATTTGCTCCATCAACTCCACTCTCGTTTGTCGCTTGTGAAAAATCCGAGAAATGACTAAAATCGGCATCGTAAAGATTCCAGCATTCGCTGGGATAAGATCCGTATGGGACCTCTACCACAGCGTCCACGCAGAAAAACGGAATGGCGGTTCTGTCAGGTTGGTTTCGGAAATGATCGGAGTCGACTATTTCTTCAGCGGTCACTATTACTCGTCCTGAAGCACGGGCGATGTCTTCGTCCATGAAATGGAAGCCATCGATCTCAACGTTACCGAATTTGTCAGCTCTATGAGCGTGTATTAGTCCAACATCAGGGTACAATGCTGGGACAAGCAACATTTTTTCTCCTGTATAGGGACAAACGAACTTCTCAACCTTGTTTGTTCGTTCGAGGTCTGTGCCCAACATGGAGAAAGTGGGCAGGAAACTTGTTCCCATGGCTGCAGCTCGATATCGCAGCCCAAGGGCGAGATGACTCCATTCTTCAAATTCGACTTTTCCTTCTTGAACGAATTTTCGCATCATACTTGATATCCCCCACGCGTAGCCGATGCTCCACCAACTCGTCACAACCGTGCTTAACGCTGAGGCAGCGAGTAACAAATCCGCTTCCATGCCTGTAAGACTACGCGAAATGGTAAGATCTGCGCGTTTTTGACGGATGATCTCATGAATTAGGGCGGTGGGTGTTCGAGAGTACAGGCACCCTCCTACTGCTACGTGTGATCCCGACGGTATGAATTGTTTCACAGCGTCCTGTAGACTAGTAATCTTCGGACGTATTGACTTGTCTTTTCGCTCTATTCTACCTCTGGCTTCTTTCAGATCAAACAAATGGGCTGAATTATTCGACATTATGAATCAATGGCTGCTAATTGTGGAGATTCAGAATCTATATCGATCCGGTTCGATGAGCAAGTTTGATGAGGGCGGCTTTAACTGCTTCTATCTGCTGCTGATAGCCTGTGCACCGACAAAGGTTCCCTGAAAGGTAACGTTTAATCTGTTCTTCAGTCGGATTCGGATTCTCGTTCGCAATCGCTGAGGCAGTCATGATCATTCCGGGTATGCAATAGCCGCATTGCGAAGCATCGAACGCAATGAAAGCTTCCTGTACTGGATGTAATTTCTCTTTGCTTAATCCTTCGATTGTGGTGATCTTATGACCGTCAATTTGTGGTGCAAGGACTAGACATGACGTGACTGGCTTTCCGTCCAGCAGAACCGTACACGCTCCACATTCGCCTGTGTCGCAACCTTTCTTGACTCCTGTGGTTCCAATTTCATCGTGTAGAAAATCGCATAAGGTTTGGTTCGGAGCGATTTTGCGTTTGATTAGTGCTTCGTTTATGGTACAAGAGATGCTGATTGTTCGATTAGAATCCATGCCTTATTGTCACCTTATTCCATTGGCTACTTGGCTTATGGTTCTCTTCGTGAGCACGTAAACGAGGTGTCTCCGGTACTCCGCGCTTCCTCTGACATCGGAGATTGGTTTGCATTCATTTTTCGCGGTTTTAGCTGCGGCCTCAATTGTTTCAGGGTCGATTATTTTTCCGATGAGCTTGGATGAGCTTTCTTTCGCAAGAATTGGAGTTGGTGCCACAGCTCCTAATGAGATTCGGCTTTCTCCGAAAGCACCTTGATTAATCTCGCATGAAACCGCAACTGAGACAACTGAAATTACGTTTTCATTCCTCTTAGCAAATCTCATCCAGGAACTCGACGTTTTATTCTTGATTGGTATTTCGATGGCTGTTATGATTTCATCCGGACAAAGAACCGTCTTCTTGACTCCCGTGAAGAAATCTTCGATCTGGATATCTCGTAAGCCTTGTTTACTTCGTACCTTAATCTTGGCGGAGAGGGCGATTAGTGGTGGAGCTGAATCCGCCGCTGGCGATCCGTTGGCCAGGTTTGCTCCGATGGTTCCGAGATTTCTTATCTGGAACGTGCCTACTTGTGAGGCAGCTTGACTCAGAGCCCGCGCGTAGCGGTTAATTTGCTGGTCTTTTTCTATTTCGGTATAAGTTGTAGCTGCTCCAATCTTTAAGCTGCCGTCTTCGACGGTTATGCCTGAGAGTTCTCCGCGTATGTGATTGAGGTCAACTATGATTTTCGGCTTTATGAGGCGTTGTTTTAGCGCAATCGTTAGGTCTGTTCCGCCGGAGATGATTTTCGCGTCTGAGCCATGGTCGTGAAGTATGTTCAAAAGTTCTGTCATATCGGATGGCACGACGTATTCGAAGGGTGCAATGGGTGCGAGGTATTGGAATGATTTCATGTCTGCTTCATCTCTCGGCAATCGCCATGCGTACGCGTTCAGGTGTGTACGGGAATTCTCGGATGGGGAAACCGAGGGCGTTGTAGACGGCATTTCCTATGGCGGCGGCCACGGGTTCTATGGGTGGTTCACCGATTCCTTTAGCACCGAACGGACCGTGATCATCCGGTGCTTCTACTAGGATAGGTGTAATTTTTGGTATGTCGGCGGCGGTCGGTATGTAATAGTCCAAGAATGATGGGTTTAGGATTCGCCCTTTATCTAGGATTAATTCTTCCATCAGCGCGTATCCTAAACCTTGAACCACTCCGCCGAAAATCTGGCTTTTGAATTGAGTTGGAACTAATACTGCTCCTGAGTCATGAGCTGCAACGTAATTCAGAACGTCCACTTTGCCGGTTTCCACGTCAATTTCTACTTCGGCCACATGCGCGGCCCAAGAATATGAAACCCACGGGATCCCCTGCCCTTTTTCTTTGTCCCAATGAATCCCAGTCGCGCGATTCCATGCGTCCTCCTTTAATCCTACACCTCTTCGTCGGCACTCTTCGACTAATTTCTTGAATCCGATAACCTTACGTGAGTCCGTAGATCGTATCGAATCGTTTTCAAATATTAAATCATCAACCGGGGAACCCAAAATTTGGCTGGCAACATCAGCCATCTTCCGCTTCAGTTGCTCCGCAGCCATAAACAAGGCCTTCCCCCCCATCACGGTTCCTCTCGATGCGACAGTCGGACCCGAATCAAGCGTAGTACGAGTGTCTGGCATGCTGATTTTCACCTTTGTGTCCGTTAGACCCAGGACGCGTTTCACGATTCTCACGAAACCGGTATAGATCCCTTGGCCATACTCAGTCATGCCTGTTCTCACCATCACGGACGCATCATCCTCAATTTCCACCGTCGCTGATCCGATGTCCATTCCCAATGGGCCAAGGCTTGTTGGGTGGATCATGCAAGCCATGCCTATGCCTCGACGACGCGCATTTTGTGAAGACAATGAGTTGCGTTTCTGTTTCCAGGAAGAGACCTCAGCGGCTCTCAGTACGCATTCCTCCAATCCAACACTATTCTTCAATAACTGGCCAGTCGCTGTGGTCGAGCCGACGCGCAGAATGTTCTTCAACCGAAATTCAACGGGATCCATTCCGAGTTGTGTCGCCGCTTCATCCATCTGAAGTTCTGCTGCGTAGAGCGCTTGTGGTTTACCGAAACCTCTGAAAGCGCCCATGGGAACGTTGTTTGTGTAGGCTACAAGCCCGTCCACATCGACGTTTGGAACGTCGTATGGGCCTGTAACTAAGCATACGGCTTGGAATAATACACGAGAGCTAAGTGAAGCATAGGCACCACCATCGAGAGTGAGATTGGCTTTGACAGCGGTTACTTTGCCCTCGTTCGTGATGCCCATCTCTCTCTCAATCGTCATTGGATGGCGCTTAGGGTGGAAGATAATTGACTCCTTTCGAGAGAATGCCAGCAGCGCAGGCTTCTTAGTATAGTATGCTGCGAGGGCAGCTCGAGCGCAGACCTCGTCAGGAGCGTCCTCCTTACCTCCAAATGCTCCGCCGGTTGGCGCTTCTATAATCCTAACGTTTGGAACAGCCTTTCCCAATACCAGCTTAACCGCTTTCTCAACAGCGAATGGGCATTGCATTGACCCTACTACCGTGATGCCGTCAGCTGTTGGATAGGCAAGAGCAGCTTCCGTTTCGAGATACGCCTGCTCCTGTATCGGCGTCTTGTATGTTCCCTTGACAACGATGTCCGCCCTTCTGAATCCTTCGAGGATATCGCCTTTCTTGACGAAATGATGGTCTAGGAGGTTGCCCTTTTCACGGATTTGGACTGCTCCGTTCTGGAGTGCCTGTTTCGGATCAAAAATTCCAGGAAGTTGCTCATAGTCGACTCTTACCTCCTGAACACCTAGTTCTGCTGCTTCAGGTGAATCCGCAACAACCATAGCAACCGCATCCCCAACAAATCTCACTTTACTTTCGCAAAACAGGGGCTGATCCTGTATGAAAAAGCCAACCTCATTTGCTCCCGGGACGTCTTTAGCGGTTAGGACACGTTCGACACCGTCGATTTTCAGAGCTTGCGAAACATCAATTCGCTTGATGATCGCGTGAGGAAGATTGGATCGAACAATTCTCAGGTAGAGCGCTTCTTGCTCGATTATGTCGGTTGTATACTTAATTTTCCCAGTAACTTTCTCTAGTGCATCTGTCCTGTTGAGTTCGATTTTAGATTGTCGACGATCGAGTGTAGCTTCTTGCAATCGTATCTCGATCTCACAGTATTATCTTGAATAATTAAGATAATACTTTTCTACCATTTCCACCAATTAAGATTAAGCATGGTAATGTTTCAGGTGGCTATTATTTACCATACTCCATTTCCTCTCTGACCTTTATTACAACTGCTTCGCCGAAGTTCTTGCGCAGAATTTCTAAAGCCAGATCTATTCCGGCGCTAATCCCAGCTGAGCTGCTCACATATTCCTCCGAAACGTATTGGACCCCGCTGACCACTTTGACCTTCGGGTACCGTTGAAGTGCTCCTATGTGCTTATGATGTGTTGTAGCTTTTTGTCCATCTAGGATTCCTGCCTCGGCGAGGACGAGTGCCCCGGTACAAATGCTGGCAACATGAGCTTTTAATGATCGATCTCGAATGAACTGAAGAGTTTCCGGATCATGCATCGCCCACTCGCGTGCTCCTCTGCCGCCTGGGACAACTAAGAGGTCGACTGAGGGGCAGTTTGAAAAGCTATAATCAGGGTGGACTCGCAAACCATGTCTACAACGGACTGGTCCGCCGTTTTTCGAAAGTGTCGTAACTTCCACCTGCTTAGTTAAGGTTGATGCTACTCCAAACACTTCTAAGGGGCCAACGAAATCCATCTCTTCGACGTCGAAATGTAACAGTCCGACACGCATCACAAATCACTCTGATAATGTTGATCATTGTAGTCAAACTTTTCCATGCTTACAAGCTGATCTTGGAAGAAGTCAACAACCTGATATGGCGCGTCGTCGATCTTGGCACAAGAGACGTGCTAATTGGCAGTTCCATTCAGTATGCAGGATATCTACGCAGCTCAGAAAACAATCAGGGGAGTGGCCTCCAGAACTCCTCTTCTATACTCTCCATCTATCTCACGTGACATTCACTCGCGCGTATTTCTCAAACTGGAAAACTTTCAACCAATTCGAGTCTTTAAGATCCGAGGTGCAACCAATACGATCAAGAATTGCCCACCCGGGAAAACGATTGTGACTGCCTCTTCTGGGAATCACGGCTTTGCGGTTGCCTACGTCTGTAGTCTCCTTAAGAGAAGTGCAATAGTATACGTGCCTGAGACAGCCAACCCAGACAAGAAAAACGCGATAAGAGAATGTGGAGCCGAACTGAGAGAGGTTGGGCGAAGCTACGACGAAGCCTATGAGGAAGCCGTACGCTTCTGTAAGCACACTGACATGCTGTTTGTTCATCCATATGCTGACCCAATGGTGATGGCTGGACAGGGCACTGTTGGATTGGAAATTATAGAAGACCTCCCTGAAGTTGATGCTGTCGTCGTTCCAATTGGGGGAGGTGGGCTGATTGCCGGTACTGCCTTGGCATTGAAGAATCTCAAGAAATCTGTTAGAGTCATTGGAGTTCAGAGTGAGAATGCACCTTCCATGTCGGAAGCTTTCCGCCTCGGCAGACCGGTGAAAGTTGATTTGAAGCCAACCCTGGCGGATGGGATGGTTGTCAGTCTTACCACTGATGCAATGCTAGAGGTCGTGAAAGAGTACGTAGACGAAATTGTCCTGATATCGGATTCGGAGTTGGAGAAGGCAATGCTCACGTTGCTGAAGAATGATCACGTATTGGCTGAACCCTCTGGAGCCGCTTCCGTGGCGGCAATCATGAAAGGTGCGACAGGGAAAAGCCGACAAATAGTGGCTGTAGTCAGCGGCGGAAACATTTCAATCAATTATCTATCTAAATTACTGCAGAAAGATTTAGAGAAGACAACTTGAGACTCTCGGTCGGCAGGCCGACTAATGGTCATCTAATGTCTCCAGATAGGTCAAGTCACCAGAGATGAAAACTAGACACGGGGTCTTTTAATCCGCCGGCGATTCCGGTTTTGGGAAGTAGCATGTCAAACGAAGACACAGTGGCTCGGATTATGAGTAGCCCCGTAAAAACGATAAACGCAAGCGACACATTGGGCTCCGCTGCAGAAGCCATGGTGATGAATGAAATTGGGGCAGTCGTAGTAATCGAAGGCACGAACCTGCTCGGAATTGTAACAGAAAGAGATATTGTGAAACAGGTCGTTAGAGCAAGCGATGTCCTAAAGAAATCGGTGAAGCAACTATTATTCAAATCCCTTGTAACAGTTGGTCCAAACACAACGATCCAAGAAGCTTTCGCAACAATGCTGAAAAACAAAATACGGAGACTTCCTGTCGTCGATGGGAATAAATTGGTAGGAATCGTTACTGAGAAAGACCTGATGCGTTGGGTTCTGCGGGTTTGTTACGAGCCCAATATGCCGCCGCATATCAAAGCTATACTTGAGCCATGCTGAAAAAAACACACGCCTTAGCTGGTTCATTCTTCTGCATCTCATTCCTCCACCTTCTTACTCACAGCTTAACTATTATGAAATAGAATACAGGTAATTTTTCAGAGCGTTTTGATAGTATGCCAAATTTCAAGGTCGCACCCGTCAAACCCACTATTACTCTCGATGACTTGGAAAAAATTGATGTACGTGTCGGAACGATAATTCTTGTCGAAGACGTCGTAGGATCAGATAGTTTAGTGAAATTAATTGTGGACTTTGATGATCACAAACGTACGATAATTGTAGGGATGAAAAAGGAAAGAGAAAAACCAAGAGAGATTCAAGGGAAGCAAGCGCTATTCGTAGTCAATATGGCACCTAAGAGGATGATGGGACAACTATCAGAAGGTATGCTATTCGACATCGGCTACTCAGATGGAATCAAACCGGCACTCGCAGTTCCAGAATATCACGTACCAAATGGATCACGAGCGGGATATTTATTGAAGGTATAATGTCGGTTTTATAGGCACTTTCACTCGATCAGCTTAATGGTTAAAGGGGTTTACAGTATTTTGAGGCAGGATCTATCTTGAACCTACTTGGAATCGCAACAACTGGGGGAGACGCGCCGGGTATGAACGCAGCAATCAGAGCAACAGTCAGAACTGCCGTGGCGAACGGTCTCAAAGTAATCGGTTTCGAAAGAGGATACGCAGGAATCCTAGCGAACGAATCGATGTTTCTAGATGCGAGAACTGTCAGCGGCATCATCCACCTTGGAGGGACTTTCCTGAAAACTGCCCGAGCGGAGCAAATGGAAACTGCGGATGGAATATCAAGAGCCACTAAGGTATTGAAACAGAACCGTCTCGACGGCTTAGTTGTCATAGGCGGTGATGGCTCAATGAAGGCAGCCTGCAAGCTCCATGAGACGACCGGTATTCCAGTAATCGGCATACCTGCAACCATCGACGACGATTTGGCGGGCACTGATACTACAATCGGTTTCGATACAGCCGTGAATACCGCACTCGATGCTACTGACAAGATAAGAGATACAGCGACTTCCCACGACAGGGTCTTCGTAGTCGAAGTAATGGGACGCAAGCGTGGCTTCGTAGCCCTAGAGGTCGGCATAGGAGCTGGCGCAGAAGTAATACTCGTACCAGAAATACCACACGATATCAATAAAACATGTCAATCGTTGCTAGAGAGCAATCGACAAGGCAAAAAATCCGCGATAATAGTCATCGCTGAAGGCGCCGGAGACTCAACGAAAGTAACGGAAGAAGTACACGAAAAAACCGGATTCGAAGTACGACTCACAAGACTCGGACATGTACAAAGAGGAGGACACCCAACCGCACTCAGTAGGCTCCTTGCATGTCAGATGGGCGAGGCAAGCATCCAGTTCCTGCTAGATGGCAAAACAAAGCACCTGACAGGAATTCAGGGCAATCGCATAGCACCAGTGGATCTAGAATATGCCTCCACAACTCAGAAGCCACTCGACGAAAGACTGTACAAACTCGCGTCAGCGCTGGCGACATTGCATCTGTCTTAAGCGTCGAAAACCTGTTCCATTGATTGAGCTAAAATACAGTGCTAAAAAAGTTCGATCTTCGCTAGAGGCACAGTACGAAGATCGATCAGGATCAATAAGGTTGGTTGAAAAATACGTTAATGGTTATTGGCGTAGCTTGGATTCTGAATATCAATGCGGGGCAGCTCTGGGAATTGAAGTTGTTACAGTAATTGTTGCTCTGCGCGAAGCAAAACTGGAAATATGGATTGCAGCTCAGGGAGCCTGGATAATTCCAATAGTTCTGATAGTTCAGAAAGTTCTGAGAGTTCTGATTGAACGGAAGCCAGACCTGTTGAATATTGCCATGATTATCTGGTTCGATGATTTGCGCACCCCCATTGAAGCTGTAACCCGGATAGAAGCGGAGTATCAAGTAAGAGTTATTCTGCACACCAACGGCAGTCGGATTAGAACATGGACCTAGACTACATCCACCCGAGACAACACTCGCCTGGTCATAGTATACTGCGTATTGGACAGATGGTTGATTGTTCCCGTAATTGTAGCTAGTGTACGGAGTGCAGACATTAATTTGCAGATTTCCCGAATTACTTGCCTGATTCCAGTTACCTTGGTTACAGGCGAAGAAGCTGGTTTGGTTTACGGATGTTGAACCGCTAACAGTAGATATTAGCATTATCGACAATACGAACCCCATCGTTAAGAGTACGAGAGATCTGTTCATCGTCATCTACTATCGACCGAGAGAACAATCCCTAAAGAACTTTCAATAGTATTCTACAAACTGTCAGCAATTTTCTCTGGTCTGCAAACGTGATTTGTCACATCTTTTTGTCTATGTCTATCTAAGTGCAAGTGCCGCATTTTCCATAAGTCGTTTCTACAAGCTGTTAGTTATTTCTGTTGGCGGGAACTTCGGCCAATTCTTACATGGGTGCCACCAACGCGGAAGTCATGAACGCTTTGAACTTCAAGAATATCTACGTGACACTTGCTTCGGCGTCAAACAAGAGTGCCTGCAAAAGAATGCGGCAAAATACGACGACTTCAGAGTGTCTGACTATAACAAGGATTCCAACGTGATTTCGTAGTAGGGGACAAGCGTTCGTCAAACCAGACAGATCCGTATCCGAAGGATACAGACGTTCTTTACAATGGTTCGTCTTATCGTAAAGCACGATAATTCGTTGTTTCCAGTCTAATCCGGTTAGACAGCAAGTTCGGGCACTCTTGAGTTGATACGCAGTAATTACCTCCTGCTTCCCATGACTTGAGCGCTCGGACGCCTAAATACCTCCAAATGCGAGGGGGAACGCACTTGGAAGATTCATCAAATTCAATTATATTATGTTGATTTGATGTGAAGAAATAGAAGTGCCTATATGTGTGCGGCATCAGCGTTGCGTATATAACTATGGCGTGTAGTTTGAAGGAACGAATCGCCCATTCGGTTAAGAAGAGACGATTTTAACAAAGTAAGGCCAGTGGTAAGATTAGTATGAGTAAGAGATTGTCGCTACTTGTGTCCATTATGCTAGTTGTATCGGTAAGCCTTCCCATGTTTCAGCCCGTCGCATCGCAAGTTGTACCTACAGTGACAGTGACGAACACAGTAGCGTGGCAGAACAATTTCGGCTCAAACCCAGCGTGTGGTTACCCATTCAATCCGTACTACTGCAATGAGGGCCCGCCCGTAACTGTTCAAGGATACTTAACCTCAGACGGGTCTTGCACATTTCTTTACGACGGGCAGGTCAATTATGCGGTTTGGAATCTTCCGCGCTACCGGCAATATCCGTCAGGAAATTATCAGGTGTACGGATATGTTTACCCTGATTGGCCATTGGGGCAACAGTTTCCTCCTTACCCATTCCAAACAACGACATGCATGGGAATACCGCTTTGGACTGTTCCTCCGTACATTCAAAGCTGGGGTTATAATGGAAATAACCCGTCCCCGTGTTCCGGTCAGAACTGCTGGGGCAACGGTCAATCAACCGTAACCATTTACGGTTGGCTACCACTGGTAGGTGATGGTTCAGGATGTGTAAATCTCTATACCAACCGTGGTCAGTCGAACATCAAAGCAATTTTATGGAATGTTGACGGCAATTATATTCCGGGTTATGTCGCAGTTACTGGCGTGTTTCAACAGATGAACTCTTGTGGAGGGACGGTACTGAACGTCCTATCGATAAGTCCAGCCTACCAATAGCGACTTTCAACCTTTTATCCTTGAAGCGCACGTAGCTTTAGGCAAGCCGATTCATCCTTGAGCGACGTTTGGATGTTAAGAACTCATGAGATGGATTTACAAACTGACGTTTTGAGAGTTCTCGAGGAAACTAGTCGTACTTTCCACATCTCAATAACTCGCCTACCAAGCAAATTACAGGAGGCCGCAACCGCGGCTTACCTATCCATGCGGGCCTTGGACGAGATTGAGGACCATATAGGCCTCAATAATGCTTGCAAAGAAAAACTACTGCGTAATGTTAGCCGTGTCCTGCAATCACATACTGGTTTGGATTTTACACACTTTGACTTCGAGACATTTTTTCACCCTTACCAAAATGAGCTACCTGAGGTGACCTTACGCATTGGCGAGTGGCTGTCGTATCCTCCGGAAAACATCGCGCCCTGTATCTGGTATGCCGCTGCGGCTATGGCAGATCGCATGGCGTATTGGGTGAGGCGCAATTGGAGGATCCGAACGGAAGTTGATCTCAATCGCTATACTTTTGATGTGGCAGGCGCAGTTGGATTACTTTCGTGCGATCTCTGGTCGTGGTATAACGGCAGACAAATCGATCATACTTTTGCGATCCAACTTGGGCGTGGTTTGCAGGCAGTGAACATTCTACGCAATAGAGAAGAAGATATTCAGCGTCAAGTCGACTTTTACCCTCTTGGTTGGAGACAAGAAGATATGCTCAGTTATACACATAGCAACTTGAATCGGGCTAAAGAAAAGCTGAAGTTCATACCACGAGATGCTTTCGTGTATTTGTTCGAAATTCCGCTGGTCCTTGCCGAGGCTACTCTGGATGCTTTGGAGAATGGAGAGGCAAAACTGACGCGCGGGCAAGTGCGACAGATTATAAAAGAATTAGATGAACGAAGAGAGCATGATAATGGCCAGAATTGCATGGCATCGTCAGAATAGACCCCGAGTCCATAATTCAGTCTCCTTCAACAAATTTCACATTCACTGTTGAGAGCTTCTTGGGCTCCTTATGATTGAAACGGTTCCACTGGTTGCATCAACGATCAAGTGATCGCCAGTCGAAATTCTCTCTACAGGTACTCTATCGACGCAGGGAACACCTGCCAGGATAACTCCTGTGGCCACGATGGTTTCAGTTTCTTTATTCACGATTGCTAGTGGGGCTTGGTTGTTCTTAACGAGTCCGTAGATTACGTAGGAACCCACGGTGGATCCTTTGCCGCACGGAAATACCAGAATCTTGCCTTTGACAGATTTTCCTTCAAGTTCATGACCTTTTTCTATAAAGACGCCTGTCTTCGCGTCGACGCCACCATAGAAGCCGATTGGTTCTCTTGATACCAAGCTTTCGCCCTCAACTTTTCCTGGACTGATTGTTCGCCCTTTTAGAACCTCCATAGTTTGTCATCTAGGTTATTTTCTCAATCAGCGTATCTAACTTGCTAAATACGACGTTTTGCTTGCAGAATCCGGGCAGGTAATTCGCTGCCTTGCCTGAGTTAACCCCCGTTGTCTTGTAACCCAATTCTTCAATGGGTGAGACGACCATGCATGTATCCGCTACAATTTTTCCTCCTGCTGTTTCTATGGTTCTGGTGAATCCCATCCGATTTGCCGCCTCTTTGACCATCCTTGAGGTGCAAATCCATAACGGTTTTTTCAACTTCTTGCCATCTAGCTTTCGGGAGATTGTCATTATTTCCTTTAAAGATGAATGTGGACATCCAAGAATTACAATGTCAGGGTCATTCCCTGTGGAGAGGTTCGAGAAGGTGTCTTGCACGTCTTTTTCGTTTACCGAAACCTTCTCTAGTCCTTCAGTCTTCATCAAGTGCGCTTCAGGTGTCAAGTTCTCTATATGATAGAGGGCTACGGCACCCGATGCTGCCATCGCGGCCCCTAAGGCTTTTAGTTGATCGGTATCTGCGTCGATGATTCCTTGAAAGTAGGGTATGCTGTTCTTGACTTTTTTTCCGACAACGTAACCAAGGGCCCCAAAGTCAGCGCTGTCTTCGAGTCTAGCGCTGACATCCACTAGGACGCCCGGTTTTCTGTTCTCGGTTAGATGGAGGCCGTAGTTCGGCGTGACCCCGCAGAGTGCGGCAGCCAAAGCAGACGGTCCGCCTTCTCGATTGGTTCTAGCGCCGATTACGGAATTAGAAAACGAGATTGCGGAGGATTCAGACCAAGCAATGTGTTCCGCGAATCTTGGGAGATTGCCTGCCAAGTATGGGGTACAAGTTGCGCTAATGACAATTCCCATCTTCTTGAAAGCGTTCATGATGCGGAGTTGTTTTTCTGCGAAAGCGGGTGGCACATTTAGTTCCCGCCAATCTTCAATATCCATTCCCGCCGGATTTAGGAAAGTCACTATTTTTGCGACGGCGCCTTTATTCGCGTAGTCTTCAAGAAATTCGACTCCTGGATCGCCTATTGATTTGTACGAGACACCTGCAACCTGTGCTGAACCAACAGGAATCATTTTATCAGCACCATAGATGTCACCGAGACTGACGAGGAGACGAAACATTCGCTCTATGACTTCTCCGCTTTCACCAGATAGGAGATGTTCCTCAGCATTTGTCAAGTACATTGTTCAGTCACATCTTCTTCTGCTGTACTAAGTAATCGTTGAGATCTAACTCCATGGGTAGAGCTGGTCGTCTGAATTCCTTCTTTCCACTCTCCGGGATTGTCATGTCGAATCCGACCTTGCACGTCATCTGTGTGTCCATGTCGGAGGATGGATCCAGCGATGATCCTTTCTCTCTCCTTGTTATCATGTTCTTGTCCGCCTGAAAACGTGTCGCCATTGCCCACTCAATCTCATTTGGATCGTGAATGTTTATGTCGTCATCTACGATGAAGACGTGCTTCATTGACTTGTGGCCTTTGAAGGCCGCCTCGATCGCTTTCTTGCCGTCATCTGGATTTCTTTTCCGTATACTCACAACTCCATGAAGCCAGGAGCAACCGCCTGACGTGACTAGAACATCTTTCACGTCGCAGACTTTGGAAACTTCCCGATAGATCGTTGGTTCCCTAGGCATACCCATTAGCACTTTGTGTTCGAGACCACCAGGCAACAATGCATGATACATGGCTCCCTTTCGTACGTAGATTTTCTTCACTTTCGCGACTCTCTGGCTTCGTATGATGTCAAACGTTTCAGTCAAGTCAAGGAATGGCCCCTCTTGGTGTAGGTCACCCGTTAGCTCAGCGATGATTACGATGTCTGCGGGAGGAATTTTATGCCCATCAAGTTCTAGTAGCGGCGTCTCTTCCAGGGCGTTGGCTATGTCTACCTCGCTAACTCCAATATCTACGGAAACTGCGGCGCTTACTAGGATTTGTATTGGTGAGGATATACAGAAGGCGAACTCCTTCAACCCTCGCTTTATGTATGCGTCAAAGTGTCGTTCTAAGATTCGGAAGACGAGAAGGTCGCCGCCCAGAACTTGGGCGCGATGGTATGATAGGTTGACTCCGTATTCTTTGTCGTAGCAAGCGACGATGCCTGACGAGATGTAAGGGCCCCCGTCCTTAGGATAGTGTATTAGAATTGGCAACTGCCTAAGGTCTGACCCAATGCTTTCGTATCCGCTGGCTTTGACCGATCTCGCTTTTTTTGGGTGGTCAATTGCGTCCGTGAGTTTTCCGGTGAGCTGCTCTCCTTCTGTGCCTAGGCCTATCGCGACGAGTTCTCTTGTTGAGCACACGTTTGCAATGATAGGCATGTTAGAGTCCTTTATGCGCTCAAAGAGAAGAACTCGACCGTCTGCCATCTTCATTAAAGTCGAAACTTCATACTTGGGATCAACTGGCTTGCTGATTCTGTTCAGCAAGCCTTTTTCGTCTAATTTCTTAGCAAACTTCGCTAACTCCACTGCTGTTCACCGAAAAGAATGTGAGTATTATCTGAGGCTTGATCGTGGTACGGAGTGCCTGAAAACCATTCCTCTCAATTTCCACTACGATGGGCTTCTAACAGCGCGACGCTCTCGGGGATAGAGCGCTTTCGTTCATTTCTCATAGCGTGAGTGAGCGAGTGAAAGATGGCAATGGCAGATAGATTGCCTCTCAAGTTATGTCTTGACCTTGGCATGAGCCAACCTTTACGCCTTCGCCAACTGCTGATACCCATCCATGTTTGGCTCCAACCGATAGGCAAGCGTTGATCACTTTTCGACCCATCTCATCGTTCTTGACCAAGGCAATGACGCTTCCGCCCATTCCTGCACCAGACATTTTGGTGCCATAAGCTCCGGCTGATAGGGCCGCGGAACATATGTCTTCGATTTTCGGAAGACTCACATCATACAAGTCTCTAAGGAGGATCTGTTGCTCATTCATTATTTCCCCCAATATCCCCCAATCTCTCTCGACCTGAGGCAGCTTTCGAATATGACTCAGCTTGACTGGGCTTAATGCTGAAGAAAGATCCTGGGAGCTTGTCGGTTCAAATCTCAAAACCTTGAGTGCAAGATCATTCAACGCATTCATCCTTAGAGTGAATAGTATTCTACGGCCTACTTCATCGTCCAATATCGAAAGATAATCTACGATTTCCTTCTCCGATAGCTCATTCCATTTTGGCTGATCGAAATTGAATCCCAACTTTGCCTTCAGCCCAGGCGGGGCCCGACTCTCCATCAGAGCTTTGAGCCCTCTGTTTATTTCATCTTGTCTCTTGGTATGAACGTATTGTGTGGAATGTCTAATCCCCGAGTCCGCTATCGCGAAAGTCAGGTCCGTGAATGGTAATTGCTCCACCTTGTATGGTGGTTTGCATTCAAGCTTGATAACGCCGCCGAAGCACACACCGTATGGGTCAAGGCGTCCGCAACGCGTACCAACTCGCTCGCTCTCTGATATGTAAGATATTTCAGCCAGATCCGTTTTACTGAAACCGAGTCCGAACGCGTGGTCAAGCAATGCAGCAAAAGCTACCGTCAAAGCTGCGCTGCTAGCTAATCCGGAAGCAATTGGTATGTTGCTTTTAACAGTAATCTCAAGGCCTTGTATCTTGCTGGAACGTCCACGCTCTTCGATTACGTTCATAACCGCGCGAAAGTAGTTTCCAAAGAAACCTCTCTCCAAGATTTCATTCCTCCCAACTTTGAATATGTCCGTTGATCTTTCACCCATGACCAAATCTAGAGAGTGAATTTTGAAAGTGAAGTCTTGTCGAGGTTTGGCCGTGAGAGTGGTCCGGAGATTCAAGGCGACTGGGACAACAGGTAGCCCTTTGTAGTCTTGGTGCGTATTGAGGAAGTCTGCCCTCGCTGGTGCTGAGGCAAAGATTGTCGTCAAGTCCAGTCAGCTTGATTATCTGACTCCAGAAGTTTCTCTGAGTTCCCTGGCCTTGCTTTCTGGAGTATAATCGAATGTAGTGGTCCCTGCACCGGTTTCAACGCTTGCAAAATATTTGATTTTTCCACTCTCACGATATGGTGGATAGAATTCTACGTGGAAATGATAATGTCGATACTCTTTGCCGTCTGAAGGCTTCTGATGAAGCACCATCATGTAGGGAAAGCTCATTTGAAAGAGGCCGTCGAATCTCGTCAGAACCTCCTTCAACGTGACTGCAAACAATTTCCGCTCTTTCTTAGTGAAATCTGTCAAATCCTGTGAGTGCCTCTTTGAATATATGTGAACACCATAAGGCCAGTGGGCAAAAAAAGGGAGAAAACAGGCGAAACTGCTATTCTCGTAAATCATACGCACCGCGTCCTGTTGCTCTCTCTGTAGTATACGGCAGAATAGGCAGGCTTTGTGATGATTCCAATATTGCTTGCTCGACAATAACTCAGACTTGATCAAGGGTGGTATGAATGGGAAGGCATAGATCTGGCCATGAGGGTGATCGAGAGTCGTGCCAATCTCTCTCCCCTTGTTCTCGAAAATCAGGACATACTTGACGTAATGCTTCTTGCTGAGTTCTCGATAACGTTCAGTCCACAACTGAACTATTGCTTCAGTTTGTTCTAGCTCCAAACTCGCCAAAGATCCTTCATGGTTTGGAGTGTAGATTACAACCTCACACTCGCCTTTCGATCGTCTACAGCGATAGAATCTATCCCCCTCGACGCTAGGAGCGGGGGCTTCCGCGAGAAGTGCCGGGAACTTGTTCCGTAGGCTCAGCACCTTCCAAGGAGTCGTAGGGATTTCTCTAGCGCCTGGACAGAATGGGCAAGCCCCTTGAGGGGTTAGCGGACGATCTCTGCGCGCACTCGAAACAACAATCCATTCATTCAGTAGTGGATCCCATCTAAGTTCCAATTTAGCACGCTCGGTGCGGTGTTATGAATTGTTTCACACACTTAACATTAGAATATGAGCCTCGTAGAGGATCTGTGGTACACACAGGATTAGTCTACTTGTTGCTGTAACCTTTTGGTGATCTGCCCCTCGTAATCGATGCTCAGAACATTAATTCTCAATCGCTCAGAAGTCAGACTTACACTGCTTGCAGCGGTGTCCACCTAAGTTCAACGGATTAGGAGGAGGGCTGCTGTGCCCAGGTGGTTTTCCACAAACGTGCTGATGAGAGGGGGCCCATTTCTTCGCTCCACAGATCGGATCATTCGCTGACATAGAACTACCATTAACGTGAACCATTTACGGCTTAAGCCTATCGATAGAGCCTCCATAAGATGGTTGTCTTATGGATAGCACGCTTTGAGGGGTACCAGGTAAATGGTGTATACTGCGGTATGCGTTGAAGAAGCAGTCAAGAATGAGTTGCTATAATATCCGCTATGGCTTAGCCTAATCGTGATTGATCCAGAAGGCTGAACCATGAAATTGGTTGAACCAAATGTATTAGTGACATAGTGTAATTCTCCTACGGCCACAGTTACCCCCGGAACAGGTTGATTCGTACATGAATCCGCCACGTTAACTATTATAGAACCATACCCGGACCCGGCCTCAGCGATAATCAAATTCCCAGGACTAACGACACCATACGCTGACGTAACGGAGAAAACTAGAACGAAGTTTAAAATAATTAGGAAGGCAAATGAACTTAGAAGCTCTTCAATCTGAATCTTACTCAAACATCCACCTCCACTGAGAACAACAACGGTTCCGAATTAACCGTACGCTCTTGTTACACATTTGTGGACATTACACTTCCCGACCCGGTTTCAGCAATCTTTCCGATAAGGCTAGGAGGGATTTGATAACCACATTTCACACATTTCCACGAATTGTCAGGATACTCATGCTGACAATGAAATCTATTCGTTAACCCAGCCGACTTACGATATTGGTACCCGCCGACTGTAACTGATTGAACAGTTGTATTCATGATCGTTTCATCTGCGTTTACGGTTTTCGGTTCCTTTATTTCAGCGCTCATTTCTCACATTTTCTGTCTCACAAAAACGTGGATTTACTGACATAGCATGAACGATGTCGGGTTGATCGTCACGTCAGAGTAGGACAGCCCAACATTCACGAGCAGCCTTATATACACATATTGGCATATATATAGTAAATATCATTCTTGATAATGAGAATGGTGAAGAGAACGACTGCGCCAGTACGAATCCGGACTTACCACGATCACGGAGGAAGCGAGGTGGCATAGTAGATCGCCGCACCTACTAGCATGTTAATGATTGTCATTACAATTCCGAAGATCAGAAGCTTCTTTGCAGTCCCCTGATTTCTCTTCTTTACTGCGAAGTAGCCTACGATTCCGCCAAGAATCCCAAAGAAGAACGGCAGTAGCCACCATAAAACGCTTACGTGCAACGACTGAGGTCGCACGCCCCGATTTGTCGTGGCCGTTAACGTAGGTGATCCGCAGGTCATACAGAAGTTTACGTCAGTACCAAGTTCGCTTACAGAAAGGCAAAGTTGAACCCTTTCCTTGAAAGACCAGTAAGTGTAGTTAAGACTTTTCAATAATGAGCAGTGGTGTTTCTCGAGTTGATGATTACTGTGTCGTGTGACGGTTTGGAAGCCCGTTATGGCAGCAGATATATATTTATAGGTACACAAGCAAGTAGTGTTAATGATGTAAGAATGACGCTGTCGGAAAAAATGTTTTCAGTGTTAGGTTCTGTGTGCGTGATTTCAATTATTCTGGTTTTGTTCTTGGGGTTACTGGTATACTCAGGATCAGGCTGAAGGTTTCCGTATGCGTTTATATGGTTAGTGGCCTAAAAGAGATCAGACTTTACCAGGATACTACCCCCTGGCTGCGTAAAATCAAGAACCGAGCGTCAGAATCGGAGGTCTAAAGTTTTCATTATACAACCGGGTTAAACTAACTCTGCTTGAATTAGTTCAGACAGCGCTCGCCAAGCCTAGCTGAAACAACTTATTATTGATCTAGCGCTTATCCCTCATCTTCAATGGCGTCTATTACGTTACCTTGACCATCGCAACGTTCACATCCAAGAACACTCGAACCATTACATGTCTCGCAAACTCCATCGAGGCTTCCGTGTCCTGCGCAAGTCTTACACGTTATTGGCACGCCTTTGTTATCTACTCGAAAACGCGCCCGATGACAATCTTCACAGTCTACCGAGAAGACGGACTTTCCTTCACATTTCCAGCACTGAAGTTTTCCCCATCCATAACACGAATTGCATATCATAGGAGCCAGTCCTTTCCTTGCCTCCAGATGGGGAGTATTACGTATAAACCTAATTTGGTAATACGAATTCCGTTAGCGATGAAAACCATTATCCTACCTTTAAGAGCGGAATCGAATGTGAGCGCTGCACGGGCTGTGTAAGTGCGATAAACTGTGGTGATGATCGGGAAGTTGAAACAAGATCAATAATTGATTAAGTACTTGCGTCATCGAGGGAAAATAAGTGAGAACTGTTAATTGCTACAACATTAGGCGACGGGTAGGATTAGTCTGACGGTGAAATGATTGCAGTTGAGAATAGTGGAGGAGATTTTCGAGCGATTTCCAGATTTTGTGTGCGGCATAGTTGCCTGTAGCAATGCTGACAATAAGGGCGAAAATCAAACATTGACAAAACTTCTGAGGGAAGCCGAGACAG
>Ga0326728_10009032_pt1 | contig 24257 bp, 17 predicted proteins | sample MB3enrmetagenome_FD_207602 | JGI IMG/M metagenome (GOLD analysis project Ga0326728, IMG submission 207602) | Lab enriched peat soil microbial communities from McLean, Ithaca, NY, United States - MB31MN | ecosystem: Environmental > Terrestrial > Soil > Wetlands > Peat | place: USA: New York... | reverse complement strand
CCTGCGCGACTGGCTGAGTCTCGCCGCGCCGGTGGCGGAAACGCTGAAGAAGAACTATTCGCATCTCCACGACCAAACCGCCCGCGAGAACGCCGCCTCCGAGGAGAATGTATTGTTTGGCCTCGAGAATCTCCGTGGATACGCCTGCGTGCAGGAAGGGCTTGAAAAAGGAACACTGCGCCTGCACGGCTGGTTCTTCAAAATCGCCACTGCGGACCTGTTTGCCTACGACCCCGAAACGCTGCAATTTTCTCCGTTGGGGAACAAACCGTAAGGGGCGGAAAGCTATGCTCGATTAGATTGGAGTTGGTTCTTTAAATGTGGCTGAAAAAACCTTGGTTTGTTTCGCTGGCTTGGCTTTTAAGAAACAAATAAGTTCTGCTGTTTATCGTCCGGTTTATTCTTATTGCATATGGTTTTAAGCCGCTTTAACAGATCATCAGGGGAAACAAAAACAAATTCCCTGCCTTGAGTCTGCTTCTCCAATAGTTCGTGTTGGGCTAAATTTAATAAATCTGCCCGTGCGGTTGCATAGGCGATCCCGTGGCGAGTTCGATGCTCTGCCACCGTATATCGGCTGCCGGGGTTTTTTAATGCATGTGAAAGAATCATTTGCTGCCGATGTGTCAGCCATTTAAGTGTGGCAATAAATCCCCGGCTTTCTTCCACTTCTTGAGTCTTACGAGTGATATAATTATGAAGTTCCTTGACCGCTTTTCGCATCACTTCTGTTTGGTGAATTATAAAATAGGTTAAGTCATTGTCATCAGTTTCCGTATGAAGAAAGGCTGTGCCATATTGAATCGGGGCTTTGAGAATAATTTGTGAAATGGAGATAAATTCACATAACCAAAACCCATTCCTAAGCATTGCCCAATAAAACAAAGCGCGCGCAGTGCGGCCATTTCCATCTACAAATGGATGGTCATAAGCGAGCCAAAAATGCAGTATAATAGCCCGCACAACCGGATGAATAAAATAATCAGGAGATTCACCATTGGCAAAATCACACATTGCCTTGATTCGCTCAGGCAGTTGTTCTGCTGGTGGTGGGACATGGAATACAGTGCCTTCAAAATCTGACACCTCAATTCTTTCATCGGGTCTGCGCAATCTCCCTGCCGCATCCGGCTTGTCAAGGGCATCGCGGCCAAGCATTTCCTGAATTGCCAACACCAATTCTGGAGACAAGGCGGTTTCTCTCAATTTACGGATGTGTTGCATTGTGAAGTAATTATTGAGAATCATCCGTTCACTTTTGTCGCGAGGCTTACGCCCACTACTCAACATTTGCTTGGCCACCTCGCGCGTCGTGACCGCACCCTCAAGCTGACTAGACGTAATGGACTCTTCAATCAGTGATCGAATTAAATACCGATCCCTGGATTGGGGGCTGGTCACTGGTTCGAGCGTGCCAATCAGTCCACCAGCCCCGCGATCAATGTAGTGGAGTTGTTCGACTACTGAATCAGGGACGGAAAATTCAAATGGTTTCCCTTGTTTATCTTTCAATGGAATTCTACGGAGTCCATGCTTGCGACGAAGTTTTACAGAAAGCCACCACTGTTCCGTGGAAATTCCAGCGGGAGGCTGCCGGTGCCGCAACTCATCCCAGTGAAAATATTCATTTTTTTTTGATGAAGATGGCTCTGCTGCTGAAATAATTTCTGAAAACTGTTTGCTTTTTACAGCCTCCTTCAGCAATTCATTAAACGGTTTGGGAGATTGTGGTATTTTCACACGTTTAATGGTGAATATTCATCTATCAGTTTATTATCAATTCCTATCAAACTGATAGTTCAAATTCGCATTCAAGTCAACTATCAAATTGATAGAAATTGATAATAAACTGATAGTTCACCGGAGGAACTGAGCCCTGCCAAGAATCGTTAATTTCCGGACGATTGCCCGTTAATTGACAATTGATTTGGCCGATGCGGAAGGCCCCCCGCCTTGTTCAAGTCGCCGAAACGGTCTCGCGCACTTCGGGTTCCACCCATTTGCCGTGTTCTTTGATGAGGTCCACCAAGCGGTCCACAGCCTCGGCCTCGGGGATGTTGAACTTGATGGCCTGCTTGCCCACGTAAAGATTGATCTTGTTGGGCGCGCCGCCGACATAGCCGAAGTCCGCGTCGGCCATTTCGCCCGGGCCGTTGACGATGCAGCCCATGATGGCAATCTTGACGCCCTTGAGATGTTCCGTGCGGGCCTTGATGCGCGCCGTCACCGTTTGCAGATTGAACAACGTGCGCCCGCAGCTCGGGCAGGCCACATAGTCCGTCTTGAAACTGCGGCAGCCCGCCGCCTGTAAAATGTTGTAGGCCAGCCTCAGTGATTGGCCCGCGCCCGGTTCCCCGCGCACGAGAATGGCATCGCCAATGCCGTCGGCCAGCAGCGAGCCGATGACGACCGCCGCCTGGAGCAAGGCAATGTTCGGCGGTGGTGTCTTGGTCGGGCCGCCCAGGAGGCAGTCCTTCAGCAAAATCGGATTGTTCCGGCCCAGATGCTTCAACCGTGCCGACAGCAGCCGGAACGCCGCAATGGCCGGCAGCTTCACCCCGTCCTTGACCGTTACCAACTGCGTTTCACAGTTGATTTCAAAATCCTGCGTCGGATCAATTTCCGCAAGGTTCAGGTCTTCATAGACGGCCTCCGGACGCACGTCGTCCTTGGCCCGAATCTTCGGCGCGACCTTGTCGTAAGTCGCACGGGTGACCACGACCCGGATGAGTTGCTCGCCGCCGCACTTGAGGTTTTCGTTCAGCTCGATTTCGGGCGTCAGACGTTTTTCAAAATGAAACGGGTCGAACGGCCAGGGCGTGCTGAACCGCTGGAGTGTGGAAGCGATTGAGCCGGACGCCTGCCCATTTTCAGGCTTCCGCTCGGGAAGGGTCAGGGCCGGCGTCAGCGCCAGCAAATCGGCGCAAACGGGAATTTCATGCGGCGAATCTTCCGTCAGCGAAACACGGATGGTGTCGCCCAGGCCGTCGCACAAAAGCGAGCCGATGCCGATGGCGGATTTGATGCGTCCGTCCTCGCCCTCGCCCGCCTCGGTCACGCCCAGATGAATTGGATAGTTCCAGTCCGGCCCCAGTTCGTTCAACCGGGCGACCAGCAGGCGATAGCATTCGATCATCACCTTGGGATTGGACGACTTCATGGAAAACTTGAAATTATGGAAGTCGTGCTTGCGGCAAATCCGGGCGAATTCAAGCGCGCTTTCGACCATGCCCAGCGGCGTGTCCCCGTAACGGTTCATGATGCGGTCGCTCAGGGAGCCGTGGTTGGTGCCGATGCGCAGACAGCGCTTGAGCCGCGCGGACTCCACCACCAGCGGCGCAAATTTATCCTCGATGCGCTTCAACTCGGCGGCGTATTGCTCGTCCGTATATTCCTTGATGGCAAATTTTTTGGAGTCGGCGTAATTGCCGGGGTTGACGCGCACGACCTCGACCCACTTGACCGCTTCCATGGCGGCCTCGGGTTTGAAATGGATGTCCGCCACAATGGGCACAAGGCATCCGGCCCGGCGCAGTTCCGCCACGATCTGCTGAAGGTTGGCGGCGTCCTTGACGGTGGGCGCGGTGATGCGGACAATCTGGCAGCCCACCGCCACCAGTTCGAGCGTCTGCCGCACGCACTCCGCGGTGTCCATCGTGTCGCAGGTCAGCATGGACTGCTTCACCACGGGATGGTCGCCGCCCATGATGAGCCCGCCCCGCGCGGGATCGCCGATGACGATCTCCCGCGTTTTGCGGCGACGATGGAAATAGGGTGAATCGCAGTAGTGCATGGCGTTTATTTTTGCGGCGCAAAAATCACGGGCACATCGAGGTTGGCGTGCGCGCTGCGGATCCAGTCGCCCGCGTCAAAGAAGGCGATGTAAAGCATGAAGAAGATGAGCAGCGCGGCGAAGCCGGACTGGATTTTTTCGACCACCCTTCCGCTGACCGGGCGGCGGCGCACGGCTTCGATGAGCGACAGCAGGATATGCCCCCCATCCAGCACCGGCAGCGGCAGCATGTTGAGCAGGGCCAGGTTCACGTTGAGAATGACGCTGAACCACAGCACCCGCCGCCAGCCCTGTTCGTCCTGCAGCAAACTATAATAGACACGCCCAATCATCACCGCGCCTCCAAGCTGCTGCATGCCGATGTCGCCCCGCGGCTTGAACAAGGCGTCCAGGGTGTTGAAAATCTGCATGGCGCTGTCATGGATTTGTTCCAGCGGCCCGGGGTGAAGCATGGTGAGACTGGTATCGCCGCGCCACCCAGTGATTCCGAGCGATGGGCCGCTGTTGGCTGGCGAAACAGGCTTCACGGGTGTCATCGTGCGGTCAAACTCCTTGCCATCGCGGACGACGGACAGTGTCATGGGCCGCGCCACGGTGTTGCTCATGGCATCCTCGGCGGACATGAGGGAGAGGGGGCTGTAAATGGGTTTGCCATCCAGCGCCACGACTTGATCGTCTGGTTCGAGGCCGGCGGCCGCGGCGGGACTGTTTGTCGCCACTTCGAAAATCACAGCCTTTTCCTCGGGCGAAACCATAATCTTCCGCAATGACCGGCGCTCGTACCAATGGGTGGGCAGGTGGAACGGCACCGCGTACGCCGTGGCGATCTGGCCGTCGCGCTGATACTGGATGGCGATGTTTGTGCCGGTGCTCGTGACGATCTGCCAGGTGACGCTGTCGGAGGAAGTCGCCGCGAAACGATGAACGGGCTGGCCGTCAATAGCCAGGATGGTGTCGCCGGGGCGCAGGCCGGCCTTCCAGGCCGGACCGGTGGGATCCACCCAGCCAACGGTGGTGGTGTTGTCCGCCTCGGAGGAAGGCTTGCCCACCTGCCAGACCACCACGGCAAACGCGACCGCCAGCAGGAAGCTGAACAGCGGCCCGGCAATTGCCACGATGATTTTGTCCAGCGGCGAAACATTGGGCAGTTTCTCCGACGGCGTGTCGCTCCTGCCCTCGATGGTTTCCATGGTGGCCATTTGCGGAAGGGACACATATCCGCCGAAGGGGATGGTGCCCAGCATATATTCCACACCGCCTATCTTCTTCTTCCAGATGGGTTTCCCGAACCAGATGGCAAAGCGATCCACCTTGAGTCCGCGCCAGCGGGCGGCCAGAAAATGTCCCAGTTCATGGACACCAATGATGAGGTTGAAGATCAGAACCACCTCAAGGGCAATCAATATGTAATGCAAAAACGTCATTTCAAAACAAGGGTTAAACTATATCAGACAGTCACGGAACCGCAATATCCGTCATTTGAACGCAAACCAGCCCGGGTGTTCAATCAATGACGATAAGCAGCCCGGTCCTTTCGGTCCCTTTAGTCCCTTACACTGAAGTCATGCCGCCGCCGCAATTCTCCGCGCCCGATGGCGGATATTCTCCGCTTCGCACAGATAAACCACGTCTTCGGCGATGTTTTTGGCGTGGTCGGCAATGCGCTCCAGGCTCTTGGCGGCCACGATCCAGTCCAGGCAGCGGGCGATCGTGTCGGAATGTTCCATCATGTAGATGACCATTTCATCGTGAAGCCGGTGGTTGATGGCGTCCACCTCGGCGTCCCGGGGAATAATGGCGCGGGCGGCGGTGGCGTTGCGCTGGACAAAGCAATCGAGCGATTCTTTGAGCATGTCCAGGGCGAGCCGGGCCATGCGGGAAAGGTCGAGTTCGAGGTGCAGCGCCGGTTCGCGGGCGAGATCTCGGGCGCGTTTGGCAATCTTCTTGGACTCGTCGCCGATGCGTTCCAAATTCTGGGAAATACGGCAGGCGGTGGTCACAAACCGCAGGTCCCCGGCCAGGGGCGCCCGGCTCAGCAGATGGAGGGCCAGTTCGTCAATCTCCATTTCGAGGAAATTGATGTTCTGGTCCTGGACGCGGACGTGTTCGGCGAGTTCGGTATTGCGGAGCAGGAGCGCCTGAACGGAATTAATAACGGAGGTTTCCGCGAGGCTGGCCATGGCCAGCAGCCGCGTTTTCAATTCACCCAGGCCGGTTGCCAGATGATTCTCCATATGCCGAATATACACGACAATTATGATTTGTCATGGATAAAAGTGTGAAAACTCAAGTTACGAATAGTTGATGGCCGGGGGAGGAGCGCCGGCATCTTGCCAGCGAGTGGTTCAAAAAGCCAGGGAGCACGCCGGCAAGATGCCAGCGTTCCAGTGACAAGCGCTATCGCAGCAGCGGGCGGTTGGTCTTGAGCCATTTTTCCGCCTCGCGATAACCGGGGCACAAGCGCTCCACCTCCTGCCAGAAACGGTCCGAGTGGTTCAAGTGACGGAGATGGGCGAGTTCATGCAGGATAATGTAATCGCGCACAAAAGCGGGAAACTGAACCAGGCGCCAGTTCAGCGAAATGGCGCCGTGCCGCGAACAGGAACCCCAGCGCGCGCGCTGATTGCGTACGGAGACGCGAAGCACGGCAAACTGATGCAACGCCGCAAGCTCCCGGACGCGCCCGGGCAGTTCGCGGGCGGCCAGGCCTCGAAGGTGGCGCTCCACAGCGGGGCGCAAATCGGCGTCGGGGTGCGCCACGGAGAGTGTTTCTGAACCGAAGCGGATGCCGTTTTCGTACGGCTCAATGCGCAGGGGCTCGCCGCGGAACAGGATTTCCGTGCCGGCCTGCCAGGTCTGCGCCAGCCGTGGCCGGGAATGGACTTGAAGAAGCTGCTTTTCCAGCCACGCCCGGTTGCGCTCGATGAAGGACCGGGCTTCGCTCTGGCTGCCTCCGCGCGGGATGGTCACCCGGGCGGTGCCGTCATTTCGCACGCGGAGCAGGTAGCGGCGGGCGCGCGGATTGCGCACCACCAGCAGCGGAATCGTGCGTGCGCCCACCTGCAAAGATTCGGTCGCAGCCGGCGGACGCGGACGCGGTCGAAGCGAACGAACAAAATCGAAAAATACCGTCACAGTAAACTGATTCGGCTCTGGGGATTCAATCTTTAACCCCCGGCAATTGGAAATGATTACGCAAAGGCCGCGCTAAGACTTTGCGTTTAATTCCGTCGCCACGGCCAATCAAATGTTCAAACGTCGTTCGTCCACCACAAACCGCCCTTGGCCGGGTGCGTAGCGGCTCTCGGCAGAAAGCCGCCATCTAAAATTCCCGTCACATTTGCGGCGCTCTTCCGAGACGCCGCTACATGGAATGGGGAGCGCACTGTCCCGGTGGCCGTTTCCGGCGTCGCGCCGGTTCACCTGACAATAGCCCAGCCATTCATGGCTGGGATTTGATGCGCAATCGTCCAAAGTCCCGCCAGGGACGAAAGAATTTTTCTGCCGTCCCTCGCGGGACTTTTTCATTGGTGGAACGTTTGACCCAGCCATGAATGGCCGGGCTATTGTCACCGCGTAGCTCCGCGACCTTACCCCTCAAACTGCGCCAGTTCCGTGGACGAGGCTTCCCAGGCCGCGGTCAATTCCGGCAAGCGGTCCTGCACATGCATCAGGTCACGATTGATTTGCATGGCGCGCCCGTTGGCGTAGGTCTCGGGCTTCTCCAGTTCCTCCGTTAGTTCCTTCTGCTGCGTCTCGAGTGCGGCGATTTCTTTTTCCAAGGCGGCGACGCGCTTTTTTATTTCCTGCTGCTGGCGCGAGCGCGCCTGTCGGTGCCCGGCTTCCGCGCGGCGCTGCTTCTTGCGGTCCACCGCCGGTTCGGCGGCCCTGGCTGCGGCGGGCGACTGGCTGAAGCTCGAGCTGGTGAGCGCCGCCCGATCAATTGGGCGCCACGGTTGAAACTCTCCGCCACGAACTCCTGGTCATTCCGGCGGAACTCATTTGCCGGAGCGGAAGGAATGTGTTGCGCCTGCCAGGCCAATACGATCACCAACGTGAATTTCTGGCGGCCGCGACCAAGGTGGCAAATCTCAAATCGTTAAAATCGCCGCACTGAGTTTTTGCGATTTTGTTGGAACACCGCCAACGCAGGCCTCATGTTGACAAGCCCTTTAGCGTTTTTACCCCCTTGGCCGTGCATTTCTCAGGTTCAACGCCCAATGCTGAAGGGTCTCTGGGCTACATATGAACACAATGCGGAGGATTTACGATTTACGATTTACGATTTACGAGTCGCCAGCCGCGCTGACACGGTCGCTTGTGTGCCTCCTCCCCCACTGCCCAATCCGCTCGTAAATCGTAAATTGAATGGTACTTTCTGGACACACGCGCTGATTTTCGGCTTACTATGGCGAATTTGATTCCGCCCGATGCCGCCACTCAACGCTGAAAAAATCGCCCGCGCCAAGTCGCTTGGTTTTTCCGACCGCCAGATCGCCCATTTGACGGGTTCAACGGAAGATGAAATCCGCGCCCTGCGCAAAAAGCTCAAGCTGGTCCCGAGTTACCGCCTGGTGGACACCTGCGCCGCGGAATTCGAGGCTTATACGCCTTATTATTATTCCACCTATGATCGCGGCGACGACGAGGTCAGCCCGGCGTCTTCGAAGAAAAAGGTGATGATTCTCGGCGGCGGCCCCAACCGCATCGGGCAGGGCATTGAGTTCGACTACTGCTGTGTTCACGCCGCCTTCGCGCTCAAGGAGGACGGCTTCGAGACCATCATGGTCAATTCCAATCCCGAAACGGTTTCCACGGACTACGACACCAGCGACAAGCTGTTTTTTGAGCCGCTGACGCTCGAAGACGTGCTGCACATCTATGAGCGCGAGCAGTGCTGGGGGGCCATCGCCCAGTTTGGCGGTCAGACGCCGTTGAACCTCGCGCTGGGTTTGCAGAAGAACGGCGTCAACATTATCGGCACCTCGCCCCAAAGCATTGAAATCGCCGAGGACCGCAAGCTGTTCGCGGCCATGTTGACCAAGTTGAAGATTCCCCAGCCGCCCAACGGCCTGGCCACCAACGAAGCCGAGGCGCTCGAAGCGTCCAAGAAGCTCGGCTATCCGGTGCTGGTGCGGCCCAGTTTCGTGCTGGGCGGGCGCGCCATGCAGATCGTCTATTCGGACAGCGAGCTTTCCCATTACATGAAGTTCGCGGTGGAGGCGTCCCCGGAACGGCCGGTGCTGGTGGACAAATTTCTTGAAGACGCCACGGAAGTGGACGTGGATTGCATCACCGACGTGGGCCTGTTCGGCGAGGGAAAGGCCGGCGAGGCGACGATTGTCATCGGCGGCATGTTGGAGCACATTGAATTTGCCGGGGTGCATTCCGGCGACGCGGCCATGGTATTGCCGCCGCACATGCTGTCCAAAAAGGTCATCGCCACCATCCGCGAATACACGCACGCCATGGCGCGCGAACTGAAGGTCGTGGGCCTGATGAACGTGCAATACGCCGTCAAGGGAGACACCGTGTACGTGCTCGAAGTCAATCCGCGCGCCTCGCGCACGGTGCCGTTTGTGAGCAAGGCCATCGGCGTGCCGCTGGCCAAACTGGCCGCCAAGGTCATGGCCGGAAAGACCCTGAAAGAACTGGGGTTCACCGCGGAAATCTGGCCGAAGTATTGGGCGGTCAAGGAATCGGTCTTTCCCTTCAACCGCTTCCATGGCCAGGACATTTTGCTCTCGCCCGAAATGCGTTCCACGGGCGAGGTCATGGGCCTGGACGCCGACCGCGGCGTGGCTTATGCCAAATCGCAAATGGCGGCCGGTTCGCCGCTGCCGCTCAGCGGCAAGGTGTTCATCAGCGTCAGCGACGTTCATAAAAAGAAAATTGTGGAAGTGGCCCGGCAGTTTGCCGAACTGGGCTTCGAGCTGATTGCCACGGGCGGCACCGCCGCCACCTTGGAAAAGGCGGGCCTGAAGGTGGAGCGCATCCATAAATTGCAGGAAGGCCGGCCCAATGCCGTTGACCTGCTCAAGAACAAGGAATTACAACTGGTCATCAACACGCCCAGCGGCGCCACTCCCCGCGCGGACGAGGTCAAAATTCGCACCACGGCGGTTTATACGGGCACCCCCATCATGACCACCATTTCCAGCGCCCTGGCTGCGGCGCGCGGCATCGCCGCCTTGAAGGCGTCCGGCTACGACGTCAAGACCGTGCAGGAGTATCATTGAAGCCGTTTGAACCAGAGGGGAAGGTTTCCCTTGCCGGGTGCGGGAGGTTGAAGGTTTTACGGAGGATTTGCGCCTGCCTGTGTCTCCTGCTCCTGCATTCCCCCTGCCTGGCGCAAACGCCGCCGGACACCGGTTGCGGGTCCTGGTTCAGCATTGGCAAATTCATGGCCCGGCGGATGGTTCAGGCGCCCAACACCTACCCCCGATGGTTTGCGCCCAAGGCGCCGGTGCTGCTGGGATTTCACCCAAACTTTTTCACGAACTTTCCCGGCCAGTTTGTGGTGATGGGCCCGCCGGAGGCCCAACTCTATTGCCGCGTCGTGCCCCCGGCGGATTATCATTTCCGGATGACCTCGACGAACTGGCTGGAGCACGGCAGGAACCGCACCGAGTTTGATTTTTTTGCGAACCTGCCCGCGCCCACCAACGAGTGGACAGCCCGTCCCCGCGGCACGGTGGTGCTGTTGCATGGCTACGCGCTGGCGCAATTTTCCATGATGCCGTGGGCGCTGCGGCTCGCCCAGGACGGCTGGCGTTGCGTCCTCGTGGACTTGCGCGGGCATGGCCGGTCCACGGGCAAACGCATTTACTACGGGCTTCATGAAGTGGCCGATTTGAGCCAACTGCTCGACACGCTGGCGGAGAAAGGCGAGGTGGCCGAACCCGTGTCGGTCATGGGGGAATCCTACGGCGCGGTCATGGCGTTGCGCTGGAAATGCGCCGACCCGCGCGTGCGAAATGTTGTCGCCATCACGCCCTACGCGGGATTGTCCAATACGGTGCTGAACCTTCAGTCCGTCTATGCGGGATGGCTGCCCAAAATGCTCATTCGCGCCGGAATCAAAAAACTTCCCGTGATTTTACAAACGAATGCCGCCGCGTTGGACACCACCACGGCGCTTCAACAACATCCCATCCAGGCCCTCTTCGTGGCGGCGAAGGACGACAAAATCGCCCCGGTGCCGGATGTGGCTCAGTTGTACGCGCTGGCCCTTCCGGGCAGCAGGCTGACAGTGGTACCAGACAGCACACATGAAACCGTGACGTATCATTTCGCGGAGCTTGCGGCCCCGGTGGAAGAGTGGTTGGAGCAGTAGTTCGGACTGGTCAGTGCAGCCGCCGGGCAATTAGTCTTTGCCAGATGAACGCCCCGGAAAATTCAGACCTGCTGTTGCCGCATGGGGGTTATCGCAGGCTGCGCAGTTACAAAGTGGCGGAGGTGGTCTATGACGCGACCGTAGTGTTTTGCCGGCGCTTCCACGCGCAGGACCGGCGGATGACAGACCAAATGGTGCAGGCGGCGCGGAGCGGCGTGCGCAACATTAGCGAGGGCAGCGGGATGGCCGCTACCTCACGAAAGACCGAACTCAAACTGACCAACGTGGCGCGTGCGAGTCTGAATGACGAATTGCTTCGCGACTACGAAACATTTCTGCGGCAGCGCGGTTTGCGGGTGTGGCCCAAGGATTCGCGCGAGGCTCTGGCGATGCGGGCGCGCCTGGCGCAGGACGCCGCAACGGACCTGCCGCGCGCCCGGGCTGGCGTGGTGCGGCTGACGGGCTTGCTTGGTCTGACAGAGTTCGTGCAAAAAGCCGAACCAGAACTGGCGGCCAACGCCATGCTCTGCGCGGTAAATCAGGCTGCGTATCTGTTGAAGCGGCAGCTCCAGAGCCAGGGACGGGAGTTCTTGGAGAAAGGTGGATTTACCGAGAAATTGTACGGGGCACGCAAACGCAGCCTGCGGTCAGACCAGTCAGACCGGTCCGACAATCCCCCCGCCTGCCCGAACTGCGGCCTGCCCATGAAGCTCCGCACGGCCCGCAAAGGCCCGCGAACCGGGCAGCCTTTCTGGGGCTGCTCCGGCTATCCAAATTGCGGTGGCACGGCACCCGGGCCGGGTCAGTACCGGTAGTGTTCCGGCTTGTACGGCCCCTCAACCGGTACGCCGAGGTAGTCGGCTTGTTTCTTGGTTAGCTTGGTGAGCTTCACGCCGATTTTTTCGAGGTGCAGCCGGGCAACTTCTTCGTCCAATTTCTTGGGCAGCCGATACACGCCAATTTTGTTGGTGTCGCGGTTCTTCCACAAGTCCAACTGGGCCAGGCACTGGTTGGTGAAGCTGTTGCTCATCACGAAGCTCGGATGGCCGGTGGCGCAGCCGAGATTCACCAGACGGCCTTCGGCGAGCATGTAAATGCTGTGGCCGTCGGCAAAAGTGTACTTGTCCACCTGCGGCTTGATGGTCAGCTTCTTCACGCCCTTGGCCGTGTTCAACCGTTCCACCTGAATCTCGTTGTCGAAGTGACCGATGTTACAAACGATGGCCTGGTCCTTCATCTTGGCCATGTGTTCCAAGGTGATGATGTCGCAATTCCCCGTCGTGGTGACATACAAATCGGCCGTGCCGAGCGTGTCTTCAATCGTGGTGACTTCAAAGCCTTCCATCGCCGCCTGCAAGGCGTTGATGGGATCAATTTCAGTCACGATCACGCGCGCGCCAAAGCCGCGCAAGGAATGCGCCGAGCCTTTGCCCACGTCGCCGTAGCCGCAAACGCAGGCCACCTTGCCGGCGACCATGACGTCGGTCGCCCGCTTGATGCCGTCGGCCAGCGATTCGCGGCAGCCGTAAAGATTGTCGAACTTGGACTTGGTCACCGAGTCGTTGACGTTGATGGCCGGAACGAGAAGCTTGCCTTGTTCGAGCATCTGGTAAAGGCGATGGACGCCGGTGGTGGTTTCCTCGGACACGCCCTTCCAATCCTTGACAACTTCGTGCCAGAAACCGGGCCGCTCCCTGGCGACACGCTTGAGCAGCGCCTTGATGACGGCCACTTCGTGATTGTCGCTGGGGCTGTTGACCCAGTCGCTGCCGTTTTCCAGTTCGTAGCCCTTGTGAATGAGCAGGGTGGCGTCGCCGCCGTCGTCCACGATGAGCTGCGGCCCTTTGTTGCCGGGATGCGTCAGCGCGGCCAGGGTGAAGTCCCAGTATTCCTCGAGGGATTCGCCCTTGTGCGCAAAGACGGGTATGCCGGCCTGCGCAATCGCGGCGGCGGCGTGGTCCTGCGTCGAAAAAATGTTGCAGCTCGCCCAGCGGACGGACGCGCCCAGTGCGACAAGCGTCTCGATGAGGATGGCCGTCTCGATGGTCATGTGCAGCGAACCCGTGATGCGCACGCCCTTGAGCGGCTTCAACGGGCCGTACTTCTTGCGGAGGGACATGAGGCCCGGCATTTCGTGCTCGGAAACCTCGATGGTCTTGCGGCCCCACTCGGCGAGCGAGAGGTCCTTGACAGCGAAATCCTGTTTGCCATTGGCCTTGCCATTGCCGTTTTTGGGCAGGGCAACGGCAGCCGCCGGTTTGGCGCGGCGGGAAGGGGACAATTTAATGGAAGACATAGTATTTAATTGAAAGTTAATTGGAGCTTACGCGGCAACCTGTGTCCGCCCCGCAGGCCGGCCACCCACAATCGCCGCGGATTTTTTCAGTGTCGAAGCTGTCACCGCAGACTTGCCCTGTCCGGCCGCCTTGCGCAAGGCATCGGTTTTGTCGGTCTTTTCCCAGGTGATGTCGGGATCGTTTTTGCCAAAGTGACCGTAATTGGTGGTCTTGGAATAAATCGGACGCAGCAGGTTCAACTGCCGGATGATGGCGGCGGGCTTGAAGCTGAAAACTTCGCAGACGGCCTTCTCAATGGTCTCATCGCTGACGATGCCGGTGCCAAACGTGTTCACACACACTGAAACCGGGTCGGGATAGCCGATGGCGTAGGCGAATTGGATTTCCGCGCTCGTCGCCAGGCCCGCCGCCACGATGTTTTTTGCCACATAACGCCCCATGTAGGCCGCGCTGCGGTCCACCTTGCTGGGGTCCTTGCCGCTGAAAGCGCCGCCGCCGTGACGGCCCATGCCGCCGTAGCTGTCCACGATGATTTTGCGGCCGGTCAATCCCGTGTCGCCCTGCGGCCCGCCCACGACAAAGCGGCCGGTGGGATTGATCAAAAACTTGGTTTCCTTGGTGATGAGGTTCTTGGGCAACGTCTTCTTGATGATTTCCTCGATGCAAAATTCCTTGATGGTCGAATGCTCCACGTCGGCGGCGTGCTGGGTGGAAATGACCACGTTTACGATTTCCACCGGCTGATCGTTTTCATAGCGGACGGAAACCTGGCTCTTGGCATCCGGGCGCAGCCATTTCACCTTGCCGGCCTTGCGGATCTTCGTGAGCGCGCGGCCGAGCTGATGCGCATACATGATGGGCGCGGGCATGAGTTCGGGCGTTTCATTGCAGGCGTAGCCGAACATCAACCCCTGGTCGCCGGCCCCCTGCTCGTCGGTCTCCTTGCCCTCGGCCTCGCGGGCGTCCACGCCCTGGGCGATGTCCGGGCTTTGCGAGGTGATGGCGTTCATGATGAGTACCTTGTCCGCATGGAACACGTCGTCATCGTGGGTATAGCCAATCTCGCGGATGGCGTCGCGCGCAATCTTCGTGAAATCAAGCTGGGCCTTGGTGGTAATTTCGCCGCCAACCACGACGAGATTGCTCTTGGCGTAGGTTTCACAGGCCACGCGGCTGAACTTGTCCTGCTTGAGGCAGGCGTCCAGCACGGCGTCGGAAATGGTGTCACACACTTTGTCCGGATGGCCTTCGCCGACGGACTCGGATGAAAAAATAAAGTTTTTGCTCATGGATGTTCAGTGATTGCCAACAACATATTGACGTATCAAGATTTGATGATATAACATTTTCAGCAGTCGTCAAATAAAAGTTGTTAAGATTTTACAGCTCCTTTTTAGAGCTTTCTCTGTTTTTCCTGCTTGGCGCGGATCAATCCCGCCTCCTCGCGGATGTTTTCGAGCGAAAGCTGCGTGGCGTGCAGCAGGTTGTAGCACCCGCCCACCAGACCGGCGATTCCCACCACCGCCAGCAACATGCCCGCGCCGACCACGATCCGCCTCAGCAGCTCGTCCCCCATCTCGCCGACGACCGCGCCGAGGAGCGTGACCAGGCTGGCGGCGGCAAAGGCGCCCAGGGCGGTGTAAATCCAGCGCAAAGCATTCAGCAGATGAGCGGCCTGTTTTTCGACGCGGTCCACCTGCGCGAGAAAGGCATCGCCGCAAAACCCCGGACATCTTTCCGATTCGTCATAGAGCTGCTGCATGCGCTCGCGGGTGCGCAGCAGGCGGTTGATGGTGCTCAAGGCCAGAACGCTGGTCGCGTTGGTCAGGATGGCGGGAGCGACGATGAACGTCAGCACCGCGAAAGGATTTTGGATTAATAGATTGCCTCCCATGCCGTATTATTAACGCTCATGTTGGCCTTCCGGTCAACTGGGATTCATCGGCCCCCGGGTTTGCTGGGATTATGGCGCTTCAACAAAAAACGCAGTCACGAATGGAAAAAACACTCAAACCGTGCATTTTTCAGGTTAAATGTTTCGGTTCCGCATTTTGACTTTACCCCTCGAACTGCGCGAGTTCCGTTGCCGAGGCTTCCCAGGCCGCGGTCAATTCCGGCAAGCGGTCCTGCACATGCATCAGGTCACGGTTGATTTGCATGGCGCGCCCATTGGCGTAGGTCTCGGGCTTCTCCAGTTCGTCCGTCAGTTCCTTCTGCTGCGTCTCGAGTGCGGCGATTTCTTTTTCCAAGGCGGCGATGCGCTTCTGGATTTCCTGCTGCTTGCGCGAGCGCGCCTGTCGGTGCCCGGCTTCCGCGCGGCGCTGCTCCTTGCGGTCCACCGCCGGTTCGGCGGGCCTGGCAGCAGTTGGCGACTGGCTGAAGCTCGAGCTGGTAAGCGCGGCCCGGGCGGTTTGGGCGGTTTTATCCAGGTAATACTGGTAGCCGCCCGGAAAATGCCGCAGCACGCCCGATTCCACGCGCACGACATGATTGGAAAGCGCGCGGATGAAATGGACGTCGTGGCTGATGAAGATCAGCGTGCCTTCGTAAGGCTTGAGCGCCTCCAAAAGCGCGTCCACGCTGGCCAGGTCAAGGTGCGTGGTGGGTTCGTCCATCAGCAGCAGGTTGGGCGGATCGAGCAACAGTTTGACCAGCGCCAGCCGGCTTTTTTCGCCGCCGCTGAGCACGCTGACCGGCTTGAAAACGTCGTCGCCGCGAAAAAGGAAACTGCCCAGGACATTGCGCACGGCCTGCTCGGTGACGCGTTGCGGCGTGTCCAGCGCTTCCTGGAGGACGGTGTGCTGCGGATTCAACATCTGCGCCCGGTGTTGCGCGAAATAGCCGTGCTTGACGTTGTGGCCCAGCACGCGTTCGCCCGCCAGCGGCTTGAGGACATCGGCCAGAAGCTTGAGCAGGGTGGATTTGCCGGCGCCGTTGGGACCCACCAGAACGGTGCGCTGCCCGCGTTCCGCCTCAAAGTTCAGGTCGTGGTACAGGAGAGTGGCGGGCGGCTGGTCGGGCGCGTTCAGCGGGGCGTAGCCAAACTGGACGTGCTTGAGAGTGATGACCCGTTGACCGCTCCGCTGCGGTTGTGGAAAGCGAAAGCCCACCGTGGGACCGCTGCCGTTCCCCGTTTCCACCATGTCTTCCTTGAGCCGCTCGATTTGCTTCATCTTGCTTTGCGCCTGGGCGGCCTTGGTGTTCTTGGCGCGGAAACGGTCCACGAACAATTGCAATCGCTCGATTTCTCGTTGCTGGGCCTTCGCGGTGGCCGCGAGGGTGACCTCGGCGGCGGCGCGCTGTTCCACATAAGCGTCATAGTTGCCGGTGTAACGCCAGATGCGGGCGGAGCGCAGTTCCGCAATGTGCGTACACAGGCGGTTGAGAAACTCGCGGTCATGCGAAATGAGCAGAATGGCTCCGGGATAGCCCCGCAGGTAATCCTGAAACCACAGCAGAGTTTCCAGGTCCAGGTGGTTCGTAGGCTCGTCGAGCATGAGCAGGTCCGGCTCCTGCGCGAGCAGGCGCGCCAGATGCGCCCGCATGACCCAGCCGCCACTTAGTTCCCGCGCGGGCCGCGCATAGTCGGACTGCTTGAACCCCAGGCTGGCCAGAATTTGCTTGGCCTTGGCCACGAACTGCCCGTCGTGCTCATGATCGTGCGGCACGGTAATGTCCAAAACGGATTCGTTGCCGATGGCCTCGCCTTCCTGCGGCAGATAACCAACGGTCGTGCCGCGGATGAAAGAGACCTCCCCGGCGTCCGGCTCTTCGCGCCCCAGAATGATTTTGAGCAGGGTGGATTTGCCCGCGCCGTTGGGGCCTACGATGGCCACGCGCTCGCCCGCCTGCAACGTGAGGGAAACCTCGTCGAACAGTTCGCGCCCCGCGAAGGATTTTGAGAGTCCGGCAACAGTAAGCATGAAAATTATCCTGTCTTGACCAGGTTTCTCACGTCCACCGCCTCCATCCCCGCCGCGCGGATGGCCTGCAAACCCAGTTCCGTGTCTTCATAAGCCCGGCAAAACCGGGGCTCCACACCGATGCGCCGGGCCGCCTCCAAAAAAATGTCCGGCGCGGGCTTTTGATGCTTCACCATTTCGCTCGTCACCACGGCGTTGAAAAGATGGTGGATATTCAAGCGCTCCAGCACCTGCGTGATAATCGCCTGGGTTCCGCCGGAAGCCACCGCCATGGGAAGCTTCCCGAAATTTTCCCGCGCAATCTCCACCACCGCGTGGACCGGTTCCACTTCACCCATGAGCGGCAGGTAGGCATTTTCCTTTTCCCGCGCCACCGTGATATGGTCCAGCGAGCGCCCCTGCTCGGCCGCCAGCATTTTCAAAATATCCCGCGTGGGCACCCCGCCCATGGCATAAAAGCGGTCCTCGGGAAAAGCCAGTCCGTGGCGCGACGTGATCATCTGCCACGCGCGCCAGTGAAGCGGCATGGTGTCAGCCAGCGTGCCATCGCAATCAAAAATAAGACCTTTAATCATAAAAGGGGACATAGCATTCAGAAGCCGGCCCTAAAAAGCCAGAATTTTCGCCGCCCATTTTCGCCAAGCAAGGCGGGAATTAACCGCGGAGACGCAGAAGCGCAGAGGCGAACGAATTCCCCCAACGGAGACCTCTGCAAAAGTCGGGTTCGCGCATGGAGCGCTGGCATCTTGCCGGCGTGTTCCTTGGTTTTTTGAACCGCTCGCCGGCAAGATGCCGGCGCTCCAGTGACTTTTGCAGAGGGTTCCAACCTGCATTCTAATCCCGTCGAATTCGACGGGATTAAATCCCTGGTTGTTCAACCGCTCCCAGACGCCAAGGAACTCCACAGTGTTGCGTTTGCGCAGCCAGTTGCGGATGACATCAGGATGGTAAATCCCTTCTGCCGCGGCAAAGGGAAAATATGCCCTTTAACGCAAAGACGCAGAGACGCAAAGGCGCAAAGGAACAAAAGCAATTTCCCTCTGCGTCTCAGCGTCTCTGCGTTGAATTCAGGAGCTACGTCATTCTCCGTGCCTCTGTGTCTCTGTGGCCAAATTATTCCTAGCAACCCACATTTGTACAAAACTTACAAAACTTACAAAACTGTCAAAATGTGGGTCGGTTTTCCGGCGGACCTCGAAAAATCCCTGCAATTTTAGGGTATTTCGAGAAAAATGGGGGGGCCTTGGAGCAATTTTTTGGTTTTGGCAGAGGCGTCCGTTTGCGTTAAATCAGGGTCATTTCAAATCATAGAGGCCACCCCGCTGGGGGCTGCGGCGGGGCTTTCACTTTTGAATTCAAGGTTTGGCGATTTTAAGCTATAACTGCCGGGAAGCGCATGTCCGACGCTCCCAATATCGCCGCTGTATCCGCTCCGCCCCTGCGGCGGGGGTTGCGGCTGTTTCTGTTTTTCTCGTCGGCGGTGCTGCTGACGGGGCTGGTCTCGATGCTGTTCGCGGATCTCCTGTGGCGCACCGGCTGGAGCGCCTCGCGCACGGTGCTGCTGGTGTTGTTCATCATCCTGTTCCTGCTCACCGCCATCGGCTGCATGCACGGCGTGTACGGGTTTCTCATCCGCATTTTCGGGGCGCGCCGGCGCATCACCGCGCTGAAAGAATACAAGGACACCAACATTGACGGCGTGAGCACGGCCATCATCTTTCCGATCTACAATGAAGATTCGGCGCGGGTTATGGAGGGTTTGCGCGCCACTTACGAATCGGTGGCGCGCACCGGGCGGCTGGGGAGTTTTGACTTCTTCGTCCTGAGCGATTCCACCAATCCCGACCGGTGGGTGGAAGAGGAGCGGCGATGGTCGGAACTGGTGTGCGACCTCGACGCCCTGGGCAAAATTTATTATCGCCGCCGCATTTTCAATGAGGAGCGCAAGAGCGGGAACGTGCGCGACTTCCTCAACACCTGGGGCAAGCGTTACCGCTACTTTGTCTGCTGCGATGCCGACAGCGTCATGAGCGGCGAAACGCTGGTGACCCTGGTCAAGCTCATGGAGACGCATCCGTCCGTGGGCCTGATCCAGACGGTGCCCGCGCTGGTGAACGCGGAATCGCTGTTCGGGCGCATCCAGCAGTTCGCCAACCGGCTTTATGCGCCGGTGTTCATTGCCGGCCTGAATTATTGGGCGCTGGACTTCGGCAATTACTGGGGGCACAACGCCATCATCCGCACCGACCCGTTCATGCAGTTTTGCGATTTGCCGCAGTTGCCGGGGCGCAAGCCGTTTGGCGGGCAGATTCTCAGCCACGATTTTGTGGAGGCGGCGCTGATGCTGCGGGAAAACTGGCAGGTCTGGCTCGCGTACGATCTGGAGGGCAGCTACGAGGAAGCGCCGCAGTCGCTCATTGACAATGCGCAGCGCGAACGCCGCTGGTGCCAGGGCAATTTGCAGCACACCCTGGTGCTGTTTGCCAAGGGCCTGCGCGGCGTGAGCCGGATGCACCTGATCCTGGGAATTTTCGGGTACCTCGCCAGCCCGCTCTGGTTCGCCTTCATGCTCACGTTCAACTGGATTTATTGTTACCAAAAATACACCGGCCTTTCGAACATCCCGGTGGAATCGTTCAATCCCTACCTGAAGAACTGGAGCGGCACCGAACAGGCGTTTCTCATTTTCATGATTTGCATGGCGGTCATCATGCTGCCCAAGTTTCTATCGCTCATTGACCTGGCCGGCGACTGGCCGCGGCGCAAGGCCTTTGGCGGCCTGCTCAACGCCTTTGGCGGCGTGGTGGGCGAGACGGTTTTTTCCACGTTGCACGCGCCCTTGCTCATGCTGTGGCACACGCGGTTTGTCATCACGAATTTCGCCGGCATCAGCGTGGGCTGGACCACCCAGCGCCGCGCCGCCGACGGCACCGATTGGTGGTACGCCCTGCAGCGGCACTGGGGGCACACGCTCATCGGCGTCGTCTGGGGCTGGTTCACCTGGAAACTGGACCGGGGGCTGTTTTGGTGGTTTACCCCGGTGCTGGCGGGCCTGGTTTTCGCCGTGCCGTTGAGCGTGCTGACCAGTCGGCGCAGCCTCGGCGCTGCCGCCCGGAAGCTTGGACTGTTTTTGACGCCCGAGGAAACCAGGCCGCCCATCGAACTGGTCACGCTCCGGTCGCGAATGAAAATCCTGGCCCTGACGCAGGACCACGAGCCGCGGGTTCGCCCGCATGAGGGACTGGCGGCCGCCGTGCTGGACCCCTATGTCAACGCCGTCCACGTTTCCCTTCTGCGCGAGAAGCAATTGAATCCGGTCTATGCCGAGCATTTCAAGCGCATTGGAGCGGGAACGGAAGGCGCGCGCCAATTGGGCGAACGGCTTCTGGCCTCGGGCCCCGAACAACTGAAACCGTCCGAACGCCTCATGGTGCTGGCCGACCAGGCCGTCATGGTCTGGCTGCATCAGCAGGCCTGGCTGCGACCGGAGGAAAAGCTGGCCCCCTGGTGGAAGGCCATGATCCGCGAATTCAGCTTGCGGGATTAAGTAGCACACGCGTCCCGCGTGTTGCCGTCGGCGTCGCGCCGCAGCCAACCCAGTGATGTGCGGGTGGAAGGTAGGGCGCGTCACTCCGTGCGCGCCGTCTTTTGCGTTCGCGCGTTCGGCGGGCAGAGGACTGCCCGCCCTACCGGGCGCCGGACGGTGAACGGTTGAACAATTGAATCGGTGATTGATTTGGAGGTGTTTTTCCCGAACACTGGCCAATCCTATGGCCGAGCAAAAAGAAAATTTGCAGATGGAGAAGATTGTGTCGCTGTGCAAGCGGCGGGGGTTCGTTTTTCAGTCGTCCGAGATTTACGGCGGCATCAATGGTTTTTGGGACTACGGCCCGATGGGCGCCGAGCTCAAGCGCAACGTCAAGGAGCTTTGGTGGAACGCCATGATGCGCCAGCGCGACGACGTCGTGGGCCTGGAGGCCACCATCATCATGCACCCGGCGATTTGGAAGGCCAGCGGGCACGTGGACACGTTCAGCGATCCGATGTGCGATTGCCGCAAATGCAAAAAGCGGTTTCGCGCCGACCAGCTCTGCGAGGAACAAGGGCTCACGCTGGGCAGGGACGCCGGCGGCAAATTCATTTTCCCGCCCGGCACAAAATGCACAAACTGCGGCTCAACCGACCTCACCGACCCGCGCCCCTTCAACCTCATGTTCAAGACCTTCGTCGGCCCGGTCGAGAGCGAGGACAACGTCGCCTATCTCCGCCCCGAAACCGCGCAGGCCATTTTCGCGCAGTTCCAAAATGTGATGATCACATCGCGCCAGAAGGTGCCCTTCGGCATTGGCCAGATCGGCAAGGCGTTTCGCAACGAGGTCACCCCGCGCAATTTCACGTTCCGCTCGCGCGAGTTTGAGCAGATGGAACTGGAATTTTTCATCCAGCCGGACGAAGTCGTCGAGGCCATCCACGGCTCGGTGGTCACCGTGCCGGAAACCGGGCATCCGGGCGAACCGCGGCCGAACTGGGGCTGGCAGGCCTGGCACCAGTACTGGGTGGAGGAACGCGTGCGTTTCTACGAGGGCATCGGCCTTTCGCGCGACACGCTGGGCTTTCACCGGCAGACGCCGGAGGAGCTGGCGCATTACGCCCGCGCCTGCGTGGACATTTTGTTCAAGTTTCCCTTCAGCAAGCGCGATGAAAACGGCGAGATGAAGGGCGAGGAACTCGAAGGCATCGCCGCGCGCAGCGACTTTGACCTGTCGCAGCACCAGCGGTTCTCCGGGAAGCCCATGATCGTTTTTGACGATGGATTGCGGAGCGCGTGGAAAAATTTGCCCAAGGAAAAACAGGACGACCTCTGGCGGCGGTATTACGAAAACCGGAAGAAATATCTCACCAAGATGGCCAGGCAGGATGACACGCCCGAACAAATCCAGCAGCAGGCCACCGAGGATGCGAACGGCCTGGCCAAAGGCAGCTACATTCCGCACGTCATCGAACCCTCGGCCGGTGTGGACCGCCTCATCCTGGCGCTGCTCGCCAACGCCTATTCGGAGACCGTTCAGACAGACGACAAAGGCCGGAGCGAGACGATTTACACAATGAAGTTTCATCCGCGCGTCGCCCCCATCAAGGTGGGTGTGATGCCGCTGCTGAAAAACAAGCCGGAGCTTGTGAAGAAAGCCCTCGCGGTGCGCGACCTATTGCGGCCCTGGATGAACGTCTTTTATGACGACAGCGGTTCCATCGGCAAGCGTTATGCCCGGCAGGATGAAATCGGCACGCCCTTCTGTGTGACCATTGACTTCGATACGCTCGGGGAAAAGCCGGAACTCCTGGACACGGTCACCCTCCGTTACCGGGACGATGGCCGTCAGGAAAGGCTGGGAATTTCTGAACTTCGGGACTTTTTGCTGTCTAAAGTCCGTTGATGAACGACAAGCAAGAACCCGTGGCCAGGGAGAAGACAATGGCCGTTTTAGCGCCCGAGCCCAAGCCGGGGCGGGCACCGACGCTTTATTTCATCGTGGGCGTCAAATTGGTCAAGGGTCTTGGGGCGCTGTTGCTGGCCTTGGGGGCGTTCCGCCTTACGGACAACAACTTGCCGGAAGATTTCCGTAAGTTGCTGGAATTCCTGCATTTAGATCCGGAAAAAAGGTTTTTCGTGGACATGGCCGATCACGTCAGCCAAATCACCTCCCACAATCTCAAGACCTTTGGCGCGGGTGCCATTGTTTACGGATGCTTCATGTTATTGCAGGCCGTCGGGCTGGCTCTCCGCGCCAGTTGGGCGGTCTGGCTGGTGATCGCCGAATCGGCGTTTTTCATTCCCATTGAAGTCTATGAACTCTTCCGCCAGCACACGGCCAAACCGGAAGTTCATCATCTTTGGATGCATCCCAAGCTGGGCGTGGCCATAGTTCTGTTTGTCAATGTGGCGATCGTGTGGTATTTGTTTGAGAACAGGGGCCGTATCATCCGGCATCATCAGCGCCGGCAGCGCGGTGGATGAAGCCATTATTTGCTTGCGGTGCCTCGTTGTATTGCTTAAAAAAGGTGGATTATAAGAATTAGCCAGACGATAGATTGATGCACAAAGCCAATCAGCTCCAACCAGAGAGGGCCGCGTGAGCCGCCCCTTCCCCTCGCCACGTAACTCCTCCCCGACCTCGCAAATGCGCGTGAACGGGAAAATCCGCGCCCGCGAGGTGCGGGTGATAGGACCGGACGGACGGCAGTTCGGGGTTTATCAACTCAACGACGCCCTCAACCTCGCCCGGCAGCACGGCGTGGACCTCGTCGAAATTTCTCCGAACGCGGTGCCGCCGGTCTGCCGCCTGGTTGAGATTGGCAAGTTCCGCTACGAACTCGCCAAGAAGGAGAAGGAATCGCGCAAGCACCAGCACGCCTCGACCGTGAAGGAAGTGCAGTTGAGCGCGCGCATTGATCCCCACGATCTGGGCATCAAAGTGCAGCACGCCGTGAACTTCCTCTGCGAGGACATGAAGGTGAAGGTGGCCCTGAAATTCCGCGGCCGGGAAATGGCGCACACGGAAATCGGCTTCGAAGTGGTGCAAAAATTTCTCGCCGAAATCGCCCCCTTTGGCCATCCCGATTTCCAGCCCAAGCTGGTGGGCCGCGCCATCAATTTGATGATCTCGCCGCTGCCGCGCGCCAAGCGCGCCAAAAACCCGCACCAGGAAGAAGGCGGTGAAAGCGCACCCGAACTCGAATCGGAAAGCGGACCCGATGCTTCATCGGACGATCAGGCCCCGCCCGCGTCAAAGCCGCCGGAAAATCCGCCCGCAGCCAATCAGCCGGTCGTAATCGAGCGCCCCGGGAGCAATGCCCCCGAGACGGAGGGATTCAACAATAATCCGTTCGCCGGCCTTGAAGTCAAATAG
>Ga0326728_10009030_pt1 | contig 24258 bp, 19 predicted proteins | sample MB3enrmetagenome_FD_207602 | JGI IMG/M metagenome (GOLD analysis project Ga0326728, IMG submission 207602) | Lab enriched peat soil microbial communities from McLean, Ithaca, NY, United States - MB31MN | ecosystem: Environmental > Terrestrial > Soil > Wetlands > Peat | place: USA: New York... | reverse complement strand
GCCGAGCGAACCATCGACGGCCTATGGGACAAAATCGGCGAAATCCTCGCAGCGTTCTCGCCGAACGAATGCGCCAACTATTTCAGGCACGCAGGCTATGCGTAATCTCAATCGGAAAATGCTCTAGCGCGGCGCTGGAGGCGGTCGGAATCGGCTTCCCGTTTGAGATCGAGGATGGGCAGTTCAAGCCGGCTGGCGTGACGTACTCGCCGGGGACAAGGATGAAGTGAATTAGGGCCTTGCTTCGCGGTCATGAAGCGACCACCGATCGGCGGGAGCGCACCGGCGTGCCGTCCGGATTAGGTTCACCCTTTGGCTTGCGCGGCTTGAATGCCCGCGTTCGATCCTTTGCAGACGTTGCAGCCCTTGTCCGCAAGAAACAACATTCATCCGGCCAATGTCGATTGACGTTGATCAATGCGCAGGACGCCTGAGCGCATATACTTCCCTTGGACTTACTGAGGCGAAGCTCCGCAGGCTGGGCCGGCGCAGTGTCAAGATCAAGCCGCTGCGGCGGCTCAGGAACCGCCTCGCCGATCCCGGCCGCTACACCCTAGCCGCGATCGCCTGAAACCGCCGGCGGCCATGCGAGCCGATCGTCGTGCGTCGCAGGCTGTGGCGACCGGTGGCGATGGTTCCGGCTTGATTGTGCGCCAGTCCGAATTGCGCGACAATGACCGAAAAATCGCAGCTTGGGCATGGGGGTGCCAGTCACTGAACTCTTAGGGGTCTGAAATGCGTAGGGTCACGGCACTACGAACATCTTTGCTCGTCAGCTTGCTGACGACGCCTGCTTTGGTTGGCTGCAATACTACGGGGGCGCAACGAGAGTTCGCCCAATCAAATACAGCAATCGCTGCTGCCGCAACTGAGCTAAAGGGATGCGGTCGACAAATCTATGAAAGTTCCGAAAACGCGAATTTAAGGCCGCACGAGATGGACCCCGACCGTGGGCAGTTCACGGTGGAGCAGCTTGCCGACAAGTCGATACCAACAGCCGACGAGGCGAAATTGGTTGCTCGGCGTTTTGATGAGGCCATGATGTGTCGTAAGAGTTTCGAAGCCGTCGCCGCCGCTAATCGTCCGGATCTAATCCCGCTGTTGACCAACTACGATAATCAGGTTTCGCAATTCACGATCGCACTCGTGCAGCGGAAGGTCTCGTGGGGAGAGGCTGCGCAAAAAATACAATCTATCAACACTGAACTGGCGGCGAATGCGACGGAGGCAAACCAGCAATGGCAAAGCAATCTCCAAGCGCAAAACGACGCCGAGGTGGCGCAGCGACGGGCAGCCGCCGCGATAATGCTACAGTCGATGCAAACCCAACAATTGATAAATCAGCAGCAGATGGCCAACCAACAGCTTCTCACACAGCAGCAGCTTTACAACACACAACAAATGATAAACGCCAATCGGCCGATATATACGAACTGTTACGCGGCGGGTTCGATGGTGAACTGCGTCAGCAATTAGACTGAGTGCGGAAAGCCGTCAACGGGATCTGCAGTTAATAATATAGCGAAAGAGAAGTTTATTAACCGCCCTTCCCCAGCCTCACGGCCGCCGCGCCGCCATTTTCGACGATGAACTCGACGCCGGCCGGTTAGAGGACGCGGCGGAAGGCGAGCGCCGGCGGCAGCGCCGTAAGTTCATCATCGCGCCGCGCAATTGGACCGGCAAGGCCGAATTTGGCGCGCCGAAGGGGCCTCGCGGGGCGCACGCCCGGCCGGCGGCCGATCGAGCGCGCTCGCGAGCCGCTGGCACCCCTGCGTCGGGACCCGGCGAGCGCCGTTGCGCGCCCTCGAAAGCAGACCGGCCGCCGGGCGACTCGGTGGCCGTTTCGCGTCCAACGCCATCCATGGAAATGCGCGCCTGTATATTGGCCAGATATTGGACAGGTCAGTCAACGAATCCAGTAAGTTCTTGATTTCATTGGCGCTCCCAAGGGGGATCGAACCCCTGTTTTCGCCGTGAGAGGGCGAAACGCTGTTGGGTCACGGGCAATTGACTAAGTTGCCTGGGCAGCGGTTGCTTACCCTGCGCTTACCCGCGCAAATTGAAAGTCCGCAAGAGAATATATAAGCCATTGAAATCATTGGCGCGCCCGAAGGGATTCGAACCCATGGCCTCTGCCTTCGGAGGGCAGCGCTCTATCCAGCTGAGCTACGGGCGCGCGGCGCCAAAAGGCGCCGCAACTGAATAGAGCATTTTTGCCGGCTTGGGAATCCCGCGTTCGCGCGCGTTCAGGCGGCGAGCGCGGCGGCGCCGCCTTCCGCGCCGAAAAAGGCGACATAGCGCGGTTCGATTTCGGCCACCGGCAGCACCGCGAAAACGTCGGTGGCGCCGAAACTCTCGTCGACCACGGCTTGCGGGCCGAACCTCGCGCCGAGTCGCCAATAGCCCTTGATCAGCGGCGGCAGGGCGCGGATCGCGGCGCGCGGGTCGAGCGAAGCCTCGTCGGACGGCCCCAGATCGACGGCGCGGCCAGGAACCGCGCCGACGTCCCAAAGCGGGTCGGCGGCGCTATTCCCGCGCAGAAAGCGCAGCGCGGCCAAGTGCGCGGCCGGGTCCGCGCCCGGGAAGCTCGCGCAGCCGAACATCACGTCGACGCGGTGGCGCCGCGCGTAGGCCCAGACGCCGCGCCACAGGAGTTCGAGCGCGCGCTTGCCGCGATAGCCCGGCGCGACGCAGGAGCGGCCGAGTTCGAGCAGCCGCTTGCCCCGATGCCTGGCGACCAGCGAGGCGACCTCGAATTCGCCGGCGCTGTAGAAGCCGAAATTGTCGTCCGCCGCCTCTCCCCGCAACAGCCGATAGGCGCCCACCACCGTCGGCGCGCCGTCATAGCGGGCGACGGCGTTGTCGACGACGATGAGATGGTCGCAGACGCGATCGAACCGGCAAACGTCGCGCCGGATCAGCCGCGCCGTCGCGTCGGCCCTGGCGCCGCCCTCTTCGAAGAACACGCGATAGCGCAGCTTCTGGGCTGAGCGAATCTCGGACTTGGTGGTCGCGAGCCGGACGTCGAGCGCGCCGAGCGCGCCGAGCTTCTTGGGCAAGCCCATGAGATCGCGCGCTTGTCGAGGCAAGGGTGCCCAGGCGCCGGGCGCCCCGGTCCGCGCGCGCGTCAACGACTCCCGCCCCATGAACGCCTCTCTGATTCGGCCCTTCGAAGCCGATCCCAGAGCGCTTCTGTCGCACAGATTTATGACGTTTATGACGCGCGCACGCGCGCCGGCGCGGCCAGCAGGCGTTCGATCGTTTCGGCGAGCGCGGAGAGGTCCACCGGCTTGACGAGAAATTCGTCGAAGCCCGCCGCCGCGCCGGCGCGCCGATCCTCGGGCGTCGCATTGGCGCTCAGCGCGACAAGCGCGACGCGCCGCGCGCGGATTTCGCGTTCGAGGCGGCGAATGGCGCGCGCCGCCTGGCGGCCGTCGATCGCCGGCATCTTGATGTCCATCAGCACGACGTCGAACCGAGGCGCTTCACCGCGCGCCGCCTCGCCGGCGAGCCGCGTCGCCTCCTCGCCGTCGCGCGCGCGCACGACCTCGAACCCCAGCCGCCTGAGCGCCTTTTGCGCGATCACGGCGTTGATGTCGTTGTCTTCGGCGAGCAGCGCCCGCATCGCGCGCGCGCGCGCGCCGACGCGCGCCGGGGCCGCCGCGTTGGCGGAGGACGCGAACTCGCTCGCCAGGCGGTCGAACAGCGAGCGAGCGCGCACCGGCTTGACCAGCCAACCGTCGAAACCTTGCAGCGAGGTCTGGCCGAAGGCGCGCCGCTCGAACGGCGAGAACAGCACCAGGCTCTTGGGCGCCCCGACGGCGCGCGCCGCCAGCGCCAGGCGATTGGTCGCCTCCGCGCCCAGGGCGCAATCGATGATGACGATGTCCGGCCTCGGGCCCGCGCTCAGCGCGGCCAGGCCGTCTTCGAGCCCTTCCGCGCGCGCGACCGCGGCGCCCGCCTCGCCGAGCCGAGCCGCGATCGCCGGCGCTTCGAACGGCGAACGGGCGATGATCAGCGCGCGCCGGCCTTTGAGCGTGACCGGCATGGCCTCGGGCGGCGCGCCGGCTGAGGCCGGCAGCGGAATCGCGAAGGAAAAGATCGAGCCGCCGCCGGGATTGTCCTCCAGCGTGAGTTCGCCCCCCATCAAGGCGACGATGCGCTTGGAAATGGCCAGCCCGAGCCCGGCGCCCTCGGCACGGCGCGCATGCGAGCCGTCGCCCTGCTCGAAGTCCTCGAAGATCGCGACGCGGCGGTCGGGGGGAACCCCCGGGCCGGTGTCGGTGACCTTGAACAAGGCGCGGCCGTCGGGGGCGCGTCCGACGCTGACGCCGACGCCGCCGCCCTCGGTGAATTTGACCGCGTTGCCGGCCAGATTGGTCAGCGCCTGGCGCAGCCGTAAGGAGTCGCCGACCACGAAGCGCGGCGCTTCGGCCGAGATCGACGCGGCGATTTCCAGACCCTTGCCTTGCGCCTGCGGAGCGAGAAGCTCGACGATGCTCTCGACCAGCCTAGGCAGGTCGAACGGCTCGCGCGCCAGTTCGAGGCGTCCCGCCTCGATCTTGGAGAAATCGAGAATCTGGTCGATGAGGTTGGCGAGCGCGGCGCCGGAGCCGCGGATCGCCTCGACGTAACTGGCGTGCTCGGGATCGAGCCCGGCGTCGCGCAGCAAGTCGGCCATGCCGAGAATTCCGCTTAAGGGGGTGCGGATTTCGTGGCTCATCGTCGCCAGGAACCGCGATTTGGCTTCGCTCGCGGCCTCGGCGCGCTCGCGCGCCGCCGCCGCCTCCTTCAGACGCCAGACTTCGTCGCGCAAGGCTTCGGCGTCGGCCTCCGCCCGGCTCACGCGCCGTTCGGCGCTGCGGCGCAGCCGCGCCAGCCCCGCCGCCAAGGCGAGCGCGAGCGCGAGCAGCGGACCCGCCTCGATCGCCAGAACGCGCAGGTCGAAAAGCGCCATATTGGCGAACGAATCGATCATGGGAATTCCCGCCGCCGGCTCCGCCGGTCCCGCGCAGCGAAGATGACAGGACGCGGTTGACAAACTCTTGCCGCCGGGACCGCAATTCTAGCCATCGCCGTCGCGGCCGGCGCGAAGCGCGCCGATCACGCCGCGGCGGCGACGCGCTCCTGCGCGCCGCGATAGCTCAGCGCCTCCGCCAGGTGGACGCGGCGCACCGGGCCGCCGCCGTCGAGATCGGCGAGTGTGCGCGCCAGTTTCAGCACGCGATGATAGCCGCGCGCGGAAAGGCGCAGTCGTTCGGCGGCCTCGCGCAGCAGCGAAAGCGCCGCGGCCTCGGGCGCGGCCACCGCTTCGACGACGTTGGCCGGCGCCGCGGCATTGCAGCCGACCCTTTCGAGCCCCAGCGAACGATAGCGCGCGCTCTGGATTTCTCGCGCCGCGAGAACCCGCTCCGCCACTTCGGCCGATCCTTCCGCGGGCGCCGGCCGCAACAGGTCGGCGGCGCCGACGGAAGGGACGTCGATCGTCAAGTCGAAGCGGTCGAGCAGCGGGCCGGAGAGCCGGGCCTGATATTGCGCGACGCAACGCGCGTTGGGCGCGCGTCGGCAGGCGTAGCCGGGTTCGTCCGCCTGGCCGCATCGGCAGGGGTTCATCGCCGCCACGAGTTGGAAGCGCGCGGGATAGACGATGCGGTGGTTGGCGCGCGCGATCGCGACTTCGCCCGATTCGATCGGCTGGCGCAGGCTGTCGAGCGCCTGCGGCTGGAATTCCGGCAGCTCGTCGAGAAACAGCACGCCGTGATGGGCGAGCGAAATCTCGCCGGGCTTGGCGTGGATCCCGCCGCCGACCAGCGCCGCCATCGAGGCCGAATGATGGGGCGCGCGGAACGGCCGCCGGTCGGTCAAGACGCCGCCGGCGAGCGCCCCGGCGACCGAGTGGACCATCGACACTTCCAGGAGTTCGCGCGGGCTGAGCGGCGGCAGGATCGAGGGCAGGCGCTGCGCCAGCATCGACTTGCCGGCGCCGGGCGCGCCGCACATCAAAAGGTGGTGTCCGCCGGCGGCGGCGACCTCGAGCGCGCGCTTGGCGCTCTCCTGGCCTTTGATGTCGCGAAGATCGGGCTGCGGCGCCGTAGCCGCGCGCATGGCCGGCTCGGGCCGGCTCAAGACCTGCGTCCCCTTGAAATGATTGGCGAGCTGGATCAGCGAGCGCGGCGCCAGAATGTCGAGATCGGCGGAAGCCCATGCCGCCTCCGGGCCGCAGGCGGCCGGACAGATCAGCCCGAGGCCGCGCGCGTTGGCGGCGATCGCCGCCGGCAGCACGCCCGCCACCGCGCTTACCGTCCCGTCGAGCGCCAGTTCGCCGATGACGACGTAGCCGTCCAGCGCGTCGGCCGGAATCGCGCCGATCGCCGCCATGACCCCGAGCGCGATCGGCAGATCGTAGTGGCTGCCCTCCTTGGGCAGGTCGGCGGGCGCGAGATTGACGGTGATGCGCCTCGCCGGCAGCGCCAGGCCGGAGGCGATCAGCGCCGCGCGCACCCGCTCGCGCGATTCGGCGACCGCCTTGTCGCCGAGGCCGACGATCATGAACACGACGTTGCCGCTGGCGATCTGCACCTGGACGTCGACCGCGCGGGCCTCGACGCCCTCGAACGCCACCGTCGCCACGCGCGCAACCATTGTGCCCCCGCCCGCTCGAGCCACGCCGCCCGGCGCCCGTCGCCACGGCGCCGTCGGCTAGAACATTTGCAGAACATCACGGCTCTGGCAAGGGGGATTCGTGAGGTGGCGGCAATTTCGCGCACCAGCGCGGGGCGTCGCCCTCACTCCTTCGCCGCGGCGAGGATCGGGCCGGCGCTCGACGCCTGCACCAAAACGGCGTCGGCGAGCCCGGAATTGCTAGCGGGAGGCAGAGCGAGGCGCTCGGCTTCGCCGCGCCAATGGCCGACGAGGATCAATTCGCGCACGACGTTCTTGTGCGCCAGCGTGCGGCCGGCGTTTTCGCCGCGCCTGACCGCGACCTCGATCACCTTGGGGTCGTAACGCGCGAGCCAGACGTCGGCGCCGCGCGGCGGCGCGGCCCCGGCGCCGATCGTCACCGCGCCGGGTTCGATCCTGAGCTCGGGACCGCTGGCGCCGCGGTCGGCGCGCTCCGCCAGTTCGCGCATTTCGCTTAAGTCCGCGCCGACGCCGGCGACGCGCCCATTGACGACGATCTGCGGCGTATAGACTTGCCCCTGCCCCATGGCGCGGGCGTAGGCCCATTGCCTGGCGGTGAATTCCGGCCTGGCGAACGTATCCTTCCACCCTAGGCCGTCCCAGTAATCGACGGCGAAATTGAGCGCGAGCACGTCGTTGCGCCTGGCGAATTCGATCAGGGCGGCGTTGGCCGGCGGGCAGGACGAGCAGCCTTGGCTCTGGAAGAGTTCGATCACCGTCGGCCGCTCGCCGTCGGCGGCGCCCGCCGGCGCGACGGCGAGGGCGAGAAAAGCGATGGCGGAGCGCAGCGCCGAACCCGAGCGAGCGCTTCGCGCCAAGGCGCGGGGGAACGGGAGAAAACGCATGGGATGCTCCTCATGCGGCCGATCGCCGCACGGCGGCGCGAGCCTCGCCGCCTTTTCGCATTCGGAACGGCGTTTGTTACGCGCGCCGCTGAGCGCGCAGTCGTGCTATGTCCGAACGAGCCCCGCAGCTCGCTGACGAAACCAGGCCATGGCCCGCGTCGATTTCACCACCCCACGCCTCTATCTCGCCTGCGACCTCCGCGAGGGCGCGAGCGCGGCGCTTTCGCCCGATCAGGCCAATTATCTCATCGCCGTGCTGCGGCTCGGCCCCGGCACGCGCGTGCTGACCTTCAACGGGCGCGACGGCGAATACGCCGCTTCGATCGGCGCCGTCGGCCGCAGGAGCGCGACGCTCGAGATCGGCGAGCGCACGCGGCCGCAGGAGCATCCGCCCGACGTCGACTATCTCTTCGCCCCGCTCAAGCACGCGCGGCTCGATTATGTCGCGCAGAAGGCGGTCGAGATGGGGGCGCGGCGCTTAAGGCCCGTCATCACCCGGCGCACCCAGGCCGCGCGCGTCAACATCGAGCGCCTTGCCGCCAACGCGCGCGAGGCGGCCGAGCAATGCGGCGCGATCTGGCTGCCCGAGATCGCGGTGCCGGAGCGGCTGGAAAAGGTTCTCGCCGACTGGCCCGCCGAGCGGCTGCTGGTCTTTTGCGACGAGGAGGCGCCGCAGGCGAACCCGATCGCCGCGCTCGCCGGCGCCGCGCCGAGCGCCGGCGTCGCGCTGCTGATCGGCCCCGAGGGCGGGTTCGACGATGGCGAGCGCGAGGCGATCGGTCGCCTGCCGAACGTGTTGCGTCTCAGCCTCGGCCCGCGCATCCTTCGCGCCGACACCGCCGCGGTCGCGGCCCTGGCGCTGATTCAAAGCCGATTCGGCGACTGGCGTTGATCCGGCGCGCCGGCCGACGCGGGCGCCGGCATGGCGTTGCGCCGCGGACGCGACGCCACGCGAGCGAACGCCGCCCCCGTCCGACGCGCTGCGCTCGCCGAAGCGGACTTAAGACGCGTCGGCCAGGTGGGACATACGTTCGCGCGTCGCCTTGAGACTGCTGATCGCCTCCTCGATCTCGCGCCGCTGACGCTCGAGATGGTCGAGCTGATCGACGATCTGAGCGGGCCGCAGCCTGCCCTCGAAGTCGGTCTTGGCCGCGCCGTCCTCGGCGCCGATCAGCTCGCTGATTTCGGCGAGCGTGAATCCGAGCTGCTTTCCCTTGAGGATCATCTCCAGGCGAACGCGGTCCGGTCCGCCGTAGTAGCGCGTGTTCCCCGCCCGGCGCGGGTGGATCAGGTTGCGATCCTCATAGAAACGCAGCGTTCGCAAGGTGACGCCGAATTCGCGCGCCATTTCGCCGATCGTCATCTCGCCGGCGGGGTTCCTGCCCATGGGTCCGCGGGAGTCTGGGAGATTGCTTGCAGAATCGGCGGCTTCCCCTAGTGCCGAAGTCACGCTCATGGCCAATCCTTTCCGTCAGCGCCCTTGGGTTGCCGGGACCAGCGGCCGGCGCGCCGTGGGCGATTGGCGACGAATATGATCCATTTGTCGAAGAATGCAACTATTCGTTGCAATTTATCGCGAGACAACCGCAGGCCCGACGCGACGGCCTATTTCGGCGCGGTCTTAACGGTTTTTTCACCACGTGCGCAGAAACATCCACCCTGGCGCCTGCATCGGCCGAAGGCGCTTGAGATCGACACAACCTCGGCGACGGTTGCAACCATGAACGGCGCGACGGCTTGGAACGTCAGAGGTTTAGCGCGCGAGACGCGCCTCTTCGCCGAAGAGGCGGCGCGACGCGCCGGCATGAGCCTCGGCGATTGGCTCGACGAAGCCGTCGCCGACAAGGCCGCCGAACAGGGCGTCGAACCCGGCGATCTCGAACCCGACGACAGGCTCGACGCGATCGGCGAGCGAATTTCGCGGCTTTCGCGCCGCGACGACCGATCGGGCGAAGACTTGCGCCCGCGCGCGCGCGGCGAACCGCGCCGCCGGCGGGACGCTCCGGGCTCGAGCCAGGTCGAGGCCCGCCGCGCCGACGAATTGCTCGAGGCGGCCATCGCCAGGCTCGAGAGCCGCGCCGAACGCCGAGAGGAGCGGGCCGTGCGCGCGTTCGAATCGGTCGCGCGCCGGATCGAACGCAGCCAGGCCGATCACGGCGAACAACGGGCGGCGCTCCAGGCCGTCGCCGAAAAGCTCGACGCGATCGACCAACGCGCGGCCCGCGGGCGATCGCAGCCGGCCGCGGCGCCCAGCCGTTGGGAATCGCGTCTCGACGAGACCGAGCGGCCGCGCATCGACGTGCAGGAGGCCGTCTCGCAGATCGCCCGCCGGCGCAGCGAACTCGACGCGCGCGCGACCGCGCCCGACCTCGAGGCGTCGAAGCGGGCTTGGCGCAATTTCGGCGTCGAGTCCGCTTCGTCCTCGCGCCCCGGCCCCGCGGCGCCGCAAGCCGGGCAAGCGCCGCGGCCGTCGCCGACCGACGCGCTGCGCGGCGAGATGCTGGCCCTGAGCCTGCGCCTCGAGCAAATGCGCCGCGAACAGAGCGAGCGACCCGCGCCGCCTCCCCTCGACGTGCAAGGGCTGCGCGCCGAGATCGCGGCGATGTCGCGCAGCCTCGCCGATCTTGCCCCGCGCAACGCCGTCGTCGCGCTGGAAGGGGCGATGCGCGATCTGAGCGAGCGCGTCGCCTCGATGCGCGACAGCGGCGCTCGCGAGACGCTCGTCGCGCCGGTCGAGGCGCTGGTCAACCAAGTCCTGGACGCTCTTCGGGCGTACGATCCGCACGCCGCCGTCCAAGGGCTCGAGCGCGAGATTCGCGCCATCGACGCCAAGGTCGACGCCATCGCGCAGGGCGTCGTCAATCCTGCGGCGTTCGAGCGCATCCGCTCGCAGACCGAGGAAGTCCGCAACCTTCTGGCCGCGGCCGCGATGCGGCCGGTGCCGGTCGAACGGTTGGAAAAGCAGATCGCCGACCTCGCCGACCGCGTCGAACGGCTGGCCTCGAGCCCGTCGCCGCAGGTCGAATCGGAGCGCGTCGTCGCGCTGCTCTCCGACGCGCGCGCGCAGATCGAGCGTTCGACGCCCCCGGCGGCCTTGTCGGCCATCGAGCGCCGCCTCGAACAGCTCGCCCAGCGGATGGACCAGGCGCTGCAGCGGCCGCAACCGGCGCCAGGCGCCGAAGCGGGCGCCATCGAGGACTTGGCCCGCCGCATCGACGGCGTTCGCGCCACGATCGAGCGCCACAACGGTTCGCAGCCGGACGCCGCCAAGCTCGAAGCCGCGCTGCGCGACATCAGCCAGAAGCTCGACCGCCCCTCGGCGCCGGCGGCCAATCCGGACGCGCTCGCGGCGATGTTCCAGGATCTCGCCGCGCGCATCGACAGGCGCGTAAGCCCGGCCATCGACATCAAGCCGATCGAGCAGGCGTTGCGGTCGCTCGGCGACCGCCCTGTCGAGATCGACACCACGCCGATCGAAAACATGGTGCGCGACCTCGGCGCCCGGCTCGCCGCGCCGACCGCGCCCGACCTGGGCTCGCTCGAGAGTCTGCTGCGCGACATCAACCAGAAGCTGGATCGCGGCGCGACTTCCGCGTCGTCGCCCGACGAAATCGCAACGATGATCCGCGACCTCGGCGCACGCATCGACCAGCGGGTCGGTCCGCCGATCGACATCCATCCGCTGGAAGAGGCGTTGCGCGAGCTCAACGATCGACTCGAACTCGGCGCGGCCTCGAAGCTCGACCCGAAATTCGTCGAGCAGGCCGCCGATCTCTTCGCCGAGCGGCTGGGGCGTCGCGAGGAACCGAGCGTCGACGCCGATGCGCTCGCGAGCCAGATTTCCGCAATCCACGATCGTCTCGACGCGCTGCAGCCGGACGCTTCGTCGAAGGGCGGGCTCGATCAGCGCGTGATCGCCGACTTGATCGCCAAACTCGACGCGACGCATAAGGCCCTGCAATCGCTGCCTGAGTTCGCCGCTCGCGACAACGACGACATCGCCGACGGGCTCGCGGACCTGCGAGCCGAGCAGGCGAGCGCCGACAAGCGCACCCAGGCGCGTCTCGCCGGCCTCCAGGACGTTCTGGAAAGGCTCGTCAATCGTCTCGGGCGCGTCGACGAAGGCGCGCGCGCTCAAGCGCTCGGCGCGGCGAACGCCGCGCAGAAGGGCTCGCCGGCGGGCGTCGGCGAGGCCTCGAATGCGGCCGGGGCGGCGTTGCGGGACATCCCCGATCGCGGCGCGGCGCGAGAGGCGGCCGGCGAACCGGCGTGGAGCGGCAATCCCAGTCCAGCCGCTCAGGCGCCGCCGCCGCGCTCGCTCGACGGCTCCGATTTCCTGCTCGAACCCGGCGTGTCGCTGGCGCGGGCGCGGGCCTCGGAATCGACCGATTTCCCCTCGCCGAAGAGCGCGATCAACGCCCATATCGCCGCAGCTCGCCGCGCCGCGCAAGCCGCGCTGGCGGAAAGCGCGGCCAAGGAAGGCAAGCCGAGGCAAGCGGCTGAATCAGCCGGCGCCGGCGAGCGCTCGCACGGCTCGGCCCGCGGTCGAGCCAAGGCGTTCTTCGCGGCGCGGCGGCGGCCCATTCTTCTCGGCGCGGCGCTGCTGGCGGCGATCGCGACCTTCGCGGTCGTCGAGCTGCGCGGCGCTCGCCATCCGGCGATGCAGAAGTCAGAACTGCAAGCGCCGGCGCAGAGAAGCGCGAACCTCGACATTCCCAAGCTCGGCCCGCTCTCCAGCGCCCAGGCGATCGATCCCCATCCGATCGGCGCGATCGCCGCGCCGCCGACGCCGGCGAAGAGCGCCAAGAGCGCCCCGGCGGACCTCGCCGCGTCGATTCCGGCCGGCCTGTCGCCGTCTCTACGGGCGGCCGCGGCGGCCGGCGACGCAAGCGCCGAACTCGAACTGGCGCTGCGCCTCGTCGACGGCCGCGACGTCGCCAAGGACCTCGGCGCGGCGGCCCAATGGTTCGAGCAGGCGGCTGTTCAAGGTCTCCCCCTCGCACAGTACCGATTGGCTGCGCTCTACGAAAAAGGCCTCGGCGTCGCGCGCGATCCTCAGCTCGCGATGGCCTGGTACACGAAGGCGGCGAGCGCCGGAAACGCGCGCGCCATGCATAATCTGGCGGTGATGAACGCCGAAGGCGCCGCCGGCGGCAAATCCGACTATGGCGAGGCCGCGCAATGGTTCCGCAAAGCCGGCCAGCTCGGAATCCGCGACAGCCAGTTCAACCTCGGCGTTCTTTACGCCCGCGGCATGGGCGTGCCGCAAGACTTCGTCCAATCCTGGCTGTGGTTCTCGCTGGCGGCCCAGCAGGGCGACGCCGAGGGGGCCAAGAAACGCGACGATGTGGCGGCCAAGATGGACGCGGGCGCGGCAGCCGCCGCCGCGCGGGCGCTCGCCGAGTTCAAGACTGGGACGCCGTCGCCGGCCGCCAACGAAGCGCCGGCGCCGGCCGGCGGCTGGGAGGCGAAGATCGGCGCGCCGCAAGCCAGCCTGACGCCCGCCGGCGCGAGCGCCCTCTGAACCCGCACGCGGCCGCCGGCCGGCGAGAGGTTCCCCCGATCCGGCGCCCGCTCTAAGGCGCCTCTTTTCGCTTTCTCGCGTTCGAGGATTCCATGACCGCCGGCCTTTCCCTGCGCCTGATCGGCACCAGCGACCTGCACGCCAATATTTTCGCCTACGACTATTACCGCGACCGGCCGGACGACACGGTCGGCCTGGCCAAGATCGCCTCGCTCGTCGCGAAAGCGCGCGCCGAAGTCGTCAACGCCCTGCTGTTCGACAACGGCGACATTATCCAGGGCTCGCCGCTCGGCGATTACGCGGCGCTGTCGATGGGGCTGAAGCGGGGCGACGTCCATCCGATGATCGGCGCGATGAACGAAATGGGCTACGCCGCCTGCGCGATCGGCAACCATGAATTCAATTACGGCCTCGACTTTCTCGAAATCGCGCTCGCCGGCGCGAATTTCCCCGCCCTCAACTGCAACGTTCTTCGGCCCGACGGCTCGTGCTATTTCACCCCTTGGCTGATTCTCGAGCCGGCGCTCAGCGACGAGGCGGGCGCCGAGCAGCGCCTTCGCATCGGCGTGATCGGCTTCACGCCGCCGCAGATCGCGCAATGGGACGAGAGCCATTTGAGCGGTCGCGCGACGACGATCGGCGTCGCCGAGGCCGCGCGCGCGCACCTCCCGGCGTTGCGCGCCAAGGGAGTCGACCTCGTCCTCGCGCTCTGCCACTCCGGCGTTTCGCGGCGAAGGCCTGAGCCCGGCGACGAGAACGCCGCGCTGGCGCTGGCGGCGGTCGGCGGAATCGACGCGATGATCCTCGGCCACCAGCACTTGCTGCTGCCGGGCCCGGATTTCGCCGGCGTCGACGGCGTCGACGTCGTCAACGGCGCCCTGCATGGCGTTCCCGCCGTCATGCCCGGTTTCTGGGGCAGTCATCTCGGCGTCATCGACCTTTCGCTGGAGCGCGCCGCCGGGAGCTGGCGGGTCGCCGCGGCCAAGGTCGAGGCGCGGCCGATCTATAAGCGCGACGGCGAGGCGGTCACGCCGCTGGTCGAGGCCGACGCGAAGGTCGACGCGGCGGCTGAGGCCGCGCACGAAGCGACGCTTCGCTATGTCCGCGCGCCGGTCGGCGAGATCGCTTCGCCGATCAATTCGTATTTCGCGCTGGCAGCCGACGATCCGTCGGTGCAAATCGTCAACGCCGCGCAATTCTGGTACGTCGAGCGGCTCGCCAAGACGCTGCCGGCGCTCGCCGGTTCGCCGATCCTTTCCGCCGCGGCGCCGTTCAAGTCGGGCGGCCGCGGCGGCCCGGACTATTACACCGACGTCGCGGCCGGGCCGATCGCGATCAAGAACGTCGCCGACCTCTATCTCTATCCCAACGCGTTGCGCGCGGTCAGGATCGACGGCGCGACGGTCAGCGAGTGGCTGGAGCGTTCGGCGGGCCTGTTTCGCCGCATCGACCCCGACTCCGGCGCCGAGCAGCCGCTGCTCGACGCGAATTTCGCCTCCTACAATTTCGACGTCATCGACGGCGTGAGCTACGAAATCGACGTCACCCAGCCTTCGCGCTACGACAGCGACGGCAAGCTCGTCGCGCCCGACGCGCATCGCATCCGCGCCCTGACGTTCCGCGGCGCGCCGATCGATCCCAAGCAATTTTTCGTCGTCGTCACCAACAGCTACCGGGCCGGCGGCGGCGGCAATTTTCCCGGCTGCGACGGTTCGACCGTCGTGCTGGAGGCGCCCGACTCCAACCGCGACGTCCTGCTGCGCTACATCGTCGAGACGCGCCGCGTCGAACCCAAGTCCGACGGCAATTGGCGTTTTACGCGCTGGCCGCCTGAAGTCGTCGCGACGTTCCCGACTTCTCCGGCCGCGGCGCGCGCGGCGCCGCCCTCCAGCGTCACGCTCACGCCGATGGGCGCCGCGCCGGGCGGCTTCATCAAATATCGCGTCGCGCCGAGATGACGCCCGGCCGAGCCGTCGTCGGGCGCCAAGAGACCCCCGAACGCGCGCTAGCCAACCCGGGAAACGCCGGGAAGCATCGCAAATTCGGTCGTCGCCGGCGCCATGCCGGCGGCGGGCTTCTCCGCCTTCTTATGGATCGCCAACCAATAATAGGCGACCGCGGCGAGCACGACGACGACGATGAGGACGATCGCCCAGGTCGGGAGGCCCGAGCCGCCGGCGGGCGGCGCGGCGGGCGCGGCGCCGGAGGCCGCCGAGGAGGCGCCGAGGCCCGCGAGCAGGCTCGGGGCGCCGAGCGCTTGCGAAAGCGAGGCGGGCAAGGCGGCGGCGATCGCGCCCTTCTGGCTGGCGATCAGGCCGACGATCGCGCTCGGGTCGGACCAGGTCGAGGGATCCTGCTGGCCGATGACGCCGATCACCGCCTGGCTGACGGCGCCGAGGGCCGACTGCGCCGCCTCCGGCGGCACGCCGGCGTATTGGCCGAGCGCGTTGGCGAGATTCGACAGCCCGCCGGCGCCGATGAGGCCGCCGAGCGCATTGGCGCCGTCGTTCAGCGTCTGCAATTGTCCCGCGCCCAACGCCCCCGTCAGCTTGGTCAGCAAATCGGGATCGGAGTTGGAGACGGCGTCGGAAATCTTCTTCGCGCCGCCCGGCGCGGCGAGCGCGCCGCCGAGGGACGCCAGCACGGCGGGGACCGCCGCGCCGATGAGCTTCTGCGCCGAGTCCGGATCGACGCCCGCCGTCGAGGCGATCTGGCTGACGAGTTGCGGCGTCAGGTATTTCGAAACGAGACCATTGAGATCGACGCCCATGGCGACTCCCCTCACGATGAACGGCGCGAACGGCTTGAGAAGGCGAGGTCCGCGCCCGATGCGCCTGCGTTCGACGGCCCGGCGGCTCGACGCTCCGAATCAAAGCAGCAAGGAATCCCGCCGACCGCGTGGGCGGGTTAATGGCCGCGGCGCGCGACAAGAACGCGACTGGAATATGACAGAACCTCGCGCCCGCTCTGATCGACGCCGGTCGCGCGGCTGCCGATCAGCCCCCATTGCGGCCGCTTGGTCTCGCGCATCGACTCGACGAGACCCGAGAAGGCGACGACGTCGCCGGGCCGCACCGGATTGGCCCAGCGCAGATTGCGAATCCCTAAGCCGACGCCGAGCGCCGGCAACGGTTCGCCGCGCGCCGCGGCGGCGGCGCGGCGCCCCTCGCGATAGTCGACCAGCAGGCGCATGCAGACGCTCGCCGTATGCCAGCCCGAAGCGCACAGCGAGCCGTAGAGCGAGGCGGCGCTGGCCGCGTCGTCGAGATGGAACGGCTGCGGATCGTAGGCGCGCGCGAACGCGATGATCGCCTCGCGGGTGAATTCGTGGGACCCGACCGTCGCGGTCTGGCCGACGCGATGGTCCTCATAGTACAAGCCGATCATGGCACCGCCTCCCCCGCCGCGCGGCGCAGAAAGAAGATCGCGCCCTTCTGCGTCATGACGATTTCCAGGTTCTGGTTGAGGACTTCGAACAGGAATTCGACCACGCCGACGGCGGGCCGGGAGCGCGACGGGCGCGCGCTCAAGGTGGTGCGGCGCGCGCTGAGGCGATCGCCGGGGCGGACCGGCTTCAACCAGTCGAGTTCGTCGATCCCGGGCGAGCCCTGCGCCGCGGCGCGGTTGAGAAACGCGTCGCAGCTCATGCGCATCAGCATCGCCGCGGTGTGCCAGCCGGAGGCGATCAGCCCGCCCGCAATCGAAGCGCGCCCCGCTTCCGCGTCGAGATGGAACGGCTGCGGATCGAACTCTTTGGCGAATTCGACGATCGCCTCGGCGGTGACCGGCGCGTCGCCGTATTCGACGACCTCGCCGGGCGGAAAGTCCTCGAAATAGAGTCGGTCCATCGCTTCCTCTCAAACGGCGAAACGGAAATGCAGCACGTCGCCGTCGGCGACGACGTAGTCCTTGCCTTCGAGACGGAGCTTGCCGGCTTCGCGCGCGCCCGCTTCGCCGTTGCACGCGACATAGTCGTCGTAGGCGATCGCCTCGGCGCGGATGAAGCCTTTCTCGAAGTCGGTGTGGATGACGGCCGCCGCCTGCGGCGCGCGCGCGCCCTTCTCGACCGTCCAGGCGCGCGCCTCCTTCGGCCCGGCGGTGAAGAAGGTGACGAGATGCAGCAGATCGTAGCCGGCGCGGATGACGCGGTTGAGGCCGGGTTCGGCCAGGCCGACGGCCGCGAGATAATCCTTCTGCTCATCGGCCGGCAGCACGGCGATTTCGCTCTCGATCTTCGCCGAGACGACGACGGCGGCCGCGCCCTCCTTGGCCGCCTGTTCGCGCACCGCGTCGGCGTAGGCGTCGCCCTTGTCGGCGAAGGCTTCCGCGACGTTGCAGACGTAGAGCACCGGCTTGGAGGAGAGGAGCCCGAGCGACTGGAAGAGCTTGTGCTCCTCGCGGCTCGCCCCGGCGCGCGCGGGGCGGCCCTCGCGCAAGGCGGCGAGGCTGCGCTCGGCGAGACGGAGAAGGTCCATGCCGTCCTTGTCGCCGCCCCTGGCCCTCTTCTCCATCGGCGCGACGCGGCGCTCGAGGCTTTCGAGATCGGCGAGCATCAGCTCTGTCTCGACCGTCGCGATGTCGGAGATGGGATCGATGCGGCCTTCGACATGGGCGACGTCGTCGTCCTCGAAACAGCGCACGACGTGCGCGATCGCGTCGCATTCGCGGATGTTGGCGAGAAACTGGTTGCCGAGCCCCTCGCCCTTAGAGGCGCCGCGCGCCAGGCCGGCGATGTCGACGAAGGTCAAGCGCGTTGGAACGATTTCTTTCGAGCCGGCGATGCGCGCCAGCGTCTCCAGCCGCGGGTCGGGCACCGCGACGTCGCCGACGTTCGGCTCGATGGTGCAGAAGGGGTAGTTGGCCGCCTGCGCCGCGGCGGTCTGGGTCAGCGCGTTGAAGAGCGTCGACTTGCCGACGTTGGGCAGGCCGACGATGCCGCATTTGAAGCCCATAGGGGGAGCGCTCGATCGCGTTGCGGAGGTTCGCGCGGCCCTATGCGCGGGCGCGCGGCAAAAGGCAAGGGCGGCGCGCGAACAGCGCCTAAAGCGCCATCTCCGGCAAGGCGTGCCGCGCCATCAATTCGATGAAGGCCGAGCGCGTGAGCTTGCGCCGCTTCGCCTCAGCGTCGATCGCCGCGAGAACGCCGGCGTCGATCGACAGGTTGGCCTTCACTGGGCGGCCCGTTTCGCGCACCAAGGGAACGCGAACGAGAAGCGCGCCTTCGCCAAGCATCTCCGAGGCGTCGGGATCTTCGCACAAGCTCTCGCGCGCGCGCGGCGCCGGAACTGCGCCGCCTTTTTGCTCCGTTGCATCGGCCCAATCCCGCATGGCTTCGGCGGCGTTCGCAAGCGCTTCGTCGATCGTCGCCCCCATCGCGGTGCAGCCCGGAAGGTCGGGGAAAGTGACGCCGTAGGCGCCGGCTTTGCCGTCGATAAGGCCGATGTAGCTCGTCATTTTCGTCTCCAACCGGCAATCATGGCGATTTGCCTAGCGACGCCAGGCGACAGGGTTCGATGCCGCGGCACAGTCAAGACGCCGGGTTTCGACGGATGGTCGTAGACGTCGTGCGCGGCGCCATTGCGGAGCAAACGCCAACCATCCCCGCCAAGACGGTGGATGATCTTGGCCCGATTCGTCTCGGCAGCGCCCATCCGCCCGCCATCTGCTTACGCCTATATAGGCGTACAGCTTGGCCGTCGCAAGGCTACGCGCGCCCCGCAAAGACCTCCTTGGCCGCAAACAGTCCGTTCAGCGCGGCGGGAAAGCCGGCGTAGACCGCCATTTGCATGATCGTCTCGACGATCTCCTCGCGGCTCAAGCCGACATTGATTCTGAGTTGCGTTGACAGTGCATTTAATTTCCGTCGCGGAGTTCTCTCTACGACGCCTGTAGCCAAGCCGAAAGAAAAGTGCACTGTCACCGTGACCTGATGGCTCCAAGAGGTCCGATAAGCCTAAGAATCTTTATTTTATAGCCGGTGCCCGCATTGCGTCCTTTTGGGCCGGGTTCGCCCCTATAGCAATCCGCCAAGCCCGCATAAGGGCGTCCCTGTGCAAAACACAGGTCAAGGTCATGAATTTCCCGCGAAGGTAAAGCCTAAAGGTACGCGGGACCAGCGCTCGGTCGTCGGATTTCTTAGGTCGGCGATAAGCCGATCAATCGCCAACTTTGCGGCGTTCCTGTAGCTCGCGGGGTCGTTCACATTGTCAATCCGGATCAAGCCGTCTAGGTTCTTAATTTGCAGCTCAACAAATCGATCGTCAAATGCCTCGACAGTGAAAGTGAAGTAGATCATAGACGCGTTCAGAGAGCCGCGCGTTTTCTCGATGCATATGCCTATATGGAAGGTATATATGCCCTGATTGTCTGGACGAAGGCAATTATCGGCCCCGCAGCGTTCCCACGTCCGCTTGCCACTCACGTCAAGTACGGGCCAATACAATTCGACATAAGCGGTTTGAGCGTTGTACAACTTAGTGGGCATTACTGCATGGCCCATTGGTGGGGCAAGGTGGGCGCTGATAGCTTCTTTCATATTCAACGGTAGTTGCCGCAGTACGCGGTCTATCGCGATGCGGCGGGGCTCTTCCTCGAACCAGGCCTGACAAAGATCGTCATATTCCGTCATGGTGAACCTCATTGCATCTCGTCAAAATGGATCAACAGCGATCAGGGCGACAAGGCCGGTCAGCCCGTCGACGAGCAGTGAGAAATTTCTGAAGACGAGTTCCAGCATAGCAGCCTCGAAGTGATTCGTGCCATCCAACATCAGCGGTCGACGAGCGCCCGGGTCCAACCCCGCGCCGAAGCATCGCCTGGGTCGCGCCGGCGCGGAAAAAAAGCGCCCCGCAAGCAACTGAGAACAAACGATCCGCGGAAGAAATAGCGCCCGGATTGCGGCGGTAGGGCGGGCCGCGCGCCCGCATCGACACCAGCGCTCCCGCTGGCTACCTTGGCCCCATGCAAGAAGGCCAATTCAGCCGCACCGCGCTCGGCGCCGCCGGCCGACGCGCGGCGCATCAGGTTCTCGAAGGCGGGCGCGTGTTCGCCGATCCGCTGGCGCTGCGCATTCTGGGCGAGGACGCGGAGCGCGCCGTCGCCGAGGCGCGCGCTAACCCCGCCATGCGCGGCCTGCGCCTCTACGTCGCGGTGCGCAGCCGCTTCGCCGAGGACGCGGCGCGACGCGCGATCGGGCGCGGCGTGCGGCAGATCGTCGTCCTCGGCGCCGGCCTCGACACCTTCGCCTATCGCGTCGAGCCGGCCGACGGCTTGCGCGTCTTCGAGGTCGATCATCCCGCGACCCAGGCCGAGAAGCGCCGCCGCCTCGCCGCGGCGACGATCGCCGCGCCGGCGCACGTCGTTTACGCGGCCTGCGATTTCGAAAGCGAAAGCCTGGCGGGCGCGCTCCAGGCGGGCGGGTTCGACGCCGGGCGGCCGAGCTTCTTCCTTTGGCTCGGCGTCGTCGCCTATCTCACCGAGCCGGCGATTTTCGCTGCGCTCGCCTTTATCGGCAAATTACCGGGCGGCGGCGAAGTCGTGTTCGACTATGCCAATCCGGCCGCGTCGATCGCCAGCGACGCTTGGCGGCGCGGGCATGAAATCGTCGTGGCGCGAGCGGCCGCGGCCGGCGAGCCGCTGCGGACCTCCTTCGTGACTTCGGCCCTGCACGAAAAGCTTCACGAACTCGGGTTTCGCCGCATCGAGGACCTCGGCCCCAAGGAAATCGCCGCGCGCTTCTTCCCCTGGCGCGCCGCCGCCGCGCGGCTCCTTCCCCGTCGCGCCGCGCCGCAACGCACCAGCGGCGGCCATGTCGTGCTGGCGGGGACTCGGTAGCCGCGGTCGTCGACCGCGGCTCGCCGCTCGATGCGAACGTGGCGCTTCGCGCCCGACGCGCGCGGCGAGCGCGTCTACAATTCGGCGCCCCTACCGCATATTCCCGGTGTGCTCGAGCGAGTAGCGCCCCGGCTGCGGCCACACCGTCAGCCCGTGCGGCATGCCGCCGACGGGAATCGTCTTCAGCGAGCCGTCGGTGGTGTTGAAGGCGTAGACGACGCCGTCGTAGCGGCCCGACAGCCACAGCCATTCGCCGCCGGCGCTGACGTTGCCCATGTCGGGGCTGCCGCCGCCGGGAATCGTCCATGTCGCGACGACCTTGCGGCTGGCGAGATCGAGCACCGAAACGCTGCCCTCGCCATGCCTCACGCCGCCGAGGTTGTGGGTGCCGCGGTTGGAGACGTAGAGGCGCTTGCCGTCGCGGCTGGGATAGAGGCCGTGCGCGCCGACCCCGGTGGGAATGAAGCCGATCTCCTTGAACGCGTCGCCGTCGACGACGACGAGCCCGTCCTTCAGCGTATCGGCGACGAAATAGGCCGAGCCGTCGGGCGCGACGCGAATATCCTGCGGGATGTGGCCGGGCGACAATTGCAGCATGCCGGCGAGCGTGTGATGGACGAGGTCGATCTTGGCGAGCTGGTCGTCGTATTCGCAGGTGAAGATCGCGTAGGAACCGTCGAGCGCGAAATCGGCGTGGTTGATCCCCGCGCATTTGGGCGTCGCGATGTAGCCCTGCAGCGCCATCGTGTGGGGATCGCGGAATTCGAGCCGCCGCATCGCCTCGGCGACGACGATCGCGGAGTGCCCGTCGGGGGTGAAATACATGTTGTAGGCGTCGGGCACGTCGATCGGCGCGCCCATCTTGCCCGTCTTCGGGTCGATCGGCGCCACTTGCGCGTGGCCGCCGGTGTAGCTGATGTCGCCGGCCACCCACAGCGTCTGCAAGTCCCACGACGGCACGATGTGCTGCGGGCTCGGCAGGGCGCTGAAGCTGTCGATGACCGTGAAGGTCTCGGGATCGATGACGTCGACCTTGCCGGTGAGGAGATTGGGCGAATAGACGCGCGAAAGAGCGCCCGCCGTCGCCGGGCTGAACTTGCCCGCCGTCGTCTCCGAATAGACGTTCTTGGGGTCGACGAGCGGCGGCGCCGTCAGATTGGCGGGCGGCAGGTTCGTAAAGCCCGGCGCGCCGAGGTCGTAGGCGGCGCGCTCGATGAAGTCCTGCGGCGTCTTGCCGACCTCGGCGAGGCCCCCGCACAGCGAAGCGCAGAATTCGCCGTGGGCGCAAGGGGTCGGGATCGTCAGCGATTGCGCGCTGTCGATCAGCGAATCCGAGCCGATGAAGGCGCAAAGCGCCGCCGCGGCGACGCCGGTCAGGAAACGCGGATTCATATGCCCTTGCCTCTCGCCTCGCCGCGCCTGGCGCGGACGCTGGTTCGTTTCGAGCCCCACAATGGCCTATTGGGGATGACCGGGCGATGAACAAACGGCCGATCGCCGCCTCGGGCGAAGGCGGCCGTCGCCTCGGCCCGCGCTGGCGCGCGACGCTTCCATCCGGTAACGTTCGCCCCGGACGGGCGGATCGGCGTCGACCAATCCGGCCCGCCGGGATTGGGGACCGGCTTGGTCACAACGGGGAGGGAATGCAGTGCGCAGTCAGTTTGCATGGAGCGCCGGCCTCGCGGGCGCTCTTTTCGTCCTCGGCGCCGGCGGCGCCGCGACGGCGGGAACCGTGATCGCCATGGACGAGGCGGTCAACGACGCCGCTCCGCAAACCCGGACGATGGTTCTGGGCGCCGATCGGCTGCGGATTTCCACCGCAGCGACGGACGTCATCTTTCGCGGCGACTTGAGCAAGGTGTGGGTTCTGCGATCGAAGGACCACAGCTACTTGGAACTGACGCCTGGCGGCCTCGGGCAGATCGGCGCCCGCATGGATCAGGCGATGGCCCAGATGAAGGAGAAATTGGCCGCCGTGCCCGACGCGCAGCGCAAGCAGATCGAGGCGATGATCGCCTCGCGCATGGGCCCGGGCGCGGCGTCGACGCCGCCGCCGGTCACATACGAGAAAGCCGGCGATTCGCGCACCGTGGGCGACTGGAGCTGCGCGCCCTATCGGATCGTCGTAGGCGGCAAGGCTTCGTCGGAGGTTTGCATCGCCAAGCTGTCGGACTTGGGGCTCAGCCGCGACGATTTATCGGGTTTCGCCAGTTTCGGCGCCTTCGCGGCGAAAATGACGGCGGCGATCGGCGTCATGCGTTCGCCGATGACTTCGATCAATTTCGATTCGATGACCAAGGCGATCGGTTTCGACGGGTTCCCGGTGCAGACGACAACCAAGTTCGGCGACGGAAGCCGCCAGATCGTCGTCACGCTCAAATCCATCCAGCACGAAGACCCGCCCGCTGGCGCGTTCGACCTTCCCGCCGGCTATACGAAAATCGATTTCGCCGGCATGGGACGGCTGTTGGCGCCGCAGTGAGCGCGGCTCGAGCCGCTTATGCGCCTTGTCTCCATCACGCCACGTCGAGCGTAGCGGCTGTCGCCGCGCGTCGGCGCGGCCTGACGACGATTTGGACATCCTGGTCGAGCGACGAGAAAGCGCATGAGGCGCTCGACCGAGAATTGGCGGAAATCGCCGCATATTTCGGTCGCCGGCTCAAACCTGCCCCGATCCCCATCACGTCCGCGTGAGCCAAGGCCGAAAGGTTCTTGATCGGCCGACGATTCCCGGACATTACAAAACTCCGAACCCGCGGTGCGCTGCCGCGTCCCCCATCGGACAAGCCGACGTCCGATCGATAATCGCGCCTTGGTGAACCTCTCGACGCCCACCATCAAGACCATCCGATCCGAAGCGCTGGCGGCCGCCAAGCCGACGCCGGCGCCGCGATTGCTGTCGCTGCTGCTGCCGACGGCCCTGGCCCTCTACGCGAATTTTCAGGGCCTTCAGCAAATCCTCGTTCCGGTCGAGGTCGAGGCGATCGACCCCCAGGGGAAGATCGGCAATGTCGCGATGATCACGATGATTTGCGCGGTGACCGGCGTTCTCGGCCTGACGGCGGGCGGCGCCGCGTCCGATACGACGCGAAGCCGATGGGGACGCCGCGCGCCCTGGCTCGTCGGCATGGCGATCGTCTCGGCCGTCCTGACGATGGGCCTCGGCCTGCAGAGCGGGCTGCTGGGCATGGCGGTGTTTTGCGGCGCGCTGTGGTTTTCGCTCAATTGCTTCCAGGGCGCCTTGCTGGCGGTGACGCCCGACCGCGTGCCGGACAACAAGCGCAGCCTCGCCTCGTCGATTATCGGCGTCGCCGGACCGCTCGGCGCCGTCGTGGGCGTCAATATCGCCGCGATGGCGCCTTCGGAAGGCGGGCA
>Ga0326728_10009024_pt1 | contig 24267 bp, 19 predicted proteins | sample MB3enrmetagenome_FD_207602 | JGI IMG/M metagenome (GOLD analysis project Ga0326728, IMG submission 207602) | Lab enriched peat soil microbial communities from McLean, Ithaca, NY, United States - MB31MN | ecosystem: Environmental > Terrestrial > Soil > Wetlands > Peat | place: USA: New York... | reverse complement strand
ATGTCGCTCACCTCGTCCAGAAAGATCGTGCCCTCCCCGGCAAGCTCGAATTTCCCCCTCTTCTGGGAAACCGCGCCGGTAAAGGCACCTTTCTCGTGGCCGAAAAGCTCGCTTTCGAGCAGCGTCGGGACTATGGCGGAACAGTTTATGGCAATAAAGGGCTGCTCCTTATGGGGGCTGTTGAAGTGGATGGCACGGGCGATGAGCTCTTTGCCGGTACCCGTTTCGCCTTCTATGAGAACAGTAACCCGGTTCTCGGAAAGGGCGCCGATCGCCTTGAAGATCTCTTTCATGTCCCTCGAGTTCCCTACAAGCTTGCCTTTCTGATAGACAGGGCCCACGTCCTCGATAGGGCGGCTTTCTGTCATGGCTCCCGTCACCTTCATGGCTCGCTGCACGGCGCGCTCGAGTTCGTCCGCATCTATGGGCTTCGTGATGTATTCCGTCGCGCCGTGCTTGATCGCCTTGATGGTCGAGTCCATATCGTGAAAGGCCGTAATCATGATCACGGGCATTTCCCTGTTTCTGTCCCTCAGCTCCTTCAGCAGGTCGAGACCATTCCCGTCGGGCAACCGTATGTCCAGAATGACAACGTCCGGCTTGAGCCCTTCCACCTTCTGGCGGCCTTCGGCGGCGGAGGCGGCACTTTCCACGGAGTAGCCCTTTTCCGTGAGGAACATCTTGAGCGATTCGAGAATGACCTTCTCGTCATCGATAACAAGAATGCTCTTTGCCCTTATCATGAGCCCTCCTTCACAGGGAATATGAGGCGGAGATGCGTGCCTTTCGGCTCTCTAGGGCCTGCGTCCACCCGGCCTCCGTGGGCCTCGATGATCTTCTTCACAGTGGCGAGGCCGAGGCCAGTTCCTTTCTTCTTGCTGCTGAAGAAAGGATCGAAGACATAGGGCAGGTCCTCCGGCACAATACCTACGCCGTCGTCGCTGATTTCTACTATCAGGGATCTGCCTTTGCCCCCAAGGATCTTTGTCTTTATCTCAATTATGCCTCCCTTGCCCACTGCGTCGATTGAATTGATGAGCACGTTGATCAGGGCCTGCTCCATCCTCTCGCCATCGAAGAGGAGGTGGTGCAGCCGGTGATTCGAGTATCTCCGTCTCACCCGGATCTCCTTTTCCCTGAGACGCTCGTCCATTGTTTGAAGGCAGGAATCGATGGTTCCCTTGATCGAGCGGGGCTGCAATTTCAGGTCTAGAGGTTTCGCGAAATCGAGCATCTCATCGAGGATCCTTTCGAGCCTCGATATCTCGTGTACGATGATCTCCATGCGTCTGCCGTCATTTCCCTTAAACGGGGTATTCTTAAGCAGAATCTGGCTGTTAAGCTTCACCGAGCAGAGGGGGTTCCTGATCTCATGGGCCAGGGACGTTGTCAGTTTGCCGATGTGGGCAAATCGCTCAGCCTCACGCACCCGTTTCTCTGCCTGCATCCGTTCGGTTATGTCCCTGCAGATACCTGCGACGGCGTATCCGCCCTGGTACAGGATTCCCTTCACCTTGTTCTCGGTCGGCAGAGCATCGCCGTTCTTATGAAGGCGCAGGTAGATATAGAGGTCCTTCGGATCTTCCCCCGCGGTCCTTCTTTCATAGAGCCTGCGGACACCGGGAAGCGATCTCTCGGCAACGATGTCCGTATAGGGCTTTCCGATCATCTCCTCGAGAGGATAGCCGTGGAGGTCGCAGAATGCCTGATTCGCAAAGACAATGCGCCCGTTTTGGTTCACGAAATAGCCGTCGTTGATCTCCTCCACGAGGACGCGGTACTTTGACTCCGATTCGGCCAGCTCTCCGGTTCTTTTCTCCACCTCCTTCTCGAGGTCCCTCGCATGCGCCTGTATCTGTCCCTCGTGGAGCGACTGAAAATAGTTGCTGAACCTCGCGGTGGTGTAGAAAAGACACTCGTTCAGCTTATTCATCGTCATGAGCAGCTCGTTGCCTGAAAGCTCCTTGAGGATTATGGGGACAAGGATCGTACGGTAAAGCTCGTAGGCGTTCTGGACCTCGGAGAGCGAAAAGCCGCCGTCGAGGCGGAGCCTCGTGATCCATTCGATGTGGTTGTTTATCAGGGAGTAATCGTTGTCCACGAGAACCCCGTAGCTCCCTGCGTTGGCCATGGATACCGTGGCAAAGAGCTCATCGAGGGGACGCTCGCTGTAGCGCCGGCTCGTGGATTCATGAAGACGGCGGACCCATTCGTTCACAATGGCGTCTTCGTGTTCCCTCAGGATGGAGGCGAGGGCCATGGGTAGATTCTATCAAGACGGCCTACCCTTTTTCAAGGAAATGTATTCAGGCGAAAACAAGCGGTGGGCGATAGAAGCCCCCTTTTGACCCGGGTCCCGAACGCTCATACACTACGGCACGGGCGAAAGCCAATCAAGCCATTACGCCGAGTTGGGCGGCGTTGACTGAATAGATCTTCTCTTTCTCTTCGGGGGAGAGCGGCAGCCCCTCGATGAACTCGATGCATTCCTCCTGGTCCTCGTAAGGATAATCGGTACCGAGAAGGATTCGATCGAGGCCGAGCGCATCAGCCGTGCATCTGAAGGCAGGCTCGAAGTAGTTTCCGCTCGTGGTGACGAAGAAATTGCTTTTCACATATTCGCTCGGCATCTTTGAAAGGCTCGGCCTGGCTTTGGGGTCAAAAGGCCTCACGTATGCCCAGTCTATCCGCTTCAGTATGAACGGAAGACCTTCGCCGAGATGGCCGAGTATGATCTTGAGGGTGGGGAAGGCATCGAATACGCCGCTGTAGATCAGACGCATCGCGCACAGCGCCGTTTCCAGGCCGAAACCGAAGGGCGCACCGGCAAGGGCAAATCCGTACCCCTTTATCTGCGGAATAGCCGGCACTGTCGGGTGCACGTAAATGGGCACCTTCAGCTTTTCACACCTTTCCATTATCGGCCAGTACCGCTTATCATCGAGATAGGAGTCTCCATAGTTCGAATGGGTGTTCCATGCCTTGAAGCCGAGCTCACCCGCGCATCTTTCGAGCTCGTCCGCAGCGTCCGGGTCCCTTGGCGCGAGGGCGGCGTAGCCCATGAAGCGGCCGGGATATCTGTTGATTACCTGGAAGAGCGAGTCATTGGTCTTCCTCGCAAGGCCGGCGGCGACGGAATGATCGAGCTGCTCGAGTCCCGGGGCGGCCAGGCTGAGCACCTCTATGTCGATGCCGCACTCGTCCATCCTTGCGAGCCTTTCCTCGCCCATATTCAGCAGATCTTTCAACAGCAGATCGCCATAGGGCTGCCCCACCTCCTCGTTGTACCAGAGTTTGGTGGACTTTGCCTCCTGCATTGCCGTGAATCGGGGATATCCTGTGTTCCGGTACATGGCTTCCAGGTATTCTTTCGTATAGAAATGCGCCTCAAAATCGATCCTTCTCATATTGCTCCTCTCTTCATATGTGTGGACGGCGCAATGATTATGCCCCGGGGCCTCCTGATCTCTTCCGCGAAAGACACGCCGCACTCCGTGAAGGGCACGACAACCTCAGTAGTATGGTACTCCAAGGAATAGGAAGTCAATGACTTGCGGTACCGGGCCCGGTCCGTTCTTGCCTTAGGGCTTTTCGGTCTTTACTCTTACGGAGAAGAGGGGATATACTCGTCTTTAGAAAGAGACTCCGGGTGATCAAGGTCAAGGTACGCACAATAGCAGGGCTGAAGGAAATCCTTGGTCGAGACGAGGTCGAGCTTCCTGTGCCCCAGGGCGCGACGATGGCGACGCTGATCGCCCTGATGGCCGAGCAATGGGGCGAGGACCTGTCAGCCTATCTTTCCGACCCCGATCGCGCCAGCCCTCTCCCCCATGTTCGTATTCTCGTAAATGGACAGGATATTGCTTTTTTGGACGGTATCAGTACCCCTCTCATGGACGGAGATGAGGTCCTGATGTTGCCCCTCGTGGGCGGTGGTTAGCCCTGTTTTCCCATACTGCCGTTTGCTCGGGATCGTTCTATGGAACGGCTTCTCCCGGGGCAAGCTGACACCAAGAAACGACAAGGAGGATGGTATGTACGGGGGAGGATATGTTGGAAAGGTTCTGAGAGTCGACCTCACCACGCTGACGGCGAAACAGGAGGCCCTTCCTCATGAAGTAGCCAGGGACTACATTGGAGGGGCAGGGTTCGGTATCAAATACCTTTTTGACGAGGTAGATGGCGGCATCGATCCCCTCGGCACAGCGAATAAGATCATCTTTTCCTTGGGACCTTTTACGGGAACAAGCGTGCCCTGCGCGAGCAGAATGGCTGTCACGGCGAAGTCTCCCCTGACGGGAGCAGTGGGCATGGCGCTCACGGGCGGGCAGTTCCCCACTGAGCTGAAACGGGCGGGCTATGACGCCCTGATCATAGAGGGGAAGGCCAAAACGCCCACTTATATCTCCATAAGGGACGGCGAGGTCCGCTTTAGAAGCGCGGGCGATCTCTGGGGGATGAATACCATAGACTGCCAGCGGATCATCAAGGATGACCTCAGGGATCAGAACATCAGGGTCGCCTGCATCGGACCGGCGGGAGAGCATCTCTCGAAGATATCCTCAATCATCAACGAGATGAGGGCAGCGGGCCGCAAGGGACTGGGCGCGGTCATGGGATCGAAGAATCTCAAGGCCATTGCCGTCCGGGGCACAGGTTCCGTTTCGGTGGCATCACCCGAGAAGCTCAAAATAGCGAAGGGCGAGATGGCCAGAGCGATGAAAGAGAGCCCCGCCCTTTACCCCGCCTTTTCGAAGACCGGAACGCCGTCCAATGTGGACAATACATGCGCCCTGGGAATCTTTCCCGCCAAGAACTGGACAGCTACGGGTGAATTTGCCCCAGCCCGGGAGATCGGCGTCGAAGCCTTGAAGACACGCAACGTGGGCAGGGAATTCTGTTCCGGTTGCCCTGTCGGATGCAGTCAGCTGAATCTTGCCCGCACCGGCCTCTATTCGGGGATCTTGGCCGAGGGCCCCGAATTCGAGACCATGTACTCCTTCGGAGGCCAGACAGGCGTCGACAACGTCGATGCAATCATCGCGGCAGACCGGCTGTCCGACGAACTGGGTCTCGACACCATATCGGCAGGCGTTGCCATAGGCTTCGCCATGGAGCTGTATGAAAAGGGGATCCTCCTGCCGGAGGATACCGGCGGACTCGATCTGAGGTTCGGCAACCACGAGTCGATGATCACCCTCCTGCGCCTCATGGCATACCGCCAAGGCGTCGGCGATCTCCTTGCAGACGGCGTGATGGCTGCAGCGAGGAAGATCGGCAGGGGTTCCGATAAGTATGCCATGCATGTGAAGGGTCTGGAGCTGCCCGCCTATGACGTGCGGGGCGCCAAGGCCCACGGACTCAATTACGCTACCTCGTACACAGGGGCAGACCACAACCGCGGCTATGCCTTCCAGGAGATATTCGGCATCCCCGTCCCTTATGGGGTAAACAGGTTTGCCGCGGAAGGCAAAGGGAAGCTGACAAAGTGGAACCAGGACGTCAGGTGTGCCACAGCCGACTGCCCCACGATGTGCGTCTTCATTCTCGACATGGCAGTGCCGCACATGGCGAGGGAGAACACGGCGGCTCTGCTGGAGGCTATAACCGGAAACGCTTACACCCCCGCTGAGATAGAGAAGGTGGGCGAACGGATCAACAACCTCGCCCGGGCGTTCAACGTCAGGGAAGGCTTCACGAGGGCAGAGGACACGCTGCCCGAACGGTTGATGAATGAACCCCTACGGCAAGGCGCATCCAAGGGGAACATCATCAGCAGGGATGATCTTGCCCTGATGCTCGACGAATACTACGCTGCCCGCGGATGGGATAGAGAAACCGGTATCCCGAAGAGGGAGAAGCTCGAGGAGCTCGGCCTGGGATACGCAGCCGAAGAAGTTGACAGATAGCGGAAAAAGGCGCGGAAAGGTGGAGCGGGAATTCGGGCGGGTTTGAACCCGCCCGAATTGTGAGTCCCTCCCTATTTATACGGTATCGGGAAAAGGAACTTGCCCGTCGTGGGCAAACTCTTGTGCTTGGAGAAGACCACCGGGCACTCCCACACCCATGGTTTGTCCGTCTTCTGCCACTGTCCGAAGACAACGGGTATCCTCGCAAAGTGGGTCTTCTGGTCGAACTTGACCCGGTCGCACATGGTCATCATGTCTGTCTCCCCGATTGCCTTGGAGACTTGGTCGGCATTCAGGGTCCCGGCCCTCTGGATAGAATCGACAAGGACCTGGGCCACCTGATAGCCCAGCACCATAGCCACGTTAAAAGGTCTTTTCTTCCCTTTCTGCCACCTGTCCAGGAGGCTCGCCGGCGTCGTATTGCCTATGGCGGCATAAGATTTGGTCCCCGGGCTCCAAAATGTCTCCGTCCCGACGCCATTGGCCAGGTCGCTGCCCCACGCCACTACGTCGGTGTAGTAAAGCGCAGCCCTTCCGGCAGAGATGATCTTGGGTTCAAATCCCATGGCTCTGGCCTGTTTGAGGAGGGCCCCGAAGACGGGCGCAGGAGCATTGCCCCACAGTATCTCGACGCCGGCCTGCTTCCATTGCTGTATTATGGTGCTGAAATCGGTGGTGTCGATCGGGAAAAGACCCAGCTTCTTGTCCACTCCCACGACCTCATATCCCCATTCCTTCATGGCCTGCGGGAAAATCGTGTACCAGGCTGCCCCGTCGGGCTCGTCGGTCGCAAAGACACCGACTTTCTTGTTGGTCTGGTCTCCATACCTGTCCAGCTCTTCCTTCCAGGTGTCGAGAATGGTGTAGCCCGGCGGACCCGGAGTAACAATGGCGAAGCCGAGCGCCCACGTGTAGTCAAAGGGCGGGGAGGCATCCTGCCTCATCCCGAGCCAGGGCTCCATGACCGCGACATCCGCGAGATGTGGGATCTTGTGCTTGGCGGCTATTCTTGCCACCGGGGCGTGCACTGGCGGCGGCTCATTATGACAAACGAGAAACTGCACCTTTTCCTGGACAACCAGACTCTCGGCAAGGAGGCCGGTCTTTGCCGGATCGCTCTCGCTGTCGACGACGATGAGCTTCATTGGTATCTTCCGCCCGTATTCTTTGACAAGCACGCCGCCCTGTTTGTTGATATCATCAAAGGCAGCTTGCAAGCCAAAGACTCCGCCGTCTGCCATGCCGGCGAACATCCCTGTCACCGAAGCCACGCAGCCCACGCGGATCTCTTTCGGTGCCTTAGGGGCGGACAGTCCGTATCCGGAAAGAAGCAGGATGGCTCCAACCACGATCAGAAAAGAAAAAAAGAGAACGCTGATCTTTTTCATCGACCCTTTACCCCCTTTGTTCTGATCTTTTGTACGTCTACCGAAAGGTCACCCCCCCTTTGTTGCCTGGCCTCGTCACCTCCCTTTCGCCTTTGTCTTCGCCCCCTTTGCGCATGTGAAGCTATGATCGAAAATCCTCAATTTTGTCGACTCTGCCCACGTTTTCTTCGTACACCTTCGGGAGAATGGCGGCCAGATTGGCGTATTCCTTCGGACAATGGTGGGCAAGCCCTTTTACCAGCTCGAAGGGAACGGAATCGTCTACTCTCACCGGCTTTCTGTCGCTTATGTGCCAGCCGAGCCAGAAGCGGCTTCTCAGCTCGAGCCCCCCGGGGATTTCCCGGGCGACGTGAGAAAAGGTAGCCAGGGGCGTTCTAGGCTCCATGAGGCCGAGGTTCGCGCTCACGGCCGTCAGGACATTGGGCGCCCTGAATTGATCCATGTCGTATCCGTAGTCCCCGGGGGACATGAACGAGATGTAGAGCACAAGGGGGCCTGTTCCGATATCCTCGTCGACCACGTCGGTGGTGCCCCAGTTTCTTTGTCGCGTGGTAAGGCGCATGTCGAGGCGGCGGGCCAGGTCCTTTTGCGGGACATGAACCTCATAATGGTCGTCCGGGTCCCAGATTTTGTAGCGGAGCGATTCCAGGCCGTGCCAGAAGAACCACCAGTTGATCATCTCCGACGTGACACCGGGCATCTCGGTCTTCATCGCGACAAAGCCGCTGCCGTCTGCCATCATGCAATAGCCTATCTCAGTCGGCAGATTGCCGGGCTTCAGTATGTCGGCTCGCTCATGGATGGGAAGGGCAAGGGACGGTTCTATGGGGCCTTTCGCGAGGACATCCATGGTAGCCTTGGGAGCCGGGGCCATGGGCTGGTAGAAGTACTTGGCATAAGGCTTGGACTTTTCCGCTGCCGTCAACTCCTTTTTCATCTCTCTCCTCCGGGAACGGATTTTTCGACCAAGGCCGGTCGCCTCGTTTTCTATCGAAGCCCCATTGCTACCGAATACCATTTGCTCTCGGGCATTTCAAGAACAATCTTGCTTAAGCTCAGAAGCTCGATATAGGTGTCCGGACAACTGAGCCTGCCAACTAGTGGCGAAGTCGGTCGATCTACCCCGGTTTCAAAAATCGGTCGGACCCACGAGGGAGCAACTAAAGGCAATCCCTCAAAGCTCAACGTTGCCAAAGAAAAAAAATGAGCCGATGGCGGACTTAGGCTATAATTGTCGAGGGATGCCCCATATCTGAGACTAAGAGGACCGTGCCAGCGCCGGTCTGCACGACGGCTGAAGGCACGTCCAGGAAGCGGTATGAAAGCATTGATCGTCGGCGGTACGGGTCCAACGGGACCTCTTGTTGTCGAAGGCCTGATTCAGCGAGGTTATGAGGTCGCCATCCTCCACACCGGAAAGCACGAAGCGGATCTCCCGGAGGCGGTCGAGCACATCCACGGAGACCCCCACTTCTTGGGGCCGTTGAAGGAAGCTCTGGGATCCCGGAGGTTCGATCTGGTCGTCGGCATGTATGGCAGGCTCCGTCACCTCGTGTGCGCCGTCAAGGGAAGAACGGCACGTCTCATCGCGGCGGGTGGTATGCCATACGCTGCGTTCGTCTATGGTGAGATGGAAGGTATGTCAGTGCCCGTCCTCATCCGTGAGGATGCCCCCCTCTTTCGCGACGAAAAAAGAAACAAGTTTACCTATCTCATGACCCTGAGCGAAGAAGTGATGATGGGTGCTCATCGTGAGGGCAGCTACGACGCAACACTCCTCCGCTTCCCCATGATTTACGGCCCTCGCCAGGTGGCGCCCAAGGAATGGTGCATCATACGCCGGATTCTCGATGGACGAAAACGTCTGATCCTCCCCGATGGAGGTCTTAAGCTCGAAAGGAGGGGATATGCGGACAACGTGGCCGCATCCGTCCTCCTCGCGGTGGACAAGCCTTCAGAATCGGCAGGCCAGATTTACAATGTTGGCGATGAGGGTGTGTGGAGCCTCAAAGAGTGGGTCGATGCGATCGCGCGGATCATGGGTCACCGATGGGAACTGGTGAGCATGCCGTTTGCCGCAGCCCGGCCGGCCCGGCCCTACGGAGGCAGGAATTTCCACTGGGTTCCAGATATCGAGAAAATCAGGACTCAACTGGGCTACAAGGACGAGGTGCCGGCCGAAGTTGGTCTGAAGCGGACCGTGGGATGGTATCTTCAGCACCGCCCCGATGCGGGGGGTGAAATCGAGACGAATCTGCAAGACCCTTTTGACTACGAGGCTGAAGACGGGCTCATCAGTGAATACCGGACACGCCTCGAGAGCATAAGGGGCCTCTACGACAGCGGCTTCCGGTTCCGCCATGGGTACGCCCATCCGAAGAATAGGGATGACTGATTCGACCCCCGGGGACGGGCCTCAAGGAATTTTCCTCTTGCGATATGTCAGGGGCGATGGCAAGGCCAGACGGAACAATTATCGCTTCTTACCATTCACTATTGCCGCCTGAGAATCGGCCATAAGGAGAGAAGGCCTACCGCTGCATCCAGGCATTTTCCGGCGTCCAGACCGTCGGGCTCATGAATTCGTCGATCCCGGTATCGTGCACCGAAGCCTTGCTCACCACGAGATCGTTATCTTTCACGAGGACGAGACAGAGGCAATACTTGTCCGTCATGAGCTTGAGAGCCTCTTGCGTCCATTTCTGCTTCTCCCGAAAGTTAGGGGCCTTGATCGCTTTGAGCAACGCCTGTTTGTAATCATCGGGAACGAGCATCGAGACAAAAAAACCCGGCCTGCCGGAATACTTATCGGCAAGAAAGCCGGGGAGGTCCGGGTCGGGGGGCAGCACGTCCTCTAAGATGCCTTCCCAACCTCCGCCACCTAGCGCCCGCTGGTTAAACCTGGGCGTTTCCTGAGGATCGAGCTGTGCATCGATGCCGATTGCCTTGAGGTATCCCTGAACAATCGTAAAAAGACTTTGGTCCATAGGCATTATCCGGGGCAGAAGCTTCGTCTTGAAACCGTTCGGATAGCCGGCTTCGGCGAGGAGCTGCTTCGCCTTGGCAGGATTGTAAGGGTAGCCGACAATGGACGGATTGTAGCCCCAGTGCGCTTTGTGATTGAACTGGTTGGTCGCCTCGGCCTCTCCTTGAAAAAGTGCTTTCACGATAGCCTCCGCGTCTATGGCATACTGGGCTGCCTGCCTGACCCTTAGATCATGAAAAGGTGACTTCGGATTGGCCGAGTCGAACACGCCGCCTCGGGCACCCGCAGTGATCATATGCCGGGTTACTACGAAACCGTCTTTTTGCAGGCCCGCTACATCCGAGGGTGCCGGGAACAGGATGACATCCATTTCTCCGCTCTTGAGCGCCGACTCCCTGGTGAATGTTTCTCCGATGATATTCCATTCTATTCGATCGAGATACGGCTTGCCTTTTTGCCAATAGCCGGCAAACTTCTTACACGTGGTGCGCACATCCTTTTCCCAGCTCACGAACTCGAAGGGACCGGTGCCTACAGGATGCTTGGCCGCCCACTCCTTCCCGTTTTTTTTGCAGGCCGTCGGCGAAATCATCATTCCCAGCTGAGCGGTGAGACTCGACATGATCCTGTTGTCCCATTCGACAAGATTGAGGCGGACGGTGTAGGGGTCGAGGACATCGACGGACCTTAACATTTCGGTGCCCGGACCCTTCACTGCCAGGTGCTGGTCGATGTTCCACTTCACCGCCTCCGCCGTGAAGTCCGTCCCATCGTGGAACTTGATACCTTTCTTCAAACCGATGACGAGAGTATTTTCTTTCGTGTCTTCCTTCGCGCTTGAAGCGAGCCAGGGGACAGGCAGGCCTGTTTTGTCGGGACGGAACAAGGTCTCAACCGCAGGAAACGACTGACACATACCGAGTATCGGACCGCGCGTGCTCTCCGGGGGATAACCGATCGCGTTCCCATCCGTGTATGTTGCGATCCTGAGAACTCCGCCGCTCGTCGGTTGGGCTGCGAAAGTGATGCCGCACCCAATGGGAGCGGTGCAGATCAGCACAAACGCGAGAACGGCGATAGCCTGGACCGAAATAGATTGCCTCTTCATATACCCCTCCATTTCCCGATTCCTCTATCTCCCACCATGCTGCCGCAGGGGAACCGAGATGTCAAGACTTTCCCTCACGGTCTCCTCTCAATGAACTATCGCTACGCCCTCGTGGTCGCGATATGCGCCTCTTGCGAACCATTGCCCGTGGCTCATTGGAGAATCCGCCATATTCCGGGGTAAAAGGAACAGCAATGGGGGTCTTTTTGCTTTGTCATCACCGGTAAAATCTGGTACGGTTTATCCTAGTCAGCATCGCTTCCCGCGGAAATAGCCTGGTGGCCCCCTCCTCGCGGCCATCTTCGCCCTTCGCCGTCGGAAGGCGTCCGTCGACAACGCCGCAATGCGACGTGAGGGGAGTGCCGGGAATTGATACGCTACATAAGTCGGCGACTAATACAGACGGTCGCGGTTTTACTCATAGTTTCAATCGCCTCTTTTTTGCTTATCCACATGACGCCGGGAGACCCTGTTGCCACAATGCTCGGGACAGAGGCGTCAAAAGATCAGATCGACGCACTCCGCAAAGAACTATGGTTAGACCGGTCGCCTGTCGTACAGTTTGCCCATTGGCTGTGGCGCGTCCTCCACGGTGACCTGGGCACGTCGATCATGTACGGGGATCCCGTAATCGACATTTTTGCGGCCCGATTGCCAATAACACTTTATCTTTCGCTGATAGCGTTCGTGCTGAGCACCCTTCTGGGTATCATGATAGGCATTCTCTGCGCGGTGAGACGGGGTGGTATTCTCGACCAGACGCTCAGCGTGCTCGCCAGTCTCGGTATTGCGATTCCTGTTTTCTGGCTAGGAATAGTGGGCATATATCTATTTGGGCTAAGGCTGGGCTGGCTCCCGATTCAGGGATGGACTTCGCCCTTCGATAACTTCCTGGCCAGTTTGAAACACTTGGTAATGCCCGTCATCCTTTTGGCTGTTCCCGGCATAGCCGTCCTAGCGCGTCAGACGAGGTCGAGCATGCTCGAGGTGCTGCACCAGGACTACGTCACCGTCGCCTATTCCAAGGGTCTGAGCGAGAGAACTGTGGTGCTGAGGCACGCCCTCAAGAACACCCTGATCCCTGTGGTAACCTTGCTGGGTCTCCAGGTGCGCATACTCGTCGGCGGGTCGGTCCTCATCGAGACGGTATTCAATATCCCCGGCATGGGTCGCCTTCTTGTGGCCGGTGCTTTTAACAAGGATTTTCTTGTTGTCCAGGGCGGTGTTCTATTGATCGGAACGATGGTCTGCCTGGCCAACCTGATCGTCGACATCTCATACGGATGGCTCGACCCACGATTCAAACACGAGTGAGCGAGAAGCCAATGGCCGAGAACGACAATTCCCCCGTCGCGTCCCAGACGAACCTGCCCGAGGTCAACAGTTTTCGGCGCTTGACTCATGTAATGTTCCAGAGAAAGGTCGTGGCCGGCGGCTCTTTTGTCATCCTCGTGCTCATAATAACAGCTGTTTTCGCATCGCAGCTGGCCCCGCATGACCCCTACGAACAGAATCTCACGTCTATCCTCGCTTCTCCATCCAGACTTCATCTGTTGGGCACCGATGAGCTGGGGAGGGATGTGCTGAGCCGGATAATATTCGGTTCGAGGATTTCTCTCTTGGCCGGCATAGTTGCAGTCAGTCTTGCAGGCATCGTCGGCATGGGGTTTGGGCTTTTCGCAGGGTATTTCGGCGGCTGGACGAATACGATCATTATGAGGTCCACCGATGCGCTCCTGGCTCTTCCGCCCGTGATCCTGATGCTCGCGATCTCCGCGGTGCTGGGCGGCGGGCTTTTCAATGTCCTGGTGGCCCTCGCCATCGCCATGACACCTACCTACTGCCGCCTCATGTGCGGCCAGGTCGCCACCCTCAAAGAAACCGAGTACGTCACTGCTCTGCGCGCCATGGGCGCCGGACACCTGCGCGTAATGTTCCGTCATCTTCTTCCCAACGCATTGCCGCCGCTTCTCGTCCTGTTATCAGTCAATCTCGGAACGGCAATCATGATGGAGGCTTCCTTAAGCTTTCTGGGAATCGGAATACTCCCTCCCACACCCACCTGGGGCGCCATGGTAAGCAACGGCTACAAGTTTCTGCTCGCCGACCCACTGGTCTCGTTCGCACCCGGCTGCGCTATCTTGCTTGTGGTTCTGGCCTTCAATATGGTGGGTGATGGGCTGAGGGATGCTTTAGACCCGAGGCTTAAAGGACTAATATAGGTGAAACGAGGAGGCAGGTGTTCCTAAGGCGGTCAGCATCCTCCCAGTAAGGTTGACCCTTCCCGTTCCTTCCCGGTAAAATGGCAGGAGCGACCCATCTCGCCATCCTGACGCAAGGGAGGTTCCCCATGCACTTTGACCTGAAGACGATCGACGTTCACCGCGCCTACGGCCTCTTCATCGGCCTCGTCGCCCCCCGTCCCATCGCACTCGTCACGACCTGCGACACCGAAGGCCGGCTCAACGCCGCGCCTTTCAGCGCCTTCAACTATCTGAGCCTGGATCCGGCGATAGTGGCCCTCGGCGTTGCAAACCGGCCTGGCTTGGAGGCTTCTCCCAAGGACACGGCGCGGAACATCCGGAGCACGCGCGAGTTCGTCATCAACGTCGTCACCGAGGACATTGCAGAAGCGATGAACGTCTGCGCCATCGACTTCCCCCCTGACGTCAACGAGCTGGAGATGGCCGGGCTTTCGACGGAGGCTTCCTCCCTTGTCTCCGTGCCGCGCATCAAAGAGGCTCACGGCGCGCTCGAGTGCCGGGAGTTCATGACCGTGGAGATCGGCCGCTCGAGGATCATCCTCGGCGAAGTCGTTGGGGTATATGTAGAAGATCGCTTCATCGATCCCGCCGGGGGGGTCGATGCAGAAGCGCTCCATGCGATAGGCAGAATGAACGGGCTCGGCAACTACGTACGGACAGAGGGCGCCTTCATGAACATCCCGCGCATCCCCTACGAGGACTGGAAGCGGGGAAAAGGCAGGAGATAGGCCTTTGCGCTACACGATCGAGGCCGCCGTGCTTCGCGACGGCCTGCTGAAAATCGAATCTCTAAAGATCGAAGGCCCCGGGGATGACGAGGTCCTCGTGCGCATCGTCGCGTCGGGCATCTGCCGGACGGACCTCGATTTCCTCGGAGATTCCATGATACTCGGCCACGAGGGTGCGGGGGTAGCCGTGATGGTCGGCGCACGGGTGAAGGGGATACAGCGAGGCGATCACGTCAAAGGGGCGACACGATCAAACCCATGCTTCGCATCGGCGAAGTCTGATGCTCGCTTTTTGTTGTTGACTCGAGCTCTCCATCTGGGGTACCGTATACACTCAAGGCAGATCTTCGGGAAGAGGCTGCTTTCGCGAATGCCGCCAAAGGAGTCTTCAGCCACTCAAGGTAGGCAGGAGAGATAATCAGTACTCATGGAGCCAAAGAGACGATGATCGAGATCAAGTTTATCGGCAGGGGAGGGCAGGGGGCGGTCATCGCATCCCAGATCCTCGCGAAGGTATTCTTCATCATGGGTAAATATCCGCAGTGCTTCTCCGTCTTCGGGGGTGAGCGACGCGGCGCGCCTGTGGCGAGCTTTCTGCGCGTGGATGAAAAGAAGATCTTTCTCAAGTGCGAGATCCTGCGGCCCGATGCGATGATCTATATGGCCCCCGACCTCGTCGACGAAGCCGAGGTCGCATCGGTGCTCAAGCCGAAGGGTCTCATCGTCATCAACAATGCGCTCACCACGAATGAGTTTCCGGGGCTGCGGAAGTTCCGCCTTGCCCTTGTCGACGCCCTCGCCATATCGGAGGGGCTCGGCATGGGAGCAACCATCAACACCGCGATCCTTGGCGCCTTCGCACGCGCGAGCGGCTCGGTGCCCATGGACTGCCTCGAGCAGGCAATCAGGGAGACAGTCCCGGCGAAGATCGAGGCTAATGTGGCTGCGGCCCGGAAAGCGTACGAATTGACGAGAATCGTCTCTGACTGAAATGTAAGGAGCGAAAACGCATCATGAAGCATCTTACCATCAAGGACATCGAGCCCCTCGTCCCGTTTTCGAGAGGATCGACCGAGATTTTCCTCACCGGCCACTGGAGCAGTAAGAAACCTGCCTGGACAGAGTCGACCTCGCCGTGTCGCCAGGCCTGCCCCATAGGGAACGACATTGCCAGGGCCTTTTCCTACGCAGGCCGGGGCGCCATCGACGAAGCCCTGCACCTGTTCCGCCAGAACAACCCGCTCCCCGGCGTGTGCGGCAGGGTCTGCTACCACCCGTGTGAGGCAGACTGCAACAGAAAGGACCTCGATGAGCCGGTGAACATACGGGCGTTCGAGCGATTCCTCGCCGACCACGGCGATGTCCGCCCGGAGCCTCCCGTCGATCAGAAGAAGGAGCGCGTCGCCGTCGTCGGCTCGGGCCCGGCCGGCTTGAGCGCCGCGTACCATCTCGCCCGTCTCGGCTACCCGGTGACGGTTTTCGAAGCTTTCGCGGAACCGGGGGGAATGCTGCAGTACGGCATCCCGGAATACCGCCTCCCGAAAGACGTCCTGAAGGCGGAGATCGCTCATATCTTGAAGCTGGGGGTCTCGATCAAGACGGGGATCAAGATCGGCACGGACCTGTCCCTCGCCGCGCTCAAGGAAGACTACCAGGCTGTCTTTCTCGCCTTAGGCGCCCACGCAGGGATGGGCCTCGGCGTAAAAGGGGAGGACGCCCCGGGGGTCATAGAGGGCATCGCCTTTCTCCACGCTGTCAACGGCAATGAGAAGCCCGACCTTGGACGCCGGGTGGCGGTCATCGGGGGAGGCAACACCGCAGTCGATTGCGCCCGCTCGGCCCTCAGAATCGGAGCCGACGTGAGGGTAATCTACCGGCGCTCCCGGTCCGAGATGCCTGCCCTCGCCGAGGACGTGGCTGCAATCGAGGCCGAGGGCATCACCCTCGACCTTCTCGCTGCGCCCAATCGCGTCATTACAGAGAACGGCCGCGTCTCTGCCCTGGAGTGCCTCCGCATGGAGCTGGGTCAGCCCGATGAAAGCGGCAGGCGCAGGCCCGTCCCGGTCAAGGGCTCGGAATACATGGTAGCCGTCGATACAGTGATCGCCGCAGTGGGCCAGGCCCCTGATTCAGGCTTCGCAAAAGACCTGGGGCTCTCCCTCACCGCACGTGGCATCATCCAGACTTCCCCCTCAACGGCGACGAACGTGAGAGGCATCTTCGCCGGAGGGGATGGGGCCGGCGCAAAGGCTTTCGTGGCCGACGCGATTGCGAGCGGCAAGAAAGCTGCCCTCGCTATATCATGCTATCTTGAAGGTAAGGACGAGGCGTACGAGTATGAGCGCCGCCGCATCGGCAAGGGTGCCTCTTTTTCATTTGCCTCATCAAACCATATCGATCTGAAACACGTGGTGACCTCCGATCAGCTGAACACGATCTGCATCCCCTACGCCCCCCGGAACACAAATCCGTCTAGAGGGAAGGGAGCGACTCCCGACTTTGGCGAGGTGGCCAGCGGGCTCGACGCCGGCCCGATGGAGAAGGAGATTACGCGGTGCTTCAAGTGCGGCACATGCACCCAGTGCGACTTCTGCTTCCTCGTCTGCCCGGATATCTCCATCGTGAGGGAGCACGACAAGTACACGGTGAAGCTTGATTACTGCAAAGGGTGCGGCGTCTGTGCCGAATCGTGTCCGCGCCATGCGATCGAGATGGGAGGTGGAAAATGAGACAACTCGAGCGCATCTCCCGGGACCGGATTTTGGCGCACCTTCCCCTTTTTGAGGGGGTGGCTCTGCCGGCTCTGCCGGTGGAGGGGGCGACGCGAGCCCCGGTAATCGAGGGAGGTGGCGCGTGAGACAGCTTCTCGCAGGCAACTATGCGGTCGCCGAGGCGGTTCGCCTCTCCAGGGTGCAATTTGTCGCCGCCTATCCGATCACGCCCCAAACCCCAATCTATGAGAAGCTCTCCGACCTTGAGAATGAGGGAAAGCTTCCAGGGATCATGATGCGTACCGAGTCGGAGCATTCCGCCATGGCCGCCTGCATTTCTGCCTCGCTGACAGGGGTGCGCACCTTCACTGCCACCGCTTCCCAGGGGCTCGCCCTCATGCACGAGATGCTCCACTTCGCCGCAGGGAACAGGGTCCCCATCGTGATGTGCAACGTGAACCGCGTGGTCTCCGCCCCGTGGGCCTTCGGGAGCGATCAATCGGACACCCTGTCCCAGAGGGACACCGGGTGGATGCAGTTCTACTGCGAGGATGCCCAGGAGGCGTTCGACACGGTCATACAGGCATACAAAATCGCGGAAGAGGTGCTCTTTCCCATCATCGTCGCCATAGACGGCTTCTTCACCTCCCATTTCATCGAGCCCATCGACATCCCGGACCAGGATGCCGTGGACGCCTTCCTCCCGCCGTTTGCCATCCCCACCCGATTCAACATAGAAGACCCTGCCTATGTCACGAACGTGGTCAACGGCGAGCAGTACATGGGCTACCGCCGGAGGAGCTTCGACGACATGGAGAAGGCCCGGTCCGTCATAGCGCGGGTCAACAGGGAGTACCAAGAGGTAATGGGCAGGGGGTACGGCGTCATAGAAGCAGTCCAAACGGATGACGCGGAGATAGTCCTCGTAACGAGCGGCGCCATGACAAGCACGGCCCGGGTGGCTATCGACTCGCTCCGCGCCAAGGGGTACAAGGCAGGTCTTCTCAAGATGAAGGCCTTCAGGCCCTTCCCCGCCGAGGAGGTACGGGAGGCGCTGAAAGGGGTGCCGCGCGTTGCCGTCCTTGACCGCAACATCTCCATCGGCAAAGAGGGGATATGGTGCCAGGAGCTGAAGGCGGCCCTCTATCCCTTGGAGCGTCGCCCGACCGTGACCGGCTTCATCGCCGGCATCTGCGGTGCCGATGTCTCGCCTGAGATGATCGAGGACATGGTGAAGGGGGCGCTCACCGGTGAATCGGCGCGCGAATTGCCCACATGGGTACGGAGGGATCCTTGGTGATGAATGAGAGAAAAGAATATATGCGGCCGGGTCACATGGCCTGTCCGGGGTGCGGCGAGGCGACGACGATTCGGCTTGTCCTGAAGGTGCTCGGCGAGAAGACCATCATGGTCATCCTCCCTTCCTGCGTCGGCGTCATCAGCGCCACCTACCCGAACGCCACGTTCGCGGTGCCCTGCTTCCATTCAGCCTTCGAGATAGCGGCTCCTACGGCGTCAGGGATAGCCAATGCCCTCAAGATCCAGGGCAGGGAAGATGTCACGGCCGTGACCTTCGCGGGCGACGGGGGGACTTTCGACATAGGGCTCCAGTCCCTCTCAGGGGCCGCGGACAGGAACGACAACTTCATCTACGTCTGTCTCGATAACGAGGCCTACATGAACACGGGGATCCAGTCGAGCTCCTCTACCCCACAGAACGTCTGGACCATGACCACACCCGGCGGAAGGAAGGGGAGAAAAAAGAAGTTCATGCAGATCATTGCCGCCCATAGAATGCCTTACGCCGCGACCGCCTCCATGGGACACCCCCAGGACCTTATGGAGAAGACGCAGAGGGCCAAGGAGATCAGGGGAACGAAGTTCCTCCACACCCTCACCCCGTGCGCAACGGGGTGGAGGATGGGAGAGCATCTCTCTGCCAAGGCAGCCCAGCTTGCGGTGGAGACGAAGCTCTTTCCCCTCTACGAGATCATCGACGGAAAGGAGTACCGCCTCACCTACCAGCCGAAAGGCTTGCCTGTGAGCGAGTATGTCAAGATCCAGGGCAGGTACCGTCACTTCACCGTCGATGACGTCGCCCGTCTCCAGAGAGAGGTGGATGACGATTGGGAAGAGCTCATGGCACTGACGAGGGGATGCAGCCCCTGATGAAGCGCCTCATCATCGCCGACACTGTGACCATAAGGAGGGAGGTTCTCCGCATCTTGCGGGATCAGATATTGAGCCGCGAGATAGGCCCCGGCGAACGACTTATCGAGGCGAAGATCGCGGCTTCCATAGGAACGTCGAGGACGCCGGTGAGGGAAGCCCTCCACAGCCTCGAGATCGAGGGGCTCATAGAATCGATACCGCGCGTGGGTTACCGGGTGAAGCCGATCACCGACCAGGAAGCGGTCGAGATATGGGAGATCAGGGGCCTCATCGAAGGGCTCGCCCTACGCTGGGCGTGTGAGCACGCCCGTGGGGCGCTCATCAAGAAACTCGCGAAGAACATCGCCCTCTCCGAGCGACAGGTCGCCAAAGGTGCCCTCGACGGTTTTGTCGACCTCGACGGACAGTTCCATGAGATCATCGCCACCCTAAGCGGCGGCAGGCACCTCCTCGAGCTCGCCCAGTCCCTCAGGCGCCATGCCCTGAGGTACCGCATCGAGAGCCTCTGCTCCGCCGAACTTGCGCTCCGGGCCATCGAGGGACACAAGAATGTCCTCAAGGCCGTGAGGAACGGTGATGCCGAGGCGGCTTCATGCGCCCTAAGGTCCCATCTCGAGCAGTCCAAACAGGATACGCTGCGCTACGCCTTTCACGGCGAAGAAACAGACGGTGAAGACGGCTCCTGAACATCGTTTTTCCCAGGTGTTTTGAAGTGCGCCGCTTTCGCCTGGCCTATTCATCCGCCTTGTAGGATTCCCTTCAAAATTGACGGCACGGTTATTGCTACCATACTCATCAGGGCCAGTTGAGAAAGGGCGGCAAAAAAGGTTATAGTTCTCTTGTCCGGGGCAGGCGCATCCGGCGTCTGACCCCGTCCTCAAGGTTCACACCCTCTCCGGCCGGAGCAGGTCTCTTCAGTGGGTCATCGGTCGATCTCTCCAGCTGAAGCCTGTTATCGGCTGTTCCGGCTATGGTCGGCGCCCTGTCGGCGTCGTGGAAAGCCCGCAACGATCCGAAAGGGAGGGAAGGGCACAAACGGGGGAGAAAATTTGATCTAGGGCTTTCTAGTCCGGGAGGCCAAGATCGAGAGGTTGCAACCATCATGCAAGACGAAGAGTTCAAAGGGAGGGAATCGCGGGAGCTAAAGGGGACGGAAGCCCGCCGACGGTGGTGGTGGATCGCGGTGGCCATCATCTGCCTCGTCGTCGTCGTCGCTTTCTTAGTAAAGACAAAGAGCAGCCGCGTGGCCGCTGCGAACCAAAACCCGGTGCCCGCGGTCCGGGCCGTGCCGGTGGGGGCAGCCGCGGCAAAAAAGGGGGACATGAATGTCTATGTCAATGGCCTCGGTTCGGTGACTCCCCTTAACATGGTGACCGTTCATAGCCGTGTCGATGGCCAGCTCATGGAGGTGCTCTTCACAGAGGGCCAAGCCGTCAAGGCCGGTCAGCTCCTCGCACGGATCGACCCGAGGCCCTTCGAGGTGCAGTTGGAACAGGCAGAGGGGCAAATGGCGCACGATCAGGCGCTCCTGAAAAACTCCAGGATCGACCTCGAGCGATACAAGGTCCTTTGGCAACAGGATTCTATCCCGAAGCAGCAGTTAGACACCCAGGAAGCCCTCGTTCTCCAGTATGAAGGAGGTATCAAGACAGACCAGGGACAGATCGACAACGCGAAGCTGCAGCTCATTTACAGCCGCATCACATCGCCTATAACGGGAAAGATCGGCCTCCGTCTCGTGGACCCGGGCAACATCATCCACGCGGCTGACGTGAACGGTTTAGTGGTGATCACGCAGCTTCAGCCCATCACCGTCATCTTTCCCATCCCCGAGGACAATCTCCCTTCCGTTATTACGGCCATGAATAAGGGGAAGCGTCTGCAGGTAGATGCTTACAACCGCGAGCAGACGCAAAAACTTGCCACGGGAGCGCTCCTGACCACCGATAACCAGATCGATCCGACCACGGGCACCGTAAAACTCAAGGCAATCTTTGACAACAACGACAATCTGCTTTTCCCCAGCCAGTTCGTCAATGCGAGCCTTCTCATCGATACAAAGAAAAGCGTCCTCATCATACCTTCCGCGGCGCTGCAGCGAGGCCCTCAAGGCGCCTACGTCTACGCGGTGAAACCCGACCATACAGCCACCGTCCGTCCTGTCGTGGTCGACGAGGTTCAGGGTGGCGACGCCTCCATCCGATCAGGTCTCGCCGAGGGCGACCTTGTCGTCGTAGACGGAGCGGAGCGGCTCAGGGAAGGGGCTAGGGTCGACGTGAAAGGACAGGGGCAGGACCGGGGTCGCGTGCAGCGGGGTAGCTGATGAATATCTCCAGCCCCTTTATCCTCCGGCCGGTGGCAACGACCCTGCTCATGGCCGCCATCCTCCTCGCCGGTGCCGTCGCCTATCGCGAGCTCCCCGTGTCTGCCCTCCCGGAAGTCGATTATCCCACCATCCAGGTGAGGACCTTCTATCCGGGCGCGAGCCCCGACGTCATGGCCTCGTCCGTGACTGCCCCTCTCGAGCGCCAGTTCGGACTGATGCCCGGTTTGAACCTTATGACGTCGACGAGTTCCAGCGGAAGCTCAGTCATCACCCTCCAGTTCAGCTTAGATCTCAGCCTCGACGTGGCGGAGCAACAAGTCCAGGCGGCCATCAACGGGGCCTACAACTTCCTTCCGGCGGACCTGCCGACTCCACCGGTGTACAGCAAGGTGAACCCTGCGGATACGCCTATCCTGACGCTCGCCCTTGCATCGAAAACCCTTCCACTGCCGCAGGTGGAGGACCTCGCCGACACGAGGTTTGCCCAGAAGATCTCGCAGCTTCCGGGTATAGGTCTCGTGAGCATCAGCGGGGGCCAGAGACCGGCGGTACGCGTCCACGTGAACCCCACAGCACTGGCCGCCTACGGCATAACCCTCGAGGACGTGCGCACCGCCCTTGGGGCGGCAAACGTCGACCAGGCAAAGGGCAGCTTTGACGGTCCGCGCCAGGCCTACATCGTCGGGGCCGACGACCAGCTCTTTTCGGCCAGCCAGTATAGGTCCATCATCATCGCGTACAAGAACGGCGCTCCCGTAAAGCTCTCCGACGTCGCAGAGACGATCGACGACGCGGAAAACGTTCAGCAGGCCGCGTGGATGAACAATACGCCGGCGGTTGTCCTCAATATCCAGCGGCAGCCGGGCGCCAATGTCATCGAGGTGGTGGATCGCATCAAGACCCTCTTGCCTCAGCTCAGGGGATCCCTTCCGCCCTCCGTGCAGGTCTCCATCCTGACCGACCGGACAACGACGATCCGCGCATCCGTGAGGGACGTGCAGTTCGAGCTGATGCTTGCGGTTGCCCTCGTGGTGCTCGTCATATTCCTGTTCCTCCGGAACCTCTCCGCCACGGTCATACCGAGCGTCGCCGTTCCCCTCTCGCTCGTGGGAACCTTCGGCGCTATGTATCTCTTGGGCTTCAGTGTGAATAACCTCTCCCTCATGGCCCTTACCATCTCGACGGGCTTCGTCGTCGACGACGCCATTGTCATGATCGAGAACATCTCGAGATATATAGAAGGAGGCGACAAGCCGCTCCAGGCGGCCCTCAAGGGCTCAAAACAGATCGGCTTCACTATTCTGTCCCTGACGATCTCCCTCATCGCCGTCCTCATACCCCTTTTGTTCATGGGCGACGTTGTGGGAAGGCTCTTCCGGGAATTCGCCATCACCTTAGGGATAACCATCCTCATTTCTGCCGTCGTATCCCTGACCCTCACACCCATGATGTGCGCCCGCCTCCTCAAGCACACACCCGAGGCCCAGCAAGGGCGTTTTTTTCGAGCGTCCGGGCACATATTGGATCAGATCATCGAATCATACGGAAAGACGCTGCGCTGGGTCCTGGAGCGGCAAAAAGCGACTATGGTCGTCTTCCTCGGGACGCTTGCCGTCACCGCGTTCCTCGCTCTGCTTGTACCGAAGGGATTTTTCCCTGTCGAGGATACCGGGGTGATCCAGGGTATCACGGAAGCCTCCCAGTCGGTCTCTTTTGCCTCCATGGCGAGGCATCAGCAGAACCTCTCGGCAGTGATCCTTCGCGACCCGGCAGTCGAGAGCCTCTCGTCCTTTATTGGCATAGACGGCACGAACTCGACCCTCAACAGCGGCCGCATACTCATCAATCTCAAGCCCCTATCAATAAGGAAGGAGACCGCGAGTGACGTGATCGCCCGCCTTCAACCGGAAGTGGCGAAGGTCGAAGGCATCACGCTTTTCCTCCAGCCTGTGCAGGACCTCACGGTCGATGCGCGGGTAAGCCGCACCCAGTTTCAGTACACCATGGAAGACCCTGACGCGAACGAGCTTAACAGTTGGGCGCCGAAGCTCGTCGATGCCCTGAAGGTGCGGCCCGAGCTCCGGGATGTAAGCAGCGATCAACAGGACAAGGGACTTCACCTCAACGTATCCATCGACAGGAGCACCGCTTCGCGCTTCGGCATCCTGCCTCAAGCCATCGACGATACGCTCTATGACGCTTACGGCCAACGGATGGTATCCACCATTTTTACGCAGTTGAACCAGTACCGGGTCATTTTAGCCGTCAAGCCCGAGTACATGCAGGAGCCGACGCAACTGGGGTCCATCTATCTTCGCGGCGCAGGGGGCGGTCAGGTCCCGCTCTCCGCCTTCACCCGGATGTCCGAGACAACGGGCCCTCTCCTCGTGAGCCGTCAGGGGCAGTTCCCGTCTGTTACCGTCTCCTTTAACCCGCAACAAGGCACGTCCCTCGGGAAGGCGGTGCAGGCGGTGGAAGAAACGATGCACCGGCTGCAGCTACCTCCCAGCATCAGCGGGAGCTTCCAGGGGACGGCCCAGGTCTTCAGGACATCTCTATCCAACGAGCCCCTCCTCGTCCTTGCGGCCTTCATAGTGGTCTACATCGTCCTCGGCATTCTCTATGAAAGCTACATTCACCCCCTCACGATCATTTCTACCCTGCCGTCCGCCATG
>Ga0326728_10009022_pt1 | contig 24270 bp, 25 predicted proteins | sample MB3enrmetagenome_FD_207602 | JGI IMG/M metagenome (GOLD analysis project Ga0326728, IMG submission 207602) | Lab enriched peat soil microbial communities from McLean, Ithaca, NY, United States - MB31MN | ecosystem: Environmental > Terrestrial > Soil > Wetlands > Peat | place: USA: New York... | reverse complement strand
CGCCGAAGGTCGCGTTGTTATAGGCCGGTTGCGCGGTGTCCTGGCCGGTCAGCGAATAATTGCGGGCATTCAACGCGGAATTGCTTTCGGCGAACATCAGAGCGCCGTTGAACATGGAGCCCGGACCTCTGCGGCCATTGCCGAAAGCCCGCCGCTCCACGCCGTTGCTGGTGCTGCCGTTGACCACCATGGCCTCGGATGCGCCCTGGCTGGCGTCGGCGCCCATGCTGGCCCCGGAATCGGGCTCGGAAGCGGCCGCGCCGGCCGAAGCGTTCAGATCCGCGCGCTGATAGCCCGACTGGGAATTGGCCGCCGCGGATTGCGCGTTCTTGCTTTTCCCTTTGCCCGCCGGTTTGGCGGCGCTGGCCGGCGGCGCCGCTGCGCCCGAGGGCTGGGACGCGGCCGGTGGTCCGCCGTTTTGCGGCGCGGTGGCGCCGGGAGTGGGAGCCGGCGCGGCGGAAGCCGGCGGAGCGGGCGGCGCGGTGGCCTTAATCTCGTCCAGCGAGAGCATCTTCATGTCCCATTCTGCGGGCGGCGCGTCCGGGGCCACCGCGATTTCGCGCTTCAGGGTGGTGAAGCACAGCATTTCCACCTGCACGGTCCAGACCCCGTCGGCAAGGTCGGCAAACGAGTAAATGCCCTGCGAATCGGTCACGGCGGTCATTTTCTTGTCGCCCAGTGACGCGGTGACGGTGGCGCCGGGCAGCGGCAGACCGCCGAATTTGACCTGTCCGTGGTGCTCCGAGGCGGCCAGGCCCAAAACGGCCAGGCAGGCGATAGCCCCGAAACGCAGGCTGCTGGGAATCGTCACTGACGAGTTTCTCCTTGAAGGGATTACGGTTGTCAAAGCCATTCCGTTCACGGTTTCCCTAGTTCTCGGTTGGCGCCTTGTCGGCCTTGTCCACTACAATTATCTCAACCGGAGCCTTCTTCGGTTCCAGCTTGAGCCCCAGTTGATTTTGAATGGCCGAGAAAATCGAAGGAGCCGACGATGGGTCGCGCGTTTCCGAACCGGGCGCTCCGGGAGCCGCGCCGCCTCCCGCTCCGGCTGCCGGGCCGGGACCGGCGATCACGATCCCACCCAACACGCCGCCGGAGCGCATGGTTTCGTCGGGAGCGAAATCCAGGGTGAAGTCGTACTCTCCCGTAAGATCGGTCTCATCCATAACCGGGCGATTCAATTGGGTCGAGAGCAGGTTGGCCAAGCCGGAAACCGTGGCTTTTCTGCCGACGACCTCGTTCAAACCGTTCCGCATGGTCATCATCAGGCCGCGCTGGCCGGCCGCCGTTCCCGTGCCGCCGCGCGTTATCATCATCATCGCTTGCTGGCCGCCACCACCGGAAGGGGGAGGCGGTAGAGCGCGGCCCGCGAGAGCGGCGTCGACCGACGGGCCTTTGTCGTCGCCCGTCGATGCCTTGAGCTTGTGCCCGTTCTTGCCCACCACCAGGGCGTAAACCGGCAGATCCTTGGTCTCCCGGTGAACGGTCATTTGGAACCGGTCCGCGAGGAGTTTCTGCAACATCAGGTTGACCTGCTCCGGGGTGGCGCCGGCGGGCACTTTGGCCATGATGTCGAACCGTTCCGAATCCATCCAGCTCGGCTCGGAGATCTGATAGTTCTTGACCCCGTATGCTCTCACCACCAGCGCCCGCAGCGGCATGCCACTGCAGGTGAACCTTCCCGGATCCGGGGTGCTGCACCCCATGCGGATGCGCACCGGGCCGCCGGCCATCATGGCGCCCGTATTCAGGGGCTCGGACGGCTTCACCGACGCTACCTCAAATTCCGGCGTTTTGGCGGCCTCCTGGCCGGAGGCCCCGAGTGCCGCAAAGATCAGCATCCCGGCGCCGGCAATCGCTTTCGTCACGATGTGGATCTCCTTTATCTTAAGCGCCATCACCTCCGTTCAGGCCGGCTCACACGCCAGGTCAACTTCCGATGGCGCACACTCGTGTATTTGACGCCGGGACTCTCCAAAGTGTTTGGGCCTTCACGAGGAAATTAGTTCGCGGTCGGCGTCTTCTTCGGTTCCAGCTTGAGCCCCAATTGGTACCGAACGGCGGAGAAGATCGACGGATCTGGCGAAAGGTCCGGATGTCACAAGCAGCTCCACTCGGCAGCGGTAACCGAGTGGCCGAGGATGGCTTCCACTTCGGCCATCATCATTCGCATCTCGTCGACGGAGTATTCGGTGTTGGATGGGACGGCAAGTCTATGGCTGCGGTAGATCATGAAGGAATGTCTGGTTCCGGCCAAAGGACCGTCGAAACCGAGCACCCGCAGCCGGCGAATGAAGTCGCGGCGCTTACAGGGTGTCCACCGGCTCATAAACCGGCTCCCGGTTGAGATCGATGCCGGCGATCACGGGCAACGCGTGGGCCATTTTCATTCCTAGAAGCACCCAATCTTCCAAGGTGGAGCGTAGAGCCTCGGAACACTCATCCAGGGATGCGGCAAATGCGACCACACCGGGACAGGCTGGAATCCGCCCGCCGTAGGTGCCGTCATCGAGCTTGTCATACACCGCCTGAGCCATCGCCCGGTCAAGGTACTCGGTCAGAATGTACATCGCGAAGCCGCTTCCTCATTGAGTATATCCCAGTCGGCAGAGCCCCAGGGCTTTGGGTGTTTCCCTTCCGGCGGCGCCTTCTCCACATGATCGATCAGGACCATGGCAACGGGGCTCTTCCTGGATTCCAATTTGAGCCCGAGTTGCTCCTGAAGCGCCATCGAGACGACGGTAGGAGCGTCGTTCCCGACGCCGGCCGTGGGCGTCCCGTCGGCATCCACGGCGATGTGCGCCATCGGATCGATGGCGAAATCGTATCTCCCCGTGAGGCCGGTCATGTCCACCAGCAGCAAGACCTTGCCCGGAGATCGCTGCGCCGCCGCTTCGGAAGAGAGCCAGACCGCGCCCGCAACCGACCACAGGAAGTCCTGGCGCGTGAATTGAAGCGCCTCAGACTGCATGGCTGACCGGCTCGGCGGGATGGTCCGCTTCGCCGTGCTGGATAATTTCCAGCGCCAAGTCGCGCATGGGCGTGCGCCGCTGCCGGCTCGACCGCCGAAGGAAGAGATACGCCTGTTCCTCGCTCCATTCGAACCGCGCCTGCAAGAGACCCTTGGCGCGCTCCACCAGTTTGCGGCCGGCCAACTGCTGCGTCAGGCGCTCCACTTCTTTTTGCAGATTCCGATTGGCCTCCTCGGCGACCAGCAGAGCGGCCACCGGCAGACTGAGACTGAGCAGAAAGGATAGTTCGGCGGGCTTCCACGAGGCGGCGCCGGTGCGGCAGACGTTGGCTATGCCCACCACCGCGCCCTCGCTCCGCAGCGGAATGGAGGCCACGCCTTCAAACCGGTTCGCCTGAAACTCGGGGAGCTCCGCGAAGCGCCAGTCCGCCGACGCGGCTGCATGCAACACGATCGGCGAGGTGCGCTCGAGGTGCTCGCGCGCCGTCTTGCCATGCAGGGGCAATCGCAAGGTGGCGGCGCCCGGCGACTGGCCCACCCATGCGACCAGCCGCGCCACCACTTCGCCCTGGTCGAAGCGGTACACGTACACGCCGTGCGCATTGGCCTGACCCAAGGTCACTTCCAGCAGGGGCACAATCGAGTTGCCGGCTTCACGGCAAGCGATGGGAAGATCGTTTGTGAAAATACTGTTGGTTTGACGAATCGTGGTTATGGGCATGTCGTTCTCCTGGATTTGGGGAATCGGCCGGAAATCGGCCGTTAGCACTCTTGGGATGGAATTAGCGGCAGGGACAACCGGCGCAAAGGTGGCGGGAGCTTGATCCAGCGATGTCCGCAAGCAATCGTACCATTGTCTATAGAGATTATAGAATTCCGGCAGAATTGTCAAGAGCGAAATCCGCGAACCCAATCCGCAATTTGCAAATCTACCGCTTCTCGATCTATTATAGGGTATTAGGAAAAACCATGAGATTCGACGACAACGCTTTGAGTATCGGCAGAACGCCACTGGTGAGACTGAACCGCATCACCGACGGCAGTCAAGCCACCGTTCTGGCCAAGATTGAAGGACGCAATCCCTCCTATTCGGTGAAGTGCCGCATTGGCGCATCCATGGTGTGGGACGCCGAAGCGCGTGGCGCTCTCACTCCCGGCAAGGAACTGATCGAGCCGACCAGCGGGAACACGGGAATCGCGCTGGCCTTCGTAGCCGCGGCCAAGGGCTACGCCATCACGCTCACCATGCCGGAGACCATGTCGCTGGAACGGCGCAAGGTGCTGGCCGCTTTGGGCGCGCGCCTGGTGTTGACCGAGGGCCCGCTCGGCATAAAGGGCTCCATCGCCAAGGCCGAGGAAATCTATCGTTCCGACCCCGATCACTACGTCCTGCTGCAGCAGTTCCAGAACCCCGCCAACCCGGACATCCACTTCAAGACCACCGGGCCGGAGATTTGGGACGACACCAACGGAGAGGTGGACGTGTTCGTCAGCGGAATCGGCACCGGAGGGACCATCACCGGCGTTTCGCGCTTCATCAAACAGGCGAAGGGCAAGCCGATTGTCTCCGTCGGCGTGGAACCGGCAACCAGCCCGGTGATCGGGCAGCATCTGCGCGGGGAAGCGCTGAAGCCGGGTCCCCACAAGATCCAGGGGCTCGGCGCCGGCATCATCCCCGGCACGTTGGACCTGAGCGTGGTGGACCGCATCGAGACCATCACCAACGAAGAGGCCATCGAGACGGCCCGCCGGCTGGCTCGCGAGGAAGGCATTCTCTCGGGGATTTCGAGCGGGGCGGCCGCCGCTGTCGCCGTCCGCCTGGCTCGCGAACCGGAGTTCCGCGGCAAGACCATCGTGGTGATCCTGCCCGATTCCGGCGAACGTTACCTGACCTCGGTACTCTTCGAAGGAATCGTGTAATCCTAGAAGATCGATGAAGTTCAAAACGCTCGCCATTCACTCGGGCCATTCGCCTGCGGACCACACCGGCGCTGTCATGACGCCGATTTACCAGACATCCACCTTCGCGTTCCAGGGGGTCGGGCGTCCCGGACCCTTCGATTACTCGCGCAGCGGCAATCCCACGCGGAAGGCGCTGGAAACGTGTCTGGCATCGCTCGAAGGAGGATCGGCGGGATTCGCGTTCGCCACCGGGATGGCGGCCGAAACCACGGTCCTCATGATGTTCGATGCGGGCGACCGCGTGGTGGTGCATAGCGACCTGTACGGCGGCACCTACCGCTTGTTCCAAGGAGTGCTGCGCGGCAAAGGGATCGACGCCGTGTATGTGGATCTGCGGGACCACTCGGCCACCGAGCGGGCGCTGGCCGCGGGCGCCAAGGCCGTGTGGATCGAATCGCCGACCAACCCTCTGATGAACCTGGTGGATCTGGGCGCCGTGTCCGCGCTGGCCCATCACTATGGCGCCATCGCCATCTGCGATAACACGTTCCTCTCGCCCTACTTCCAGCGCCCGCTGGATTTCGGCGTAGACGTGGTGGTGCACTCTACCACCAAGTACATCAACGGCCATTCCGACGTGGTGGGCGGGGCCGCGGTGGTGAGAGACGCCAAGCTAGCCGAGAAGATCGGGTTCCTGCAAAACGCCATGGGCACCTGCGCCGGCCCGCAGGACTGCTATCTGGTGCTGCGCGGCATCAAGACCCTGGCCGTGCGCATGGAGGAGCACAACCGCAACGCGTTGGCGGTGGCGCGCTGGCTGGAAAAGCAACCCAAGGTGGCCGGCGTGCTGCATCCGGGCCTCGAATCGCACCCGCAGCACGCGCTCGCCCGCAAGCAGATGAGCGGTTTCGGCGGCACCTTTTCCTTCCGCCTGCGCGGCGGCCAGGATGCGGTATTTCGCCTGCTGGAGCGGGTGCGCGTGTTTACGCTGGCGGAGTCGCTGGGCGGGGTGGAATCGCTGATCGAGCATCCGGTCACCATGACGCACGCCTCCATCGACCCGGCCGCCCTGCAAAAGATGGGCATCACGCCCGACTTGATCCGCGTCTCGGTGGGGATTGAAGATGTCGACGATCTGATTGAGGATTTGGAGCAGGCTCTCGCGGGGGTGTGAGGAGCGGGAGAGCGGCTCACGATTAACCGTGAAAGAATCCGGCGACGCCGATCGGCGCCGGATTCGCAACGCAAACTCCGCAGACAGATCGGATGGCTATGCCAACACTTCTGTTGATAACCGCCTCTTCGCCGGAAATTCGCCGGGTGCGTAAGTCGCGGGTCCTCAACTTTCAGCAGATTACTATGCCGTATCTGGCCGCCAGGACTCCTCCCGATTGGCATGTAATTCACGTTGATGAGGAAGCCGAGAAACTCGATTGGAATGTCGAGGCCGACTTAGTCGCGATTACCTTTCACACACCCAGCGCCGATCACGCCTATAACCTTGCCGCGCACTTCAGGTCGCGAGGCGCATGCGTAGCACTGGGCGGTCCGCATGTGACATTGTTACCCGCGGAGGCTGGACGGCACGCCGACGTGATCTTCATTGGAGAAGCCGAAGGCTTATGGGAAGAATTCTTGAGGGGTTTTGCAGCGGGGACTTATCTTAGTGTGTACCGGCAGAGTGGCGCGCCGTCTCTCGAGAGAATTCCCATGGCGCGCAAGGGGTTGTTCCACAGGAACGACCACACCAGTGGCGTTCTGTTTGCGACCCGGGGATGTCCCAAGCGATGCGATTTCTGCACCGTTCCCGTGATGTACCGGCACGGGTTGCGCAAGCGGCCCATTGCCGAGGTCGCCGCGGAATATGCTTCGTTCAACGGCAAGGTGATTATCTTTTGGGATGACAATATCACCGGGGATGGCGAGTATGCGAAGGAGTTGTTCCGCGCCATCGCTCCTTACCGGAAGTGGTGGAGCAGTCAGGCGAGTATCCACGCCGGCCGGGATGACGAGCTCTTGGAAGCGGCAGCTCGCAGTGGCTGTAAGCAGTTGTTCCTGGGGCTGGAGTCTATCTCCCAGTCCAGCATGACTGAAGTGCATAAGGGATTCAATCGGGTAGAAGAGTATGCCCGGATTATCGAACGCATCCATGCACACGGGATTGCCGTGCAGGCGGGGATGGTTTTTGGTTTCGATAACGACAACCCGGAGATATTCAAGGACACTCTCGATTTCCTGGAAGAGACAGGGGTTCAGAATGCGACCTTCAACATTCTGACACCATATCCCGGTACGCCCCTCTTTCAACGGCTGGCGAGCGAAGGGCGCATCTTGACGCGGGATTGGACAAAGTACAACGGCCGCACCGAGGTGGTCTATCAACCAAAGCAAATGAGCACCGCGGAACTGAAGGCCGGATTTCGGTATGCGAATGAGCGCTTCTATTCTTTGCCCAGCATGGCAAGACGGCTATCGCGCTCACCGGTACAGATATGGTGGACATTGCCGTTGAACCTGGCGTACGGTTGGCGATTAGATCGATGACCGCGCGCGATGATAACCTGAATCGTGGAGGCCGTTTCTTCATCGGAGATTCCCCTCGGTAAGCGCGCGCGGCGGGGACTGTTGCCATTCCTCGGACTGGCCTGCGGGGCCAGTGTGGCCACCATCTATTACAATCAGCCGCTGCTGTTGGAGATCAGCCGCACGTTCCGCGTCTCTCACGGCACGGGCGGAATCATTTCGGTCGCCACGCAGCTTGGATACGCCGCCGGGATTCTCCTGTTCGTGCCGTTGGGCGATGCTGCGGAGCGCCGCAAGCTGATCCTGAGGCTGTTCGGCGCGGTGTCGCTGGCTCTGGTGGCGGCCGGTCTGGCGCCTTCCTTCTGGGTTCTGGTGGCCGCCAGCGTGGCCATCGGTTTGACCGCCTCGGTGACGCACATCATGGTTCCGATGGCGCCGGAATTGGCGGATCCCGGCCACGGCGGGCGGGCCATCGGCACGGTCATGACCGGTGTGCTGCTCGGGGTCTTGTTGGCGCGCACCGCTTCGGGCGCCGTGGCGCAAGCGTTCGGATGGCGGGCCGTATTTCTGCTGGCCGCAGTTTCCACCGGGACCCTGGTCCCGTTGTTATGGCGGCGCATGCCGGCGATGCCGCCTCTCCGGCCCTTGCGCTATGGCGAAGCGCTAGGCTCGCTCTGGGACCTGGTACGCCAACAGCCGGTGCTGCGCGAAGCCTCGGTCCTGGGGTTTCTGGTCTTCGCCTCGTTCATCGCATTTTGGACCAACCTCACGTTCTTTCTCGGTTCGCCGCACTATCGGATGGGAGCGGGCGTGGCGGGAAGTTTTGGCATGGTGGGCGCCGCTGGAGCCTTGATCGCTTCGCCGGTCGGAAAGCTGGCCGACCGGCGCGGGCCGCGCACTACCCTGACCCTGGCCCTCGCATTGCTGACCGCGGGATACGCCATCCTCTGGATTTTCGGCTATCGCTTCGCGGGGTTGATTGTGGGCGTGATTGTGCTCGACATCGGACAGCAGGGCGCGCAGATCTCCAACCAGACCCGCATCTTCACCATCTGCCGCGCCGCCCGAAGCCGCATCAATACCGTCTACATGATTGTCTTTTTCTTGGGAGGCGCGCTCGGATCGGCGCTCTCCGCGACGGCGTGGAACCGCTGGCAATGGAGCGGCGTGTGCGGCTGGGGCTTGGCCATGCTGGCGCTGGCGTGGATCTGCCATGGTTTGGGAGGCCGCACGCGGCCCGACACGCCATCGCACTAACCTATTTCGGGCTGCATCGTCCGATGGGTATAACTCTATGGGCCGGCTAATCCAGGATCTGCGGTACGGGTGCCGTACGCTGCGGAAGAGCCCTTATCGTCGCTGGCCGACGGGTTGGCGATGAACTTATCGGCGACGTTTTGGTCGCGGCCTCCGGCGTTGGAATAGTGAAGCTGCCAAAGGTCCCGCAGGCCGAGCCAGGTCTCGATAGTGGTCCAGGCTGGCACGGAGCCGCCTTTGTCGGCCCCGCCGTTCATGATGGCGACGCGCGGGTGCGTGGCGTGTACGATCTGCGGCGAGCCGGAAGTCGCGGCGCCGTGGTGCGTGGTCATGTAGAGGTCGCCCAGGTCGCCCAGGCCGCCGAGGCGCAGGCTCGCTTACCGCTGGAGTCCCGAGCGCGGCGCCGGCAGCCACGGTACCGTTTATCTGGGCGAGCGCTTCGCCATTGTGAAGGACCTCAAGAAGGAACTCGGCCCCGGCCTGCTGGCCGACATGTGCGAGCAACTCGGCATTCGAAAGGAGGACCTCTGATGTTCACCGCCAGCTATCCCGCCAGTTTCTTGCCCGAGGAAGACGGCAGCGGGTTCCACGTGCGCTTTCCGGATCTCCCCGAAGCGCTGACCGGGGGAGACGATCTGGAAGACACGCTGGCGCAGGCCGCGGACTGCCTGGCGGAAGCCATTGCCGGCCGAATCGCTCGCGGCGACGAGATTCCCCCGCCGTCGAAGGCGAAACGCGGCCAGCGGCTCATCGGAGTTCCGCTGTATCTTGCGCCGAAGCTGGCGTTATACCTTGCGCCGCATGCCGAATACCGAGCTTGCCCGGCGCCTCGGCGTCAGCGAAACGGTGGTCCGGCGCATGTTGGATCCGAAGCACGATACCCGGCCGGAGAAGATTCAGGCCGCGCTGGCGGCGCTCGGCAAGCGCATCGTCGTGACCTTCGAAGATGGCGCGTGATGGGTGGTTGGCCCGGGCCAGGATGCTCAGCGGGGAGCTGCCTGGTGGTCTGCGGATCTAGGCGTAATCCTAGAGGCACGCGCTATACTGAAATACGAGGGGGCACTTCGTGGACGCGTTGGTAGAAAAGTTGGACGCCGGGCTGCGGCAATGGAAGCCCGAGACGGCCGCTCAGGTGCGCCAGCGGTTGGCGGAAGTGATCGAACTCGCCGGCCACGACGTCCTCGACCTCATGCGCTCGCGTGCGGCCGAACAGGAGGTTCTCAACCTGCTCGATGAGCCCACAACCAGGTGAGGTATAGTTGGCGGACCTGGGCCTCGCCGCGAAGACGCGGCCAGTCGTGATCGTTTCGCGCCGAGATCCCGACCCACCTCGCGCCCTTGTCTTGTACGTGCCTCTTACAACCCAACATAGGTCCAGCCCTTACGAGGCGCCTCTGCCGCGGTTTTCGTTCCTCGACAAGGCGTCCGTGGCGAACGTGCAAGGACTTGGATCGTTACCCGCCGTGCGGCTGGAACGAAAGCTCGGCAAGCTTGCAGGGGACGTGATGGCGAGGCTCAGGGCCGCGCTCGCCTTCGCCCTCGACCTCGAATCCGAGCCTCAGTAGTTTCTCGGCCGGGTTGTCGCCTCGGCGCCCACGCTCTTGCCGCAATGCCGCTTTGCCTCGGAACGGTTGCCGGGGAGGCCGGGTGTGCCAATCTCCCGACGGATTTCCTCGGAGGCTGGTGGCGGGCGCGGATTTCGCAATGGGAGCCCATGCCCCGGCACAACGGCGCTTCCCAGGACGGCGTATCGAGGGAGTCTGGGGCGGCTGTCTCGCCCTACTATCGAGCCTGCTTGGTTTGCGTATTTGTTAGCGATAGCTGTATAATTATATCGTCATGCCACAGAAGACGATTTACCTGTCGGAAGCGGACGCCGCACTTTGGGACGAGATCAAAGCGCGTATCGGAGAGAAGAGCATGTCCACACTGTTTGTTGAGTACCTTCGGAAGACGCTTGATGCTCGAGACGGATTTCTGCACGTCGTCCGCGCAGAGCGCGGCGGTCCCCTGAGGCAGGCCCCATTCGCTGTAATGTTCGCGCCGCTTGACGCCCCTGGTGGGTTCATGCAACCTCACTACTGCCAGGGACTGGCAGACCTGACGCAATTCCTGCAGCAATTGGGTCTAGCCAAGGGGGCCAGCGAAACCATACAATCCGCCCTCAAGTCGCAGGAATCCGTATCGGAACGGTTGACGCTAACACAGGACAAGATCGCTCTGTTTTAACAAGGAGGAACGAATAATGGACCGCGCAAGGGTCTTCCGTGAACGATTGCGAGAGCTGTATGTGCTGTGTGAAAGGTATGCCCCAGAGTCCGTGCGGATTCGCCGCAGCGTGACGCCTCCCCAACCCATGTTTAGCAGGCAGCCGTTTACGGCCGAGGTAGAGATGCCCGTGATGGTGATGGAGTTGAGAGAGGTCCGTGTTGAGGTTCGGCCCCGCCCAATAGACGAACGGGTCGATGGCAACTCGTTTGGCTGCGTGGCCGTGGACAGGGCTTTGGCCGGTGGTGGCGTGAGCGGGGGCACAGGTCGCATGGATGGGTATTCGTGCTGGACCGATTTGAACGGTTCTGATGACGAAAGCTGGTATATGGGCGTGGCACCGAATACTGAAACGCCGCTGAATGCCACGACAGTGAAGACGTGGTTGCAGCCGTCAGGGCCAAAGTCTCCTTTCTGACCAGCGGCCAGGTCGAATCGGCTCCAAGGCCACACCATTCGGCAGCTTCCATAACCCGTGGCCCGTTCTGCGTCCGAAGCGTAACTGCACAGCGCGAATGGGCGGCAGGAGACTCCCAACCATATCGAGCATCCGGGGGTTGTCCCGAAGCCAGGATGTGGGAAATGACGCCCTGAAAACCCGGCCGAGCCGGTTCCGGTCCATGACAGCCTGCACCCGTTGCCCACTACTGCACCGCTTGGAATTGCATTGAAGCCCGTGGAAGTCACTCCGCCACGGTCACCGCCCGCCAGCGACCGTCCCTGTCACTTCCGATAAGTCCGCTCGAAACCCGTACGCGGATTGCGGACGGTGAAACTTCCGTCGCGATAGGCCAGCACTTCAATCGGAAAGCCCTGGTCGCCCGTGGCGGAAGTGTTGGCGATGAACTTGTCGGCGACGTTGTGATCGCGGCCGCCGGCGTTGGAGTAGTGAAGCTGCCACAGATCCTGAAGGCCGGGCGAGGTTTCGATGGTGGTCCAGGCCAGCACCGAGCCGCCTTTGTCGGCGCCGTTGTTCATGATGGCCACGCGCGGGTGCATGGCGTGGACGATCTGCGGGGAGCCGGAAGTCGCGGTGCCGTGGTGGGTGGTCATATAGAGATCGACGGCGCCGAGCTTGTCGGCGGGGCAGGCGAGGTCGTGTTCCTGGTTCCAATAGAGGTCGCCCAGGTCGGCGATGCGCAGGCTGCCGAAAGTGAGAATCATGCCGATGGAGTGGGCGTTTTCGCCGGGGTCGGGGGGCAGCGGCTGGTAGGCGGCGCAGAGTGGATTGGGCTGGCCAGCGCCGGGCAGGGGCTTCGAGATCGCCTCGCCGGCGGAAGTGACCACCTCCACTTCGAGACCGCGCACGGGGATGGTGTCGCCGGGCTTGACCACGGTGTGCGGGTACTTGGCGCGCAGCGCGGCGTAGGGCTCGAAGGCGGCCTCGGTCTTGACGACGGACTTTTCGAAGCTGTCGCCGTGGTCGAAGATGCGGCCGATGGGCAACCTGGCGGCGAGCTGCGGGACGCCGCCGGCGTGGTCGGCGTGGTAGTGGGTGATCACCAGCGAATCGATGCGCTTGACGCCCGCGGCGGTGGCGGCGGCGAGGATGCGATTGGCGTCGCGGTTGTCGTTATCCGCGTAGCCGGTGTCGACCAGCAGCGACTCGCCGGAGGGCGAGACGTAGAGCGTGGACTTGCCGCCCTCCACGTCGATGGCGTAGATGCGAAGCGGTTGGCTGGGGGTCTGGGCTTGGAGGGAAGCCGCGGCGGCGAGGATGAGGACGGCGATGCGCATGGGATACGACAATTATGCCGCGGCCGTGTTACGAAGCGATGAACGGGCCCCGGCGCATCGGAGTATTCACGCCGTCTTCACACCGGCGTAACGGAGCGGAGTCACTCTGCATGTATGCAACTCTCCGTGCCGCCGATTCGGTTGCCGCTGGCGCCGATGCTGCCCGTCGCGCTGCGCCAGTGGAGCCGGCCGATCGAGCCGGCACTGTATCGGCTGCTGGTTCCACCGGGCGTCGCCAAGGGGCTCGACGAAGCGCGCAAGAACGGCTTCGGCGCGGACTTCGCCCGGCGGTTCCTGGAGCTTCTCGATATCCGCTTCGCACTGGATGAGGGCGATGTGGACCGGTTCGCGGCCCCGGATGCGCGGGGCCGCGGCGGAGGACGGAGTTACGGAGTTACTACCACGAGGCGGGTCTTGGTGCCGCCCAAGCGAATTTCGGACAACTTGCCATCCGCGTAGCGGACGGCGGTGTCGTCGAATTTCTTGTCGCTGGTTTCCACTTTGACCCGCAGATCGACATTCACTTTTCCCTTGGCCAGGTTCACTTTGTCGGAGGCGAGCGTGAGACGGTAATCGCCAGGGACCAACTGCGTGCCGTTGACGGTGATGGCCTGCGACAAGGTGACGGTATATGAATGCGCGCCCGGTCCCGTGCCAGCTATGGCCACGGCGAGCGCCAGAATGACAAATGCCAATACGAAACGTTTCATTTTGGGGATTCTCCAGAACCGGTAGGTTCGTTCTCTTCTCATAAGAGCCTGTTTTGCTCTATTCAGAGTTTAGCACCACTTTGTCGTGGATCTCAAGAACGTAACCCCAAAACGCGAATGGCCGCAGGCGCATCCCGGTGTGCCGCGCGGGGCGTTACCCGGATTCGGCCGCGGAACTCTGTCCCCAGTCACCGGATTGGATGGGCCTATTTGGATGGGCCTACGGGGTGGCCGGAGACCAGTGGGTGCGCTCGATGACGGTGGGGGGTTCGTAGGTAAACCCCTTGGCCAGACGGCGCTCTTCGCGGCGCGCGGACCACAGCAGAAACGGACCGAGCGCGCGGCTGAGCATGCGGCTGGCGAAGCCGAACTCGCCGCCGATGTCCTTGCGCAACTGGTGGATCTTTTGGCTGACGGCGGAGTTGGCGTCGCGCAGGTGCCGTTCCATGGCCCACAGAGCGGCGGCGTAACCGTCGCGCAGGGACCGGGCTTCGAAAGCGAAGCGGGCGCGGACGCGGGCGTCGGGATCGTTCTTATAGCGCAGCCAGCCTTCCAGGGTGGTGCGGCAGATGCGGTAAATGCTGGGGCCGTTGCGTTCGAAATCGCGGCGGAACGCCCAGTCGAGCCACCGCTTGGAATCCTCGCGCGAGATGGCGGCGTGCTTGAAATTGAACTGGTTCTGGCCGTGGATGTCGGCGAAATCGACGCCTTCCAGCATGCGGCCCTGTTCGGTCATCTCGGCGAACAGGGGCGTGCCGGGGACGGGGGTGTAGAGCATGAACTGGTGGAAGTCGGTGTCGTGGGAGATGGCATGTTCGATCTCGTTCCGGATGTTCTCGTTGGTGTGGTGCTCCAGTCCCACGATGGTGGAGCCGAGGGTTTTGATGCCGTGCTGGCGGAGCTCGGCGGTGAGGTCGCGCGTATCCGTGCCTTGCAACTTGGCGTAGCCGGCGCGCGGCGACTCCAGGCCCATCCAGACCCACGAGACGCCGAGCTCCACCAGTTCGCGGATGGAGTACTGGCGGATGGCGTTGGCCGACGAGAACACGTACAGGGCCCAGGCCTTGCCGGTGGCTTTCATGCGGTCGAGCAATTCCATGGCGCGCTTCTTGTGGAGCAGGAAGTTCTCGTCCATCATGAAGAACGACTGCACGCCGAGGTGCGCTTCCATCCTCGACATGATCTTAAACAGTTCCTCGCCGGTGTTATAGAAGTTCAGGAACTTGCCCTTGCCGCCGAAGAACGCGGACGTGGTGCAGAAGTTGCATCCCATGGGGCAGCCGACCGAAGGAATGATGGTGGCGGCGGTGGCGCCTTTGCGCTGGGGCAGTTTGCATCCGAGGGTGCGGGCATCGTAGCCGGAGACGATTTCGGGGTGCTCGATGGGCGCGTTTTCATCCTCGCCCAGGAAGCGGCGCATCCAGGAGATGCCGTCGCCTTTGACGATGTGGTCGGCATCGATGACGTGTTCGAGTCCGGGGATGGCGGCGACATGTCCGCCGATGACGATGGTGGCCTTGGGCGCCAGGCGGCGGACGGTACGGCACATTTCGCGCACCTTGGCGACGTTGACGATGATGGAGGAGATGCCGACGATGTCGTAATCGTGGGCCGTCAGTTCGGCTTCGAAGATTTTGCGGGTGGGAAAGTCCAGAACCGTGGTGGGGGCGGAGATGTTCTGCTGGATCATGAGGATGCCCCAGGAGCGGTGGAACATACGCAGGGAAAACGGACCCTGTTCGCGGGTCACCTGATTGTGGTACAGCTCCATGGGGTTGATCTTGCGGCTGCCGAATTCGTCGTCCTGAGCGTAGGGACCAAAAACCGAAGTGAGCAAAATGCGGGCGTGGGTACCTTTTGGATGTTGTTGCATTTTCAGAATTTAGGTGCTGAATGGCTGATTTAGTAAGACTCAGTATACCACCTGTGGGTGTTGGGAAACTCTACAATCGAGAATCGACGGGCGTGACAATGGACTGGGCAGGACATAGCGGGCGGCCGGGCCTTCAGCCAAGCGCCCCACCGTGCGCGCCGGCCCATTCGGAGGGAGGCTGGCGCGCCGGCATGTGGGAACGAAACAGGAGCGTCAGCCCCACGGCCTCCACCGCGGCGCCCCCAAGCACGAAGGCCGCCTGCCACGAAGCGGAGGGCAGAAGCGTCGCCGCGGCGAGCGCGACGATCCAACCGGAGAGCAACAGGAACAGGGCGGAAAGCTTCATAGGCGCCCCACGCACCATGATAGATAATATCAATCCGGCCCATAACGAGAATTCGCTTGCGGGGCGGCGAAGCGGCTGCGGGATACTAGAGGCGTGGAGGAGTATGTGAATCGAAGCGCCGGCGTCCCCAAGGGTCCGAGAAATCTGCAATCCACGGAGGCGTGGCGCGCGATCGAAGAAGAGTTTTTGGCGACGGGCGAAGCGGCCCCGGTGCAGAAGGCGCTGACGCTGGCCAGGGACGGCATGGTGGTGGAGGCGTGGCGGGCGGTGGTGGAGCCGGTTTTCCCACAGTCGGTGGCGATGCTGGCCGGCGGCGCTTATGGGCGGGGCCACACGTTTCCTTACTCCGAACTGGACATCGTGCTGCTTTTCGATTCGGAAAAGCAGTCGGACGCGCTCAAGGAGCTGTTGCCCGAGTTCGTCCGCCTGCTTTGGAACGCGGGTTTGCAGGTGAACTCGGCGGTGCTCACGGTGTCCGAGTGCCTGGAAGCCGTCGAGCGGGGCAGCGTGTCCGCCTTCAGCCTGCTGGACCGGCGGCTGCTGGCGGGGGACGGCGCGGTACACGAGAAGTTGGAAGGCAAACTGCCGGCGGCGTTGGCGTTGCACGGCCAGAAGATGAGCCAGCACCTTTGCGAGCTGGTGCGCGCGCGCCATGCGCGGTACGGGAACACGCCTCTGCACGCGGAGCCCGACGTGAAAGAGGGCCCCGGAGGGTTGCAGGACGTGCGCCTGATCGATTGGCTGGCAATCCTCAAGACGGAGCGCGAAGCGCCGGGCGGCGAGCTGAGTCAGGCGGCCGCGCTGGTTTCGTCGGCACGCTGCTTTCTGCATTACCGCGCCGGATGCGACCACAACGCGCTGGATCTCGAGGCTCGGGAAAGCCTAGCCAGCCAGGCTTTCGCGCGCGGGCAGGCGCCAGCAAGCTGGATGGACGCGTATTTCGAGAGCGCGCGCACCATATTCAACCGGGCGCGGTGGGCGATCGAAGGGGTGGAAAAGGGCCAGAGCTCGCTGCTGGAGAACTTCCGCGAGTACCGCTCGCGGCTCTCCAACCAGGACTTCACGGTTTCGCGCGAACGGCTGTTTTTGCGCAACCCGGCGCAACTCTCGGGCGATCCCGCGCTGGTATTGCGGACCATCGAGTTCATCGGCCGCCACGGGGTGACGCCGGCTCCGGAAACGGAGCGCAGGCTGGAAGCGTCGCGGGAGCCTTTCGCGGCTTACTGCGCCGAGCCGAAACCGCTGTGGGCCGCGCTGCGGAGCATCCTCGGCACTCCCCATGCGGCCATGGCGCTGCGGACGCTGGAGTCCACCGGCCTGATGCGGGCGCTGTTTCCCGAATGGGGCGCGGTGGAACACCGGATCGCGGCGGATTCGGAGTACCGCTACACGGTGGGCGAGCACGTGCTGCGGACCATCGAAAGCGCGATCGAATTGGGATCGGCGGCCAACCCGGAGCGGCAGCGATTCGCGGCGTTGCTCTCGGAAATCGACGACCCCACGCTGCTGCTCTTCGCGCTGCTGTTTCACGAGATGGGGCGCGGCGGCGCGGATCCGTTGGCGGTGGCGGCGGAGCGCGCGCGCGGTGCCATGGCCCGAATTCAGATGCCGGACGACGCGAGCGATACGGTGGAATTCCTGATCCGGCGCCAGTCCGACCTTTCCGACGCGGGGAGCGGGCGCGACATGGACGACCCGGCCACCGCGCGCCTGCTAGCGGAGCGAGTGGGAACCATCGAGCGGCTGAAACCGCTGGCGGCGATGACCTACGCCAGGATGGTGGCGATCGGCGCGGAGGACAAGATCGCCTGGCGCCTGGAGCAGTTGTGGCGCGCCTACAGCGTGGCGCAGCACGAGCTGATGCGCGAGCTGGAAACCGACCGCATCCAGCAGGTGCCCGAGGACCTGCCCGGCAACGCGGAGTTCATCAAGGGATTTCCCCTGCGCTACCTGCGGGCGCACTCTCCGGCGGAAATTGCCGGACATCTGCAACTCTTCGAACGCAGCCGGCCGACCGGTGTGGCCGTGCGGCTGGACCCGATGGAAGGGGCGTACCGGATCACGATTGTGGCGCGGGATACGCCGTTCCTGTTCGCGTCGTTTGCCGGGGCGATTTCCAGTTTCGGGCTGGACATTCTGAAAGCCGAAGCCTTCTCCAACGCGGCGGGAGTGGTTTTGGACACGTTCGTTTTCGGCGATCCGAATCGCATGTTGCAGCAAAACCCGGGCGAAGCCGACCGGCTGAGCGACCTGATCCAGCGCGTGGCGCTGGGCAAGACCGACGCGCAGCGGTTGATGCGCGGCCGCGGGCTGCCGGACCCGGCCAAGCGGGCCACGCCGCCGCAGGTGCAGTTCGATTCCGAAGCGTGCCCGACGGCCACGCTGGTGGAGATCGAGACGGAAGACCGGCCGGGGCTGTTGTACAGCCTGGCGACGGCGTTCTCGTCGAACGCGTGCAACATCGACGTGGTGCTGGTGGACACCAAGGGCCACCGCGCCATCGATGTGTTTTATGTGGCGCACGAGGGAAGGAAACTGTTGCCGGACGTGCAAGCGCGGCTGAAGGAGAAGCTGCTGGCGGCGTGTTGAGGGACGGGCGCGGGGGGCGGTTTTTCATTGCTGGTCCTTGGGTGTGGCAGGCGACCCTGCCAAAACGAAAAACGTAAGTAATTGAAACGGATTGACTTATTGAAGCCTGGGGCAGGAATCCTGCCATTTTTGCGGGCGTCGCGATGCGCGGGATCTCCGGCAAGGGGGACTGGGAAACCGTCCGATTCTGCAATCCCGCGATACCGGCCAGAGCCGTTTCCTGGTGGAAGATTCGGGAGTCGCGCCGGCCAGCCCGATCCGGCCAGTACGCACGAGGGAGCGGGAGTACGGTTGTGCATGCGCAGCGGCGCGGAGTAAGCTGGAGACGATGGGCAGCGTAAAGGAGATCGAGGAGGCTGTTGTGAGGCTCTCCCCGGCCGAACTGGCCGCATTCCGGGGCTGGTTTGCGGAATTCGACGCCGACGCGTGGGACCGCCGGATTGAAGACGATGTCGCCGCCGGGCGCCTGGACGCGCTGGCGGACGAAGCTCTCGACGATCTGCGAGCGGGGCGTTGCACGGAACGGTGAGGCACCGCGCCAATCAGAGGTTCTGGGACTGCTACCGGCAGCTTCCGGAAGACATACGCCGCCTTGCCGACGAATCCTACCAACTGCTGCGGCGGGATCCGAAGCATCCTTCCCTGCACTTCAAGAAGATTGGACGCTTCTGGTCCGTTCGAGTCGGTGTGCACTACCGAGCGCTTGCCGTGGAGAACGAAAACACCGTGGTGTGGTTCTGGGTGGGGCGCCACGCCCTGTACGACAGGCTAATTGGCACCGGCTGACCCGTCTACCCCCCTGCGGCCGTTGGGAATTCCGGAAATGCCAGGCGCGCTCCGAGGGTGGTTCGTGGGCAGGCTGTGGAGGAGTGGCGGACAATCTGACCAGAGCGGGGTTGCCGCCTCCCGCCGCTTCCCACAGCGCCGCCGTTTTGAGAACCGCGCACGGTATACTCTTGCTCAGCACCGGAACCCAAATCGGTTATCCCCCAGCTTCCTGAACTGACAGCCAAATAATGCTCACGCACTGGGACCCCGCGCGAGGAAAAGGTCGCCTGCGCGTCGCGGCGCGCCACAAGGCTGTTCTAGACGTCCGTGCCGCACGCCTTTGCTGGTCTTTGGACACAGCACGAGAAGACGACAGATCGAACGCTATCTGGTGCTCTGGTTGAGATCCGAGGTCGGCACCCGTCAGGAAATCGTGCGCGTTCAGAAATAGGCCGGCTCCGGCTATACTATAGGCGTCGATTTATGTCTCTGTGGTCGTGGCTCTGCAACTTGGCTTCGAAGATCCCTACTTCGGCCATAGGGGCTATCACGGGCCCAGCCAAGGAACTGTCGGGGGCTGCTAAAGACATCACGTCGGTTCGCAGGGACCTTGTTGAGACTCAGATCGCCAAGAAAAAGCTCGAAGAGTATGAGAGCCAAGTCCAGCGAGCAAACTTCGACGATGTGAAGGAATACGACCCAAAGACTCGCCACATCATTGCAGCGGGCCGATATGAGATAAGAGATATTCTTGGGCGGGGAGGATTTGGGACGGTGTATTTCGCAACCGACCTCCGCACGGGCAGGCAGGTCGTCATCAAGCGCCTAGCCAAGGGCGGAGAACCGCTCGCCTTGCTGAATGAAAGCACCGTGCTGCGAAGGCTCTCCCACGCGAACATTGTCGCCCTGCTGGACGTGATTGAGGAAGAGGGCGCAACCGAATTGGTGATGGAGTACGTTGAGGGCCGCACACTCGACCAGATTATTCGGGAACACAGTCCAAGTGAGTTGATGCCCTTCCTGCTCCGTGTTCTACCTCAGATTGCTTCTGCCTTGGACTATGCTCACGGCTTGCGGATCATGCACCTTGAGGTGAAGCCGGCGAACATTATTGTCGAGAACGACGGCACGACAAAGCTGATCGATTTCGGCATTGCGCGCATGATTACTGGCGACCGGGGAACCTTTGCTGGAACACCTCTTTACATGGCACCAGAACAATGGACCATGGCCGGCCAAGACGGCCGGACGGATCAGTACGCCCTTGGGTTGGTTGCCTATCAACTGCTCACCGGGCGCCTGCCCTTTGATGGCCACACAATGGCAGAAATCGGCCGCAAGGTGCTTTATGAACCCCCACCTTCACCATTGCTCTTTAGTCCTGAGCTCGGAGCACGCGTCGAGGACATCATGCGGCGAGTACTGTCAAAAAATCCAGCCCATCGCTTTTCAACGTGCAGCGAATTTGCGCAAGCACTCATCGCCGGTTTACCCCAGTAGCCCCGAAGACTTGCCGACTCCCCGGGGCTGAGTCTCCTTAAGGAAGCTTGGGTCTGAACTATCAAAGGTAGCCGAAGGCGAAAGCGGCATCCGGGCGGTTTACGCGCCGTCCGGAAGTCGAGACCGAAGGCCGTGCCGGAGTTACAATGATCCTGGCGGGCGAAACGGAAGCGGGCAATGAGAGGACGCAACCACGCCGAGGGATAGCCTGGTGGGCTCAGCGGAACGATGAACGGGGGCGCCCCAACTGGCATCTTGCGCGGCTTCCAAATCCTCATTGGATTGGTAGCCCGCGATGCCTGGAAAATCCCCCGCCAGCGGGGCGGAATACTCGCTCACTGGGAGCGGCCGCTTTCCGTTGCAGGTTGAACCGATACACGCCGTGAGCACCGAATCGTTTCACCAACCCGAAGCTGGCCGGACGTATAAGGCGCCGGGGCTGGTGAGCCTGCCAGAGGGATTCCTGCGGATTCTCAACGATCTCAAGTCGGCGGGGTATCCTGCCTTGCTGGTCGGAGGGTCGGTGCGAGACGCGCTGTTGGGAGTCGCCGCCAAGGATCTCGACCTCGAAGTCTATGGCATCGGCTTCGCCGAACTGGCGAACTTCCTGGGCAGCCGGGGGCGCGTGGACCTGGTCGGCCAGGCTTTCGGCGTAGTCAAGTTCCGAAGCTCCGCTGGGATGGAATGCGACTTCAGCGTTCCGCGGCGCGACAGCAAGATCGGCGTGAGTCATCGCGACTTTTATTCGAGTTGCGATCCCTCCATGACCATCAAGGAGGCGGCCTCCAGGCGGGATTTCACCATCAATTCCATGGCGTTCGATCCGCTTCGCGGAGAACTTTACGATTACTTCGGCGGCCGGGACGACTTGCGCGCAAAGGTGCTCCGGGCGACCAGCGCCGCATTCAAGGAAGATCCGCTGCGCGTGCTGCGGGGAGCGCAGTTCGCCTGCCGGTTCGACCTGGAGGTGGATCCGGATACCGCCGCGGTGTGCCGCTCCATCGCCGGCGAATTCGACACTTTGCCGAAGGAGCGCATCTGCGAAGAATTCATGAAGTGGGCGACCAAGTCGACGCGTCCGGGCCGGTTGATTGGCTATCTGGACGCGACCGGCTGGCTCGGGAACTTCCCTCTGCTGGCGAGCCTGCAAGCGGTGCCGCAGGATGCGGAGTGGCACCCGGAGGGCGATGTCGCGGTGCACACGATGCACGTGGTGGACGCGGCGGCCCGCATTGCCATGCGGGAAGGGCTGGACGATTTCGAACGGTGTGTCCTGCTGATGGGGGCGTTGACTCACGATCTGGCCAAGGCCGGCACGACCGAACTGCGCGATGTCCGCGGCGCCATCCGCTGGACTTCCTACGGGCACGACAAGGCTTCCGGGCCGAAGGCCAGGATGTTTCTCGAGAGCGTGGGGATCAAAGAGGAGATCATCGAGCGGGTGGTTCCGCTGGTGGAGAATCACCTGGCGCATCATGATTTTCGAAGTGAAGATACACCGGCCAGAACGGCTCGACGGCTGGCGACCCGACTGGCGCCGGCCAATATCCGCGAACTCGCGCTGCTGATCGAAGCCGACGCGTCGGGGCGTCCCCCATTGGTGGAAGGGTTGCCGGAGGCCGCGGGGCGCATGCTGCGGCTGGCCACGGAGCTGCGGATCGAGGTCGCTCCCGAGAAGCCGCTGATCTTTGGGCGGCACGTGCTGCCGTACTTCAAGGGCGTTTCGGGCCCGCGCATTGGCCGGGTTGTCCAGGCGGCTTATGAGGCGCAATTGGATGGGGCGTTTACCGATATGGGGGGCGCGTTGGAGTGGCTGAGCGGCTATATGTCAGAGTTTTCGCCGGGCGACGGGGAGACTGGCTGACTGAGGCCGTCAGTCCCCCTCAGTCGTCAGTTCCCTTATGCCAGCTTGTAGGGGCGGCCGCGGTACATGCCGACGCGCTCGACGGCGCGGATGCGGATCAGTTGGACGCTGACGTTGTCGCTGCCGTCGCACTCGTTGGCGGCGTCGATCAGTTCGCGGGCGGCGGCGTTCAGGTTGGTGTTGCGAGTCACGATGTCCGCCATTTCGGCGGCGGGGATGGCGCCGTGCAAGCCGTCGGAGCACAGCAGGAGCACGTCGCCCTTCAGGATGAGGTGGTCGCTGGTATCGACGCCGACGAACATGGCGTTGCCGAGCGAGCGGGTGAGGACGTGGCGGGTCTCGGATTCGGCGGCTTCGCGGGCGGAGATCAGACCCAAACGGGCCTGCTCGCCGACCAGGGTGTGGTCCCGCGTGAGCGCGGTGGCGTGGCCGTTGCGAATGGAGTAGCAGCGCGAATCTCCCACGTGCGACACCACTACGCGATCGAAGCGCAGAGCGCAGGCTACCAGGGTGGTGGCCATGGCCCGGCCGCGCGGCGCGCCGGCCAGCCCGGCTTCGAAGACCTTCTCGTTGGCGGCCTGAACCAGGCGCGGCAATAACGACCGGAGTTGCTCGCCGCGGGGCGCCCGCCGGAAGCCGGCAAGCAGGGTATCGACAGCCGTGCGGGAAGCCACCTCGCCTTTGTCCTGGCCGCCCACTCCATCGGCCAGCGCAAACAGCCAGCCATGAGTGTCCTGCTCCGGGACTTCGGGGAGTACGCAACCGAGATAGTCTTCGTTGTGGTCGCGTACCCTCCCGCAGTCGGAAGCTTGAGCGAACTCAAGATCTAGCATAGAACCATGTTACGATGCGGCGCTCACGGTGGAATGGCCGGTCACCAGCGTGGTGCGTCCCTTGGCCTTGTTGGAACGCAGGAAGTAGATGCCGCCGTAAATCGCCCAGACCAGGGCGAACCCGAGCGCCAGCAGCGGTTCCATTTTGGTGCCATATCCCATGAACGGACCGATCAGGTAGAACGCCATGCACGCCAGGTTCGCCAGCAGCCCGAATACCGGAATGAAGAGGTGCCGCACCGGGCTGAACTTGGGATGGCGGTGATAGGCCACCATGCAAATCACGCAGCTCAGCGCGTAGAGCACGAAGGTGCCGAAATTGGAAGCAAGCGTGACGGTGAGGAGCGAATTCGGGAGGTCCGCCATGGCGTCGTGAGAGAGGTATCCGAAGCTCGACCAGAAGCCCTGCGGAAGAGCCTTGACGGTGGCGTCGGTGAGAGCGCCGGAGTCGCCGAAGAGGTTGGCGACGGTGATGCATCCGACCACGGCCGAGATGGTGGCCAGGGTCCAGATGGCGCGGTGGGGGGTGAGGTTGCGGGAGTGCAGCCTTCCCATGGAATCGGGCAATTCCTCGTCCTTACCCATGGCGTAGGTGACGCGCGCCCCGGTGTTCATGCAGGAGAGAGTGGTGCCGATGATCGCGAGGAAAACCGTGAAGGCCTCGAACTCCATGAAGATGCGCCCATTGCCTGGGCCGAGGATGGCATTGCCTACCACCACCATCATGTCGCCGATGGGCGCGGCCGAACCGGTGGCGGTCTGCATGGTGTAACCGCTATTGAGAAAGTAGTTAGCCGCGAAGTACTCGAAGAGATAGCAGAAGGCCCCCTGCACCAGCAACGACGTGATCACGGCGATGGGGATGTGCCGCTTGGCATTCTTGGCTTCGGCGCCCATGGACGTCACCGATTCGAATCCGACCAGAATCAGAATGGCGATGGTGGCTTGCACGAACATCCAGCCGAAATTGTGCATTCCGACGACCGAACTGGCGGCGGGGTGGGAGAGGAAATTGCCCTTATCGTCCTTCTCGGGATAGGCGATCTGGAAGGGGACGGGCTTGCCGGAAGAGTCGAGCAGGGGTTTAGGAACGCCGTTACCGTCGCGGAGGATCACATCCGCGGGTTTT